>SAMEA3663248__coassemble_253_pt1 | contig 19745 bp, 12 predicted proteins | sample SAMEA3663248__metabat2_low_PE_023 | metagenome-assembled genome bin SAMEA3663248 (sample SAMEA3663248) | pig gut metagenome | biome: pig gut; feature: pig-associated habitat; material: faeces | place: China | collected 2013
TGTCTGCTGGCTGACACTTCAGAATGCCCGACAGTGGCATGATGGTGACCGACCCGTAGTCCTGCGTACAGCCACCGTTAATCCAGTGTGAATTTCGGAAGCCTTGAATGGTCAATGTGTGATAATAATAGGGAGATACACTCTTCTGCTCGGTTGCTTCTGTTTGTGGGGTCCAGAAATTCATTCCATGAGGTGACAGTACGGCTGGTATTACCTGCCCCTGTTCCGCGTCTCCTTTGCCAAACAAACTACCTGTAGGTGTAACGCTGTTTGTGGTTCCTATACGAGGTTCCACGTAAACGGTCTTGTCAGAAAGCGGATGTGTGAGGCTGCAAGCCGTCAGCAGACTCAGAAGCAATCCGCCCATAATCGATTTTTTCATATTCCATTTCTCATAAAGTCATAAGGAGAATTACGATTGTCAGACATCTGTCAACCGCAATCCTCCTTTCAAATCTATCTGTTTATACCCATTGATTAATATTCAGGATTCTGCCACATCTTGGTAGTATCGCCATACCGGGTGATTTCCTCTTGCGGAATGGCATAGATATAGCGCCACTCGCCTTCAACCTTGTATTGACCGTTACCTTCGTCCGACGCTTGGAAGAACTTGTTCATCACCGTCACGCCATCGTTCCAGCGAATCAAATCGTTCCAACGCAGTCCCTCGTAGGCAAACTCTATACGACGCTCATGTTTGATAGCCGTACGCAGCGCATCCTTTGAAGCGGTTTGCGCTGCCGTCAGATGGGCCAGTCCTGCCCTGCCACGCACTTGATTGATGATGGCAACGGCTTCCGTAGTAGGGCCTTCCAGTTCATTGACAGCCTCTGCATACATCATTACGACATCCGTATAGCGGATAATGGGAAGATTGACATCCCAGTCGGTCGTGCTTTGCGGTGTATAGTCGGTATGGTTGAATTTGATGAAGAAATAGCGATCATCTATTGAGCCTTTAATGCTTAAGTTATTGACCATCGCGAACTCTTGCCGCAAGTCACCCTCTTCTATGTCAGCTATCAGGTCGGAAGAGGCATTCAGAGCAGCACTGGAGCCGCGGACAAAATTCCACGGACTTGAAGTATCTTCCTGCAGACTGATTTCGGAGAATTCTTGTCCTTCCCCCAACTGTCCGCCAATGTACTGTATCTCCCATACGCGGTCGTTCAACGGTTGGTTCTCGTAGGCAGAGTGGAAACATTTATCGTACGTATCAGCCATGGCATAGAGGCCGGACTGTATTACCTTCGACAGTGCTTCTTTTGCTGCGGTATACTCCTTCCGGAACATACAGAGGCGGCCTTCCATGGCTTTGGCTGCATACTTCGTTACACGTCCTGCCTTGTCTGTTTCCCAAGCAGCCGGCAGCAACTCGTATGCCTGTTGGTAGTCGTTGACGGCCTGGGCAAATGTCTCCTCCTGTGACGAACGGCCTACCTGACGTGTCTCTGCTGCAGTCAGCTCCACATCCACTATCAGAGGTACACCGCCAAACAGCACACCCAGTGTATGATATGCCCATCCACGCAGGGCCAGTGCTTCGCCCTTGATGTAGTTTTTGAGTGTAGGATTGGTGAATTCCACCCCATCAATACGCATCAGAATGGAGTTACTACGGTTAATCATCACATACAGAGAGGCATAAATTTCACGGGTAGCCTGCACTGCCGCATTGTCCGTAAAGGTTGCATAGCCGTCGCTGTACGTATTGAAGTCATCACAATCGGTATCATCAGAACGAGTATTGTTCATGCGTAAGAGGCCATACTGACCGTCATACAAATCTTGCTGCTCGGCATAAACGGCAGCTATGGCATATTCGAAGTCCGTCTGCGACGTATAGAATGTTTCAGTAGTATAGGTAGATTCCGGATTCTCGGTCAGGAAATCTTCACAGCCAGTCAAAGATGCTGCGACACACAAGACCAGTACAATGCGACTGAGAGTAGTATGGATTGTTTTCATGTTGTTCATCATTTAATTAATATGTGATTAGAAGTTGACAGTCAGACCCAGTGTGAATTTGCGACTCAAAGGATAGGTGCTATAGTCAACACCCATCATGGTATTTCCGTCGCCATAGCTACTGGTTTCGGGTGTATATCCAGGATAGTCAGAGAATGTATACACATTGTCCACCGATCCATAAATCTTAAGATTTGACAACTTGATTTTCTTTAACAATACCTGCGGGAAAGTATAACTCAACGTGATGTTTTTTATACGTACATAGGTAGCATCATAGATTCGCCAATCGGAATTACCTTCGTTCCATGGACGTCCGATAGGTGTCTTGCCATCCCAGGAAGTATCAATGCCATATTTGTTGATATAGGCCTGCAGATCGGGGTCGCTCAATGCCTCCAGCATGTCAGCTGTCTTGTAGCAGCGCAACCAGCGGCTCATCAACGTACGATTGAACACACCACCATCATCATTGTGACGGGCTCCCAGATTCAGGATATCGCCTCCGAACTGACCTTGCAGCAGGAGACTCAGTTCCCAGTTCTTGTAACTGAAGCGATTGGTCAGACCCCATGTCAAATCGGGCAGGTTGTTGCCATACGCCACCATATCATCGGTCGTGATTTTCCCATCTTTGTTCGTGTCCACCAACTGGCAGGTTCCTTCCATCTGTCCGCTTTGGATGGGTACCAATGCATTGCCATTGGCGTCAAAGTCATCGGCTGTCAGGATGCCGTCTGTGCGATATACATAGAATTGAGATACGGGTCCTCCAACTTTGGTGATAAATGACTGCCCGTTTACCGTCACTGTAAACGATTCGATGTCGCCCATGTCCAGTACCTTGTTGCTGTTGTGCGACAGATTCAGGCTGCTGTTCCAGGTGAAGTCACCCTTGTCAATGTTGTGTGAAGTAATGTCCAATTCCCATCCTTGATTACGTATTTTACCGATGTTGGTCAGCTGCGAATCATATCCTGTAGCATAGGGCACCGGTACATCAAACAACAGGTTGCTGGTTGTATTTACATAATAATCGAAATTAAATTGCAGGCGATTGCGGAAAGCCGAGAAGTCCAGACCGAAATCCCACGAACGGGTTTGCTCCCATTTCAAGTCAGGATTGGCAATGTTGCTACCCGCAACACCTGATTGCAGTGCGTTTCCATAGGCTGCATTGTAGCTGCCCAGTTGTGACAAAAAGGCATAGTTACCGATGCGGTCATTACCTGATGTACCCATCGACACACGCAGTTTCAACAGATTCACCCAGTCAGCCCGCTTCATGAAGTTCTCCTCGTTGATTTTCCACCCCAACGAAACCGATGGGAAAGTTCCCCACTTGCTATTCACACCGAAACGCGATGACCCGTCACGACGTATGCTTGCGCTGAACAGATAGCGATCCATCAAGTCGTAACTGAGACGTCCAAAGAAGGAGGCGTTGGTATAGTTCACGTGCTCAGTCGATGCAGTAGTCGGCGTACTAGCCACATTCAGGGTAGGTACATTCTCATACGGCCAACCGTCAGCTGCCATGTTGCCGATATAATATTTCTGTTTCTCTGCACTTTGTCCCAATAAGACATTCAAATGATGTTTCTCACCGAACATCGTATCATACGTCAATGTGTTCTGAATCACCCAGTCATTGTAGCGCTCAGAGTAGCTGTTTCCCGCCGAGGCATACTTGCTGCGGTTGATCGATGCCGGCTGATAATACTCGTATGTGGTACCGTCATAATTGTTGCTATATTGTATCTTATATGTCAACCCTTTCAATGGATTCCATTCACCCCATACCGATGTCTGTATGCGGGTGGTATTGGTATCATCCACGGTTTGATTCAACTGAGCAACGGGGTCAATCCAGCAGGCACCATATTCATTCTCCGACAATACGCCATTGGGATTATCTGCCGATCGTATGGCTTGTCCCGGCTTGATTAGAGGAGACTGCATCAACGCATGATGAACGGCAGAATCCTTACCTTTACGATCCCCCAGATTAGCTCCTGCCGTGTGCTGTACAGAAGATGCCACTGAAATATTGGCTCCAACCTTCACATTGTTGGCCAAATTCAGACTTCCGTTCAGACGGACATTGTATCGACTGTAATCCGTATTTATCACAATACCTTCTTGATTCTGATAACCTACAGAGAGGTAAATACTTCCAGTTTCGTTCTGTCCAGAGGCCGAAGCTACATAATTTTGAATGGCAGCTGTCCGCAGTACTTCTTTCTGCCAATCGGTAAAGTCTGTATAATCTTTCCACCAAGTGGGTACCTGATTCGCTATCTTGCGCGATGACATTGGATCACTTAGGCTTCCACCTTCTTCAAAAATATGACAGTAGTTGCGCATCATCCAGTTATAAGTGACATATTCAGGGCCCGTCATGGTATCCAGGCTCTTCTCGGCAGTCTGCAGACCGTAGTATGCATCGAAGGTCACCGTAGGCTTACCTGCACCGGTTTTGGTTTCAATCAAAACCACACCATTGGCACCCCTTGAACCATAGATAGCTGTAGCCGAGGCATCTTTCAATATTTGGATGGTAGCGATATCTGAAGGGTTGATACCGCTCATATTATCACGAGGTACACCGTCGATGACATACAACGGGCTGGAATCTCCATTGACGGTGTTCACACCACGAATGCGAATGGTAAGTTCCTCTCCAGGAATACCACCGTTAGCAGCTTGTGCTTGCACTCCAGCCAGCTGCCCCTGAAAAGCTTCTCCAACAGAAGTTACCGGACGATCCTTCAAAGCCTCATCCGTGATTTTAGAGACAGAACTTGTCAGGTTAGACTTCTTCACACTTCCGTAACCGATGACAACTACTTCGTCAATCAATTTCGTATCCTCTTTCAATATAATATTGAATGTGCTTTTCCCTTTGACAGAAACTTCTTGAGAATCATAACCTATATAAGAAATCTGCAGGACAACATTGTCAGACGCATTCAACTGGAATTTGCCGTCCATATCTGTTATGGTACCGTTTGTAGTACCTTTCACCAATACACTAGCACCTATCACAGGGTCTCCTAATGCATCTTTTACAACACCTGTCACTTTACGAGTCTGATTAGTTCCCAAAGAATTCTGTTGTTTTGGATGCACAATGATACTTTTCCCTTTGATTTCATAAGATACATCCTGATCTTTTAGAATCTGTTCAACTGCTTCTTTCAAAGTTGTGGCATCCACAATGACCGATTTACGAATATCCAAATCGCCAGCAGCGTACACGAAAGAGTAACCTGTCTCTTTCTTTAGCTTCTCAATCATTTCTCCAACTGATACATTGCTCATTTTCAAAGATATACTCTGAGCGAATGCCGTTGAATTGAGACAAAAGAGTCCCCCGACCACAATAATGGCCATTTTTTTCAAATTCATGGTAATTTAGTTTTGATTATGAATATTATTCCCTAAAGCATAGTTTCGTTGCAAAAGTCCATGCCATTAGGAAAATTATTAGTACGTCTTTATGCATATCAGTCCAGAACTTGTCGACTCAGTTCCCAAGCTGTTTGCAGGCAAACGTTGTTATATGAAATGAATTATATCATCCTTTTTCATAATATTCTAGATTTTACAAATTAGTGTTTCAAAGTATCTTATTTATATAACATTATCTTTTTCCCATCAATCTTATAGTGGAACTTACCTGTAGAAGATAGTGCATCAATGACATCATGAATATTGTACTCTTGTTTCATGAAACTACCGTAGAAACGGATATTCAACAAACTATCATGAGATACCACGAACTCTACGTCGTAGCTTCTTTCCAGCCTTCCAAGAATATCAGACAACGTTTCTTCATTAAAGAACAAGTAACCGTTGGTCCAGTCACGTGCATTGACAGCCACACTGTTTTCCACCTTCATCAAACCATTTTTTTTGTTTAACACGGCTCTATTGTCCGGTGTCAGTACCACATCTTTCTCCTTCCGCAGCAAGTTGTTCAGTAGCACTTTCCCCTGTAACAAAGTAACCACCGCTTCCAAATCCGATTCATAATCCCTAAAATTGAATTTGGTACCCAACACTTGTACATGAAGGTTCTTTGTCCGCACATGCAACGGTAAATTCTTATTGGGTGTTACTTCAAAATAGCCTTCTCCCCAAAGGTGTACCTCACGGTCATCCACGCCGAAACCTTGTGAATAGGCAATCCTTGAACCTGCATTCAGCCAGACTTGAGTACCATCCGGCAAATACAAATGTGTATTCGAACCTCTAGGAGCTTCTACCACGATTTCTGAGAAATTTGTCTTTACATCAGATTCACCTTTCGTATAGCAATAGTAGGAAACTCCGGCCAGCAACAGCAACATTGCCGCATATTTGGTAATATTCATCCATATATGCCTGCCCCGGGCTGTAGTTCCCTTCACTCGATTCTGGAAAAGGCGGAAGGCTCTTTTCTTGTCATAGAGCGCATCATCTAAAGCTGGCATAGACGTCCACACACTCACTTGATTAAAGAAGTAACGCCTGTTCTCATCAGACTGTTCTACCCATTGCTTTAAGCACATTCCATCTTCCGAAGACAAATTACCGGTCAGATAGTCGGCTATCATATCATCAATATGTGAATATCGTTCGTCCATTTTCTCTAGTTCTATTAGTAAGACAGTAATTTAATTGGTTCGGGTAGTCAAAAAAGCATTTATTTATCTCAAAAAGAGAAAAAACAATAAAATATATTTTTCAAGTTCTTTACGAAGAGACGATAAGGCACTCTTAATGTGATATTTAACTGTGTTTACAGAAATCCCTAAATCGACTGCAATTTCTTCATATTTTTTGTGCTCGAATCGGCTTTTCTCAAACACAACCTTGCACTCAGGCGACAAACGATTGATTGCCTTTTGTATTTCGTGTCCCATTTCCTTCTCTATCAAAGCCGCCAAAGGCTCTTCATCGGCATATTGCAACATAGCATCCAAATCTTTTACTGAATGTTCATTGGGAATTAGTTGGGAAAAGGTAATTTCATGTTTCGTCTGTTCGCGATTCAGATAATTCAAACAGCGGTTACGCAAAGCCTTTATCAAATAACTACGTATTGTTGAATCAATTTCCAACGTTTCACGAATCTCCCATAGATGAAAAATTAAATCACCGACAAGAGTCTCGGCAACATAATGATCGTGAACATACTCATTAGCCAAATGACATAAAGAAATATAATAATGGTCATAAAGGTAACGAAAAGCATTTTCATTACCGGCTTTCAACTGACTAATAAGCAGATGCTCCATAGAAGTAGTACAAAAATTAACTGTTTTTCTTTATCTCTTCCTATAAGGGACAACAAAGTGGGCGAAAATACAAATTTCTTCTTTTTCTCACAACATTCTAGACAGTTTTCTCCTAATCGCAATCAAATATGAAAGGTTTGAGGATAAAATATCATTCTATAATTAAATCGATGCGACGAACAACATAAGAATAATGCTACAGAAAACGAGATGTACCGAGTAAATACTGAGAGAGACGTATTCACACTTTCATTTAAGCTTGATCTCTACCGCCTTCACCAGTTCCCATCCCTTGAATACGATGGTCAGTAGCTTCAGCTGCGTGTCTCCTTTCGATGATTGTACCTTCGCATCGGCCGCATAGCGGTGCAACTGTCCTTCGGCCTCCTCCATGAGGGCCTCTATTTCACGGTCTGAAGCAGTGCGAGGGGCATACTTCACCTCCACGATGTAGCTGTAGGCAATCTCCGGTTGATGGATGAGGTCGGGCATCATGTAGAAGTCGGCGTAGCCTTTGGATGCCTCATACTCGGGCAGGATGATATAGCCGCGGGTCAGGCCCAGATAGGCCAGCAGGAACCCTTTGACGTGTGCCTCACCCTCGATGAACTCGCGGATGGCACTCTGGCGTTCCAGTTCCCGGGCAAAGAAATCGAAGACGGGTTGCCAGGCGCCATCGTAAGCCATGTCTGTAACCAGGTAGGACAACTGGTCAAGGTCTATTTGAAAGTGGCAGGAACGCTGGTAGGCCTCGGTCAGATAAGTGTACAGCTGCTCGCGAACCGTCAAGTTGGGAATGCCAAGAACGGTTTCTCCCCGAAAAACTCCTTGAATGGAAAGCATCCCGAAGTAGAAAAGCAGGCTCTTGAAATTCTCCACCCTGGTCATGTCGGTAGCCGGAAACGAGGTGTTTATCTCTGCTGTGATGCTTCCATCCTCTACAATACTGCGGATAACCGAGGCATTGGCACCGAAGCGGTGGTCCAGCTTTACCAGGTGGCGCAGCTTGTTGTAGTCGGTGCGGATGTTGGTGTCAATCATGGACTTGGGCGATTTGCCACGTTGCAGATAGCTGTTCAGGAAGTAAAGCGCCATGTCGGAATTAAACATCCGCTCATCCAGTGCTTCTTCGGAGAAACAGTAGTTATCGTACCAGGGTTTCATCTGCTCCAGCACTCCCTCCACTGAGACCTCTGTGGAAAGGGCACCCTCCTTGATGTAATAGGCGAGCATCGCCCGCATCTCGTTGAGGCTGAACCCGATGATGCCGTTGAAGGCGGGCTGCATACTGATATTGGTGCCGATGTTGAAACCGCTGGTCACGTCGTCCATCGTAATGGGGCTGACACCGGTGATGAACAGGCGTTCTACGGAGCTGGCGCTGGCCGTAGCATCCTTGATTACCGCAAAGAAATGACGGATAAGCCCTTCCCCATGCGTCACCTCATGATAGCTGTCCGTACCGTATGTACTTAGGATGGTATTCGTGAAGTTGTCGTACTCGTCAATCATCAGGTAGATGCGGGGGCAATCACGTTTGATGGCGATATGTTGGGTGATGGAAGTCAGCATCTGGCCGGCATCCATGTCGGGGTGTATATCCAGCCAAATGTCACTGCCCAATATCTGCTCATACCGACGGATGAACTTCGTCATCATCATGACGCAATATTCATTGAACGCTTCCGCCAGGTTCGTCTGTCGAGGAGCTACAGACGAAAAGTTGAATCGTAGAATCAGGTATCTGTTCTGCCTCCCCGTAGGATGCTGTCCGATGTAAAGCCCGCCGAACAGACTCTGGAAGCAGTCGGCATAGTCAATGTCGTAGTAACTCTCCAGCATGGAGAGGAAGAGCGATTTGCCGAAGCGTCTCGGCCGGATGAGGAACAGGAAGTTAGGTTGGCGTTCAATCAGCTCGATGTAGCGCGTCTTGTCCACATAATAATACCCCTCACGTATCAGGTTGGGGAAGTCCGATATCCCGTATGGCACTCTTTTCATAAGGCTGCTTCTTTGGTTTGCAATCATGATAGCAAAGATATGTATTCTCCCGCATACTTCCAAACGTTCACCTGCAAACTTGCTGGATGCTGATAGCGAATAACCTGCATTGCATCGGCATTCGGGCAATTGTCTTTTTTAAATAAGGTTACTCAAATCGTCAACCTTATTTAAAAAGACAAATTCTCACAGATTATTTGTACATTTGCAAAATAGAGGATGGGGAGGGCTATCTATAGCCGCTTTCAACCTTTATACACCGATAATTGATAACAATAAAGACAGATGAAACGTATTATTCTATTGATTTTGGCTGCGGTTTGTCTTCATGGACACGCACAACAAGACAACGGACTCCGGTTCAATGAATCGGGAGAATTTAAAATCGTGCAGTTCACCGATCTGCACTTCAAATACGGCAATCCGGCTTCGGACGTTGCCTTGGAGTGTATCGACCGCGTGCTGGAAGCAGAAAGTCCCGACTTGGTCATCTTTACAGGCGACATCATCTACAGTGCTCCTGCAGATACAGCCCTGCGCACCGTATTGCAACGGGTCTGCTGCCGTAAGATACCGTTTGCCGTCACGCTGGGCAACCATGACGATGAGCAAGGACTTTCGCGTCCCCTACTCTACGAGATTGTCCGCTCCCTGCCGGGCAACGTACAAGCTGCTGACTCCGAAAACTTCGCCCTACGCATCGCCTCAGCCGACGGCCAACGTACCGAGGCTTTGCTCTATCTGATAGACAGCCATGCCTATTCGCCTCTGCCCGATGTGAAAGGATATGATTGGATAAAGGCCCGTCAGATAGCCTGGTATCGCGACTGCAGCGACCAATATACCCGCGAGAACGGAGGAAAGCCGCTACCGGCATTGGCCTTTTTCCACATTCCCCTGCCTGAGTACGCCGAAGCGGCCACCCATCCGCAAGCCATCCTGCGGGGCACTCGCATGGAGCCGGTCTGCTCACCCGAGCTGAACAGCGGACTTTTTACAGCCATCAAAGAGCAGGGCGACATCATGGGATGCTTTGTGGGGCACGACCACGACAATGACTATGCCGTGATGTGGAAGGACATCCTGCTGGCCTACGGCCGATTCACAGGAGGCAACACCGAATACAATCACCTGCCCAACGGGGCCAGGGTCATCGTGCTGCACGAAGGAGAGCGCAGGTTCACCACCTGGATACGCCAACGCACAGGCGAGACGGAACAAACCACTACCTACCCCGACAGCTTTGTAAGAAAGTGAATCCTGCTCGGTCGGGCGGAATTCATTTCAACGGGCCTTCAGTACACTCAGCACCTGCTCGCAAATGGCCTTCATGCCGGCTATGATTTTACCGTGATTTTGTGATGTGGCAAAGATAGTATAATTTAAGGGGGAAAACGTCCATACTACATGAAAAAATGACAACTGTCAGGGCGCAACAGATGCGCCCTGACAGCAAAATCATTCGCAACCGCCACCCAGTGCCTGATAGAGGTTGATGATGCCCTGAATCTCGCTAAAGCGGTCGGCCACTTGCGACAGACGGGCTGAGAGCAATCCCTGACGGGCCGTCAGTACTTCCAGGTAGGTGGTAGTGCCATGCTTCATCAGCAGCTCCGTGCTACGCACTGCCGTCTCCAACGAAGCCACCTGGCCGCTACGCAGTTGTGCCTTGTCGCGGGCCGTCTGCACCTGTACCAAGGCATCGTTCACCTCACTGCCGGCATTGAGCAATGCCTGTCTGAAGGCCAGCTTTGCCTCCTCCTGTTGCGCCTTGGCAATCTTCAGGTTGGCTATATTCACACCTTTATTAAAGATGGGCAGCACCAAACTGCCTACAGCCGAGGCCAACACTTTGCCGGGATTGATAACCATGCTACCCGCCGAATTGGTCCAACCGGCCGTACCGCTCAGCGTAATGGAGGGATAGAAGGCTGAACGGGCAGCATTGGTACCATAGAAAGCCATTGCCAATGATTGCTCGGCACTTTTCACATCGGGACGATGCGACAAAAGTTGCAAGGGAATGCCCACTGCAAGCTCTTGCGGGAACTCCTGGCCGGCCAGCGTGCCACGTGCGATATCGCCAGGCACATGCCCCAGAATGATGGATAGTGAGTTTTCCACCTCGTCAATCTGCTGACGCAGGTCGAGTACCGAGGCTTCCACCTGACGGCAAGTGGCTTCGCTCTGCGACACGGCGGCCTCATTGGTCATGCCGGCGGCCATCATTGCCTTCATGATCTTCACACTCTCGTGCCAGTTGGCGGCAGTCTCCTCCGAGATGCGCAGCTGGTCGTCGAGCATCAGCAGCGTATAGTAGAGATTGGCCACATTGGCCACTAACGACGAAGTGATGGCCTGTTCATAGTCGCGGCTCTGCAGATAAAGTGCTTTGGCACGACGCTTGGCGTTAGTCAGCCGACCGAAGATATCGACTTCCCAGCTGGCCGAAGCCACAGCCGTATAGGTCCAGGAGCCCTTCGACTTGTCGAAACTGCTGACACCTCCCTGCGGGGTGAGCATGAACGAAGGCAGATAGGCCAGACGAGCGGACAGCAACGTCGCCTCTGCCTCCTTGATGCGCTGACGAGCAGCCAGCAAGTCGGTGTTTTGCTGCAAAGCCTCTTCGATGAGCGACTGCAACTGAGTGTCGCGATAGAGTTCACGCCAGGAGAGGAGTGCCAGCGATGCTGGTTCATCTGCTGCCTCGTCGACTGTCCCGGCAGGGGCTGCCAGCGCGAGCGACTTGTCGAACAGACTGTCTGTCGGCAAGTCATCGGGACGCTGGTATTTCGTATAGATGCCACATCCGCTGAAGAACAGCGAAGAGGCAAGTGCCAGGAGAGTGACTCTCCCGGCCTTCCAATCTGTAAACAAATGGGTATTCATATTTTTTTAGTTACAAGTTACGAGTTACCAGTTACCAGTAGGGGCGGAATATTTTCCGCCCTTCAGCTACAAGTTACAAGTAGGAGCGGACTATTTTCCGCTTTTTTTAGTAGCCTCTATCTCCTGATGGCTGACCTTTTCCTCTTCGGCTATCTGCCAGTCGTGGGTAGGTTCGGCCTGAACGGGGCGTACCCGCTCCTGCAGCCACTGGAAGGCCACAAAGAGGACAAATACCAAGAAGAGCAGCGCCAAGGTACCGATAAACATACCGCCTACGGCACCTGTACCCAACGAACGGTTACCGTTGGCACCTACCCCATTGGCCACCAGCAACGGGAACAGACCGAATATCATGGTGAGGGCTGTCATCAGGATGGGACGCAGACGTGCCTTGGAGGCACTGACCGCAGCAGCTATCAGTCCCATACCGGCTTTACGACGTTCGGCAGCATACTCGGTGAGCAGGATGGCCGTCTTTGCCAGCAGACCTATCAGCATGATAAGTCCTGTCTGCAGGTAGATGTTGTTCTCCAAGCCCATCACTTTGGCAACGAGGAAGGAACCCATCAGTCCGCAAGGCACGGCCAGCAGGACGGCGAAGGGAATGATGAAGCTTTCGTACAATGCACTCAAAATGAGGTAAATCATCAGCAGACAGATACCGAAGATGATACCTGTGGTACCGCTCTGCTGGCTCTCCTCGCGTGTGATACCGCCAAAGTCGTAACCATAGCCACGAGGCAGGTTGGTAGAGGCGACCTCGCGTACGGCGTTGATGGTATCACCCGTACTGTAGCCAGCGGCCGGAGCCACACTGACGGCAATGGAATTGTACATGTTGAAACGGCTCAAGGTCTCGGCACCATAGACACGTGTCAACGTAACAAACTGACTCAGCGGAGCCATCTGCCCGTTGTTCAACCGCACAAAGGTGTTGTCCAATGAAGCCTCATCCAGACGATACTGAGGATCGGCCTGCAGCATGACTTTATAGATTTTGGAGAAGCGGTTGAAGTCGGATACATACTGACCGCCATAATAACCCGAAAGGGTGGCCAACACGGCATTGGGCGTGATGCCTGCCCGCTTGCACTTGGCCGCATCGACATCCACCATCCACTGCGGATAGTTGATAGCAAACGACGAGTAGGCACGGGCTATCTCGGGACGCTGGTTCAGGGCGCCGCCGGTCTTGTCCTTTGCATGGGTGTAGAGCGAGTTACCCATACCATAGCCGGGAATCATACCGGGTGCCATGGCGAACACCTGCGCATCCTTGACCGCAGCCGTACGTGCATATACCTGACGGATGACAGCCTGTACCTGGTCTTCGCGCTTGGTACGCTCTTCCCACGGCTTCAGACGGAGGATGAACATACCGGCCGAACTACCCTGTCCGCTTATCAAACCATAACCGGCCGTACGCGAGATGTCGCGCAGCTGGGGGATTCCCTCCAGACATTGGTTCAGCCGCTTCATCACCTTGTTGGTACTGCTGAGCGAATAGCCCGACGGAGTGGTGACATTTACCAGCACGACACCCTGGTCTTCATCGGGTACCAGACCGGTCTTGGTGGTGTTCATCAATGCTACCAGCAGCACAATACCGGCTACCAGCAACGACCATGCCAGCCAACGACGCTTGATGAAGAAGAGCACACCGTCCTTATACCGCTCTACCACCACAGAGAAGGCGGCATTGAAGGCCTTACGGAAACGGGCGGCAAAATTGTCCTTCGCCGAGCCGTCTTCGTTGGTATAGGGACGCAACAGCAAGGCACAAAGGGCCGGACTCAACGTCAAGGCATTGATGGCCGAAATACCTACCGCCACAGCCATGGTCAGACCGAACTGGGTATAGAACGTACCGCTGGTGCCGCTCATGAAAGAGACGGGAATGAAGACGGCCATAAAGACGAGCGACGAGGTGATGACGGCGTTGGAGATGCCCTTCATGGCATCGATGGAAGCCATATAGGACGAGCGGTAGCCCACATCGAAGCGGGCCTGCACCGCCTCTACCACCACAATGGCATCATCCACCACCGTACCGATGACCAGTACCAAGGCAAACAGGGTAATCAAGTTGATAGAGAAGCCGGCCACCGCCATGAAGGCAAAGGTACCAATCAGCGAGACAATGATACCCACCAATGGAATAAAGGTGGAGCGGATATCCTGCAAGAAGACGTACACCACCAGGATGACGAGCAGTATGGCCTCAAATAGGGTCTTTACCACTTCATGGATAGAAGCGTAGAGGAAGTCGTCGGACGACATCACCTGTGTCAGCTCCACTCCTTTGGGCAGCTCCTTGCGGGCCTCTTCGAGGAAGGCGTTAATCTGCTTGTTTACCGCTGTGGCATTGGAACCGGCCGTCTGGAACACCAGGCAGCTCACACCCGGATGGCCGTTCAGCATACCTACGTAGGAGTAGTTTTCACGTCCCAGGTCGATGTCGGCCACCTCCTTCAGCTTCAGCACTTCGCCGTCAGCGGTCGAGGCCACCACCATCTCGCCAAACTCCTCGGGTGTATAACGACGTCCGCGAAACTTCATGGTATATTGGTAGGTCTCGGGAGAATTCTCGCCAAACGAACCGGTAGCGGCCTCAATGTTCTGTTCGGCCAGCACGCCGGTGATGTCCGACGGTATCAGTCCGTACTGTGCCATCACGTCGGGCTTCAGCCAGAGGCGCATGGAGTAGTCGGCACCCAGCACCACCAGTTCACCTACACCCTGAAAACGGAGGATTTCAGGTTTCAGGTTGATGTTGAGGTAGTTGGCCAGAAAACCCTCATCATACGAGTCGTCGGGGCTATGCAGGCTGAACACCTGCAGCATGGAGGTCTGACGCTTTACGGTGGTCACACCCACCTGCTTCACCTCGGCCGGCAGCTTGGCCGTGGCCGTAGAGACCTTGTTCTGTACGTTCACCGCCGCCATGTCGGGGTCGGTGCCCTGCTTGAAATACACCGTAATGGTGACGGTACCCGAGTTGCTGGCGGTAGAGGTCATGTAGGTCATGTTCTCCACACCGTTGATGGCCTCTTCCAGCGGAGCAATCACACTTTTCTGCAAGGTTTCGGCACTAGCACCGTAGTAGTTGGTCATCACCATCACCGTAGGCGGCGCAATGTCAGGATATTGTTCGACGGGCAGCGTAAACAGCCCGATGATGCCCAGGATAACGATGGTCACAGAGATGACCGCCGACAAGACGGGACGTTCGATAAATGTTCGTAAGTTCATATAAGAATCAATTCTAGTTAAGTTTTACTTCTTCGGCTGGATAGGAGTCCCTTCACGCAGCATACCTACCCCTTCGGCTACAATGACATCACCTGTCTGCAACCCTTCGTTCACGATATACTCCTGTCCGCCATCCACACGGGTCACCTTGACAGGCGATGAAGAGGCCTTTCCGTCCACCACCTTGTAGACGAATACACGGTCCTGAACTTCGTAGGTCACCGACTGCGGGATGACGATGCAGCCCCTGTAGTACTCGGGTACAATGACGCTGCCCGAACCTCCACTGGTCAGCAGTCCGTCCGCATTGGGGAAGACGGCTCGCAGGCTCACGGCACCCGTTGCCGGGTCTATCACTCCGCTGATGGTCTCTATCTTGCCCTTTTGCGGATAGAGAGAGCCGTCGTTCAACTGCAAGGAGACTTCGGGCATCTCTTCCAGTGCCTTCTTTTTGGAGCCATACTGGCGGGTGAGGGCAAGCATCTGATTCTCGGTCATGGAGAAATAGACATACATGGTTGAATTGTCGGAGACGGTGGTCAGTGCCTTGGGCATAGCCGGACTGACAAGTGCCCCTACACGGAAAGGCAACGTACCCACCACGCCGTCGGCAGGACTCATCACCGTGGTGTACGACAGATTGTTGGCAGCATTCACCCGCTGTGCCTCGGCTTGTGCCAACTGGGCCTTGGCCGTCAACAAGGCATTGTATGAAGTACTCAGGTCGAACTCCGAAACCACTTTCTGCGCAAACAGTTCTTTCCGGCTGTCATAGGTAAGCTGTGCAGTGGCTACACCAGCCTTTGCAGCCTCTACATTGGTCTCGGCAGTGCGCAAGGCTGCCTGATAGGGCACCTGATCAATAATGAACATCACCTGTCCGCGACGTACCGTCTGCCCCTCTACCACACAGAGCTTGGTCAGCGTACCCGACACCTGCGGATAGATGTCAATATCCTGTCGTCCGCGTATAGCGGCCGAGTAGGCCGTCTGCAGGTCACGGTCGCAGGGCTGCACCTGCAGTACCGCATATTCGGCCTGTGGTTGCGTAGCCGGAGCCTGACTGCAGGAAGTTCCCAATGTCATGCCGACGGCCATCACCGCCAGCGATTGAATACATTTTCTTTTTACCATAATCTTTGTTATTAAAATATTAGAGTTATATTTGCAGCATGAATATATCGTTAGCAATATTCTTAACAGAATTCGGCTGCAAAATTACTCCGAATTTGAACAAAGAGTTCGTTCAATGTGTGTACGTTTTTGTTCAATTTAAGCATAAGTTGGCGGTATATTCAGGAAGAGGTCATACCTTTGCAGCCCTTATGTAGAATCATTATTTTTACGAAGCGCTATATGAATCCTTTAATTTTATCTAAAGAAGAATCTTTCAGGACTGGAGACACCGACCTGACTTACTTCTACAAACGCTTAGTCAAGATGCCCAATGGGGTCTTGCTTTATTGTACCGACGGAGAGGCCGACATTACCGTTGACCTTAAGCAGTACCATATTGTTCCTAATACGAACATTATTTTACTAGCCGACTCCATCCTCTCGCTCCGTGCTGCCGGCAAAAACCTCCGTCTGCACTTTTTCGCTTTTTCTGACGAGATGTTCAAGATCTCCTGTTTCAGGCTCGAACCCACCTTCATCCATTTCCTGAAGGAGAACCCTTGCTATACGCATTCCGATCCGGAGATACTCCGATTCATCAACGGGATGATAGAGGCCAGTTCCAGCATCAGTTATGATAGTAAGAACCGGTTCCGCGAGCACATCGCACGCAATCTGTTGCAGGTGTTTTTCCTCAACACTTATGATAAGGTGCAACGGTTCTTTACCAAGGAGCAGATCAGCGGCAACAACCGCAAGGACCAGCTGTTCAAGAAATTCATCTCACTGGTTCATGCCCACTGCACCACGCAGCGCGATGTCGCCTTCTATGCCGAACAGCTCTGCATCTCTACCCGCTATCTGGCAGCCATTACCAAAGAGGTGAGCCAACAGTCTGCCAAAGAGATAATTGACAGTTTCCTGATGCTGGAGCTGAAAGTGGCACTGCGTTCGACCAACCTCTCGCTGAAGGAGATTGCCGACCACTACCATTTCCCCGACCAATCGTTCTTCGGCCGCTATTTCAAGAAGCATACAGGCATCTCTCCAAAACAGTATCGTATGAAGTAGCTGCCACCTCGCCGAGAAAGACATGGAGTAGATTTTGATAGAAGGACAACAAGCCTTTACCTTGTCCGATGGCATGAGGGCGAAAAACAGAGAAAAAAAACGCCAGCTATTCGATAAGAATCAGAAAAATCATGTACATTTGTCCCTATATAATCTCACTCTAACCCATTTCTCAATGAAAAACATTCTTTTCTCTTTAGCCGCCATCGCCTTGACCGCCTGCTCACAGGTAGAGGTACCGGCTCGTTACGAGGTAGTCCCCCTACCTCAAGTCATCACATTGACGGAAGCCGCCCCCTTCAAACTGGATCGGCACTGTGTCATCGCCTATCAGAACGACGCAGAAGGGCTGATGTCGCGCAACGCCGAATTTCTGGCCGAATACATCAACCAATCCACCGGCCATACCCTCACCCTGAAGCAACTGGAAGGGACGGAACAAGGCGGTTCTCATGCCATCATACTCACCCTGGATGCCTCCATACCGAATGACGAAGGCTACCGGCTGACCGCCGATGCGCAAGGGGTTCGCCTCTGCGCCCGCACACCGCGCGGCATCTTCTATGGCATACAGACCCTGCGCAAGTCGATGCCGGCTTCTGCCCAAGGAGCCACCATCCTGCTGCCATCCGGGCAGGTGGAAGACCGGCCCCGCTTCGCCTACCGGGGTATGCACCTGGACGTGTGCCGTCACTTCTTCCCGCTATCGTTCGTCAAAAAGTACATCGACCTGCTGGCACTGCACAACATGAACACGCTGCACTGGCACCTGACCGATGACCAGGGCTGGCGATTGGAGATAAAGAAGTATCCCCGTCTGACGGAGGTAGGGTCGCAACGCAGCCGCACCGTGATAGGACGCAACAGTGGCGAGTACGACGAGACTCCTTATGGCGGGTTCTATACGCAAGAAGAGGCGCGTGAGATTGTGCGCTATGCCCAGGAACGCCACATCACCGTCATCCCCGAAGTAGAGATGCCCGGCCATGCACTGGCCGCACTGGCCGCCTACCCTGAATTCGGCTGTACCGGAGGTCCGTACGAAGTATGTCCCTTGTGGGGTGTGTTCGACGATGTTTTCTGCATTGGCAACGATCAGGCCATGCAGTTTCTGGAAGACGTACTGGCCGAAGTCATCGACATCTTCCCCTCGCGCTACATCCACATCGGAGGCGACGAAGCACCGCGCACCCGCTGGCAGCAATGCCCCAAATGCCAGGCACGCATCCGCACGGAAAAGCTGAAAGCCGATGCAAAACACTCCGCCGAAGACCGCCTGCAAAGCTACTGCATGACGCGCATCGAACGCTTCCTCAACGAAAGGGGAAGGCAGATTATCGGCTGGGACGAAATACTGGAAGGGGATGTGGCTCCCAACGCCACCGTCATGTCGTGGAGAGGCTCGGCAGGTGGCATTCAGGCCGCTCAGATGGGGCACGATGTCATCATGACTCCCAACGACTACTGCTACTTCGACTATTACCAGACCAAGGAACGCGAGAACGAACCGTTGGCTATCGGCGGCTATGTGCCCTTGGAGAAGGTATATAGCCTAGAACCCACCGCCCAACTGACCGCAGAGCAGGCACGTCACATTGTAGGTGCACAGGCCAACCTGTGGACAGAATACATCGCAACACCCGAGCACGTAGAGTATATGGTACTGCCTCGCATGGCAGCCCTGTGTGAGGTACAATGGAGCGCACCCGAAAAGAAATCGTACGACGACTTCCGCAACCGCCTCACCCGGCTGGTAGACATCTACCAGCGCGACAGTCTGAACTACTCGGTCAGCGGACTCAACGAATAAATCTCAACATTCTGTTGGTTCATCCATCCGTTTCGCCTGCGTGCGAAACGGATTTTTTTGCTTGCCACCTGCTCCCTACCTGCTCCCTACCAACTCCCTACCAAACCTACCTCTTCCCAACTCCCTTCAGAAGACCTACAGACGAAGCCGCAATGGCTTTGGCAAGAAGAAGGGAATGAGAAAAATCTTCACGAATGATACAATGAAAAATGTTCGGATTTGTCAGCTCCACGCAAACGCTACGTTTGACTGACAAACCCGAACAGGAAGTAATTTACGTGTAGCCCCGAGGGGAATCGAACCCCTATCTAAAGTTTAGGAAACTTCTATTCTATCCGTTGAACTACAAG
>SAMEA3663248__coassemble_256_pt1 | contig 19647 bp, 18 predicted proteins | sample SAMEA3663248__metabat2_low_PE_023 | metagenome-assembled genome bin SAMEA3663248 (sample SAMEA3663248) | pig gut metagenome | biome: pig gut; feature: pig-associated habitat; material: faeces | place: China | collected 2013
AGACCTCCAGCCAAATCCGCGAAACCCTGCGCGAAAACGCCCGTGAAGGTCTGACTGTACAGAAGATGCAGCAGAAGCTGGTAGGCGAAATCAAAGTGACACCGGCCGAAGTGCGCCGCTACTTCAAAGACCTGCCACAGGACAGCATCCCCTACATTCCCACACAGGTAGAAGTACAGATTGTCACGCTGCAACCTAAAATACCAACCGAAGAGATTGAGGACGTGAAGAGACGCCTGCGCGACTATACCGACCGCATCAACAAGGGAGAGACAAGTTTCTCTACCCTGGCCCGCATGTATTCCGAAGACCGTGGATCAGCTATCAACGGCGGCGAGATGCCTTTCTATGGAAAGGGGCAGCTGGATCCAGCCTTCGCGAACGTTGCCTTCAATCTGCAGGATCCGAACAAGATATCAAAAATTGTGGAGTCGGAATTCGGATTCCATATCATCCAGCTGATAGAGAAACGAGGCGACCGCATCAAGGCACGCCACATCTTGCTGAAACCGCATGTGCCGGAGAGTGCCCTGGAGGCAGCTAACGCACGCCTAGACTCCATTGCCGATGACATCCGCAACGGCAAGTTCACCTTTGAGGAGGCAGCCGCTGTCTTGTCACAAGACAAGGACACACGCAACAACCACGGCCTGCTGCCAAATCCCAACACCAATACATCGAAGTTTGAGATGCAGGAACTGCCTCCTGAAATTGCCAAGGTGGTGGACAACATGAAGGTGGGCGAAATCTCAGAAGCCTTCACCATGATTCCCCAAAAGACAGGTAAGGAGGAGTGCGTCATTGTCAAACTGAAAAGCCGCACCAACGGCCACAAGGCCACCATCGCCGATGACTACCAGAACCTGAAGGAGATTGTGCTGGAGAAACGCCGGGACGAGATGCTGGACAAATGGATTCGCGAGAAACAGAAACATACGTACGTACGTATCAAAGACACCTGGAAAAACAACTGCGCGTTCAAGTATCCCGGCTGGATTAAAGAATAATCTACAGATACTGTGTGCCATTAAACGTTTTGTATGCAAGAGAAAGCGAGAAGAAAAAACATACTGAGCAGGCATAGATACCTACTGACAGGTATTCTATGCCTGTTTGGCATGGTTCTGCTATGCGCGCAGGACAAGAAGCCGGCAACGAAAACCTCCCAGCAAGAGCAGAGTGACACGCTCCGCCCACCTACCGGGCCACAAGAGAAAAAGAAGACGCGGGTAGACCTGCTCTATGCCGACGAAGCGGTGGCCGATAAAGAGCTACGCCCCGATGTGCAAGTACTGATAGGTTCAGTCAAGCTGCGTCACGACAGCATGTACATGTTCTGTGACAGTGCGCTTATATACGAGAAAATCAACTCCGTAGAAGCCTTCGGCAACGTACACATGGAGCAGGGAGACACTCTCTTCATCTACGGCGACTACCTCTACTACGACGGGATGTCACAGCTGGCCATGCTGCGAGAGAACGTACGGCTCATCAACCGTACCACCGAACTGACCACAGACAGCCTGAACTACGACCGCCTCTATAACCTGGGCTACTACTTCGATGGGGGAACGCTGACCGACGAGGAGAATGTGCTGACCTCAGAATGGGGCGAATACAGTCCGGCTACCAAGCTGGCCATTTTCAACCACGACGTCAAACTGGTCAATCCCAAGTTTGTACTGACCTCTGACACCCTGAAATACAGCACCGAAAGCAAGATTGCCACCATCCTGGGGCCATCGGATATCGTAAGCGAAGAGAACCACATCTACTCCGAACGGGGCTGGTACAACACCACCACCGAACAGGCCGAGTTGCTGGACCGCTCTGTCCTGACGAACCAAGGCAAGCGTCTCACCGGTGACAGTCTGTTCTACGACCGCCAGCTGGGCTACGGCGAAGCCTTCCACCATGTACAGATGAACGACACCGTCAACAAGAATATGCTGACGGGCGACTACTGCTTCTATAACGAGCGGACCGGTAGTGCCTTGGCTACCGACCGGGCCGTTGCCGTAGACTATTCGCAGGGAGACAGCCTCTTCGTACATGGCGACACCCTGCGCATGATTACCTTCGACCTGGACACCGACTCCATGTACCGCGAATTGCGCATCTACCACAAGGTACGTGCCTATCGCACGGACATACAGGCGGTGTGCGATTCACTGGTGTACAATTCCAAAGACTCTTGCATGACCATGTATACCGACCCTATCCTCTGGAGCGGCAGCCAGCAATTGCTGGGCGAGGAGGTGAAGGTGTATATGAACGACAGTACCATTGACTGGGCACACATCATCAATCAGGCACTGGCCATCGAGAAGAAGGACACGCTGCACTACAACCAGGTTGCCGGTAAGGAGATGAAGGCCTACTTCCGCGAAGGAGAAATGCGCCAGATAGACGTGAACGGCAATGTACTGGTCATCTACTATCCGACAGAGGAACGAGACAGTTCACTCATCATGATGAACTACAGCGAAGCCCCGTTCCTGCGGATGTTGCTGAAGAACCGCAAGTTGGAACAGGGTTCCTTCATCGGAAAGACCACCGGTACAGCCTATCCGATGAGCCAGATACCGGCAGACAAATATCGGCTGCCCGCATTTGCCTGGTTCGACTATATACGTCCGCGCAACAAGCAGGATATATTTAACTGGCGCAGCAAGCGGGCCGGCGAAGAGCTGAAGAAGAGCGACCGCAAGCCGGCTGCATCGCCACGCAACATGCACATCAAACGTAGTAATAACAAGAAATAGATACACCATGGGAATGTTTACAATGCGGAAACCGCGTGGTTTCAACCATCCCTACATCTATGTGGATGAACGAAAAGAGAGACTGGCTAAAATGGAGGAGAGCGCCAAGCGTGAGCTGGGCATGTTGCCTCCCAAGGAGTTCTCACCCGAAGATATCCGAGGAAAATTCATTGAAGGTACTACCCACCTGAAGCGCCGCAAGGAGAGCGGACGGAAGCCCATGCATGTAGGCATGGCCATTGTCCTCATCGTATTACTGTTCTACTTGTGGTACGCCATCAGTAACGGAATCATTTAAGCCTTATGAGTGATATCATCCATCTGCTACCCGAGTCGGTAGCCAACCAAATAGCAGCCGGAGAGGTGATACAGCGGCCGGCGTCAGTCATCAAGGAGCTAGTAGAGAATGCCATCGATGCCGGTGCCGGCGAAATCTATGTGCTGGTGACCGATGCCGGCAAGACCTGTATACAGGTCATTGACGACGGTAAAGGGATGTCCGAGACCGACGCCCGCCTTGCCTTTGAGCGTCATGCCACCTCCAAGATACGACCTGTTTGCCCTGCATACGATGGGATTCCGTGGAGAGGCACTGGCCTCTATAGCAGCCGTAGCCGAAATAGAGCTGAAAACCCGGCAGGCCGACCAAGAGCTGGGTACCCGGCTGCTGCTGTCGGGGTCACGTCTGGAGGCACAAGAGCCCGTTGCCTGCTCACCCGGCAGCAACTTCTCGGTCAAGAATCTCTTCTTCAACGTACCGGCCCGCCGCAAGTTTCTGAAGTCCAACTCTACCGAGCTGAGCAATATCCTGACCGAGTTCGAACGCATTGCCTTGGTCAATCCCCAAGTGGCATTCTATCTGTACAGCAACGACTCCGAGGTATTCAATCTTCCGGTCATGCCGCTGCGTCAGCGCATCATGAGCATCTTCGGGAAGAAACTGAACCAGCAGCTGCTCTCGGTGGACGTAGATACCAGCATGATCAAAGTCAGCGGATTCGTGGCCAAGCCGGAGACGGCACGCAAGAAGGGGTCACACCAATACTTCTTTGTCAACGGCCGCTATATGCGCCATCCCTACTTCCACAAAGCGGTAATGGAAGCATACGACCAGCTGATTCCGGCCGGCGAGCAGATATCTTACTTCATCTATTTTGAGGTAGACCCTGCCAGCATTGACGTCAACATCCACCCCACCAAGACGGAAATCAAGTTTGAGAACGAGCAGGCTATCTGGCAAATCCTGTCAGCGGCAGTCAAAGAGACGCTGGGACGTTTCAATGCAGTACCCACCATCGACTTCGATACGGAGGATATGCCTGACATTCCCGCCTTTGAACAGGCCCGCCCGATAGAGCCTCCTCAGGTGCATTACAATACAGACTTCAATCCCTTCAAGTCGGCCGCCTCGTCAGCCTACTTCCAAGAGAAAGGGAAGGGAGAGCGAACTACCTCCAACAAGGGATGGGAGGCTCTCTACGACGGCATCACCCCATCAGACAGGACGGACACCGCCTCTGTAGAAGAGGCAATACCCGATGAAGGGATGGAATGGAAAATCCCCGCAGCCCCCTCCTCCGAACCGGCTGCTTCGCTTCTACCCTCCACCCCTCGTACCGGTATGGAACAGGGAGGAACACATTTCCAACTGAAAGGGAGGTATATACTGACATCCGTCAAATCGGGGGTAATGCTGATAGACCAGCATCGGGCACACATCCGCATCCTGTACGAGCGCTACATGCACCTGCTTCAGCAGAAGAAAGGTTCATCACAAGGAGTCCTCTTCCCCGAAATCGTGCAGCTGCCACCCTCTGAAGCTACCATACTGGAGGGTATCATGGACGACCTGAATGCCATAGGTTTCGACCTTTCGCCTTTAGGAGGGGGCAGCTATGCCGTCAACGGCATCCCCGAGGGAACCGAAGGGTTGAACCCCGTAGAGATGGTGCGCGACATGGTGCATACCGCCATGGAAAAAGGTAAAAACGTCAAGGAGGATATACAGAGCCTGCTGGCTTTGACGCTGGCACGGGCTGCCTCCATCGTCTATGGACAGGTATTGTCAGAAGAGGAGATGGCCAATCTGGTGGACTGTCTGTTTGCCTCCCCCACCCCCAATTATACGCCCGATGGAAAGACCATCCTGGCCACCATCAAGGAGGATGAAATAGAGAAGCTGTTCAAGTGAGAACTCCTTCCATTTCACATTAAAACTTCTGTCCCTGCAGTTTAAAACTTTTGGATGAAAAGTTTTAAACTGCAGGGACAGAAGTTTTAAAGCTATTTCACGCCTGTCGGATAGATAGTTCGAACCTTATACCATGAAGTCTTTCCGACGAAGCACAAAGTTACTTCCCAAGTATTTTTCACGTACTATCTGATTGACCGACAGTTCTTCCGGCGTACCTTGGAAAAGGATTTTCCCCTCAAACAGCAGGTAGGCACGGTTGGTGATACTCAGCGTTTCCTGCACGTTATGGTCGGTTATCAGGATGCCGATATTTTTCTTCTTGAGGTCCCACACAATCTTCTGGATATCCTCCACAGCAATCGGGTCCACACCGGCAAAGGGCTCGTCCAGCATGATGAACTTGGGGTCAATAGCCAGACAACGGGCAATCTCCGTGCGCCGCCGCTCACCACCGGACAGCTGGGTACCCTTGTTCTTGCGCACCTTCTGCAGGCGGAATTCGGCAATCAGGCTCTCCAGTTTGTCTTTCTGATAAGAGAGCGGACGTCCCGTCATCTCCAGCACAGAAGCGATGTTATCCTCCACACTCATCTGACGGAACACCGAAGCTTCCTGAGCCAGATAGGCAATGCCCGTCTGGGCACGTTTGTACACGGGATAGCCTGTTATCTCCAAATCGCCCAGAAAGATGTGCCCTGCATTGGCCGTCACCAGTCCCACCGTCATGTAGAACGACGTTGTCTTGCCGGCTCCGTTCGGACCTAGCAGTCCCACTATCTCTCCCTGCTTTACGTCAAAGGATACATGGCTCACGACGGTACGTTTGCCGTAACGCTTCACCAGGTCTTCCGTCCGTAGCACCAACGGTTGTTCCTCTGTCACAGTAGCAGTTTCGGCTGTTACGGGTCCTTGCGATATTTCCTTTACTTCTTCCAGATTGTCCATTATGACTCTTTCTTCTTCCATACTCTAAAGGTTTTCAGCGCAAAAGTAAGAAAATAAGCTGAAATGATGTACATTTGCAGAGAAATAGTTTGAAGCCCGACATCTTTCAGACGAAAGATAGAGCGAATATTGGGATAGAGTCAACAACAGAACGTTATGATAAAAGCACTTAGAACCGTAGGAAGATACATGCAGCTGATGGGACGAACCTTCTCCCGACCGGAACGTATGCGCATGTTCTTCCGCCAATATGTCGATGAGATGGAGAAGCTGGGGGTCAACTCCATAGGTATCGTATTGCTGATATCCTTCTTCATCGGAGCCGTCATTACCATACAAATCAAGCTGAACATCGACAGCCCCTTCATGCCGCGTTGGACGGTTGGATACGTCACCCGCGAAATCATGCTGCTGGAGTTCTCTTCCTCCATCATGTGTCTGATACTGGCAGGCAAGGTTGGCTCCAACATTGCCTCCGAACTGGGCACCATGCGTGTCACCCAGCAGATAGATGCGTTGGAGATTATGGGAGTGAACTCGGCCAACTACCTGATACTTCCCAAAATATCGGCCATGGTCACTACCATTCCGCTGATGGTGACGTTCAGCATCTTTGCCGGCATCATAGGTGCCTATTGCATGTGCTGGTTTGGCGGAGTCATGTCAGCTGTAGACCTTGAATACGGCCTGCAATACATGTTTGTAGAGTGGTTCATCTGGTGCGGCATCATCAAGTCCCTCTTCTTCGCCTTCATCATAGCCAGCGTATCAGCCTTCTTCGGCTACACCGTGGAAGGAGGCTCCATCGAAGTAGGCAAGGCCTCGACCGACTCTGTGGTCTGCAGCAGTGTGCTCATCCTGTTTGCCGACTTGATACTGACCAAACTGCTGATGGAATAACCTCAATCAAAAAGATTTCACCAATTCAACTACTGACCATGATTGAACTGAAAGGACTCTATAAATCATTTGAAGGGAAAGAGGTGCTGAAAGACATCAACACGACCTTCGAGAATGGAAAGACAAACCTGATTATCGGTCAAAGCGGTTCGGGTAAGACGGTGCTGATGAAGTGCATCGTGGGACTGCTCACGCCGGAACGCGGCGAGTTACTCTACGACCGGCGCAACTTCCTGGCCATGGGGAAGAGAGAAAAGAAGGAATTGCGGCGCGAAATGGGAATGATTTTCCAGAGTGCAGCCCTCTTTGACTCAATGACGGTGCTGGACAACGTGATGTTTCCGCTGAACATGTTCAGCAATGATACGTTGCGCGACCGCCAACGCCGTGCCCTGTTTTGTCTGGACCGTGTCAACCTGTCGGAAGCACAGGACAAATATCCCGGCGAAATCAGTGGAGGTATGCAGAAGCGTGTGGCTATTGCACGCGCCATTGCTCTGAACCCCCAATACCTTTTCTGTGACGAACCCAACTCGGGACTGGATCCCAAGACCTCTTTGGTCATCGACGAACTGATACAGGACATCACCAAAGAGTATAACATGACCACGCTCATCAATACCCACGACATGAACTCTGTAATGGGTATCGGCGAGAAGATCATCTTCATCTACGAAGGACGGAAAGGATGGGAAGGAACCAAGGAGGAGATTTTCACCTCCACCTGCGAAGAACTGAACAACTTCATCTTTGCTTCCGACCTGTTCCGCAAGGTGAAGGAGGCAGAGATGAAGAAACGCTGACATCAAGGTGATTCTTCTTGCTCCCCTTCTTCTGCGATAAAACTCGGGTGGTTCTACGTGCATCCCCTCTTTATGGTACGCCAAATTACCATAAAAAAGGGAGTTGTAGAACTACTAAGAAGCCATACCTTTGCATCGTCGAAACCAAATACGAATGCAATTAAAGAATTATTTTCAGGTATGAACAAAAAAACATTACTCATCGGAGCCGCGATTTTGGCACTTCAGACAGCGGTTCCTGCATTAGCGCAAAACAAGGAGAGCAAAAAACTGACCGTGGTTGAGAAGGTCAACAAAAACATTCAGAAGAATCCTGCCCTACTCTACCTGGACGAGAGCTTTGCCTCTTACGACAAGTTGCAGAAACAGATTTGGAGTCTCTCCGAGCTTGGATTCCAAGAGAGCCGGAGTGATCAGTTGCTGACAGATCATTTACGTAAGGCCGGCTTCAGCATTGAAACGGGTGTGGCCGATATGCCTACAGCGTTTGTAGCGCGCTACGGACATGGCAAACCGATCATTGGCATTCTGGCAGAATACGATGCACTGCCTGGACTGAGTCAGGATACCGTTCCCTATCGTAAACCGCTGGTAACCTGTGGCCCTGGTCATGGATGTGGACATAATGTCTTCGGAGTAGGTTCTGCTGCAGGTGCTGTTGCGGTAAGTAAATGGTTGCAGCAATCGGGCCATGAGGGTACGGTCATTGTCTATGGTACTCCTGCCGAGGAGGGTGGCGGCGGCAAAGTCTATATGGTCCGCGAGCATATCTTTGACGAGGCTGACGTAGTTTTCGACTGGCATCCGGGCAGTTCACAAGGTGTTAGCACCGGTTTGGGTACCGCCATGACGATGGTCGATTTCCGTTTCTATGGGAAAAGTGCACATGCCGCCGGCAATCCCTGGAAGGGCCGTTCCGCCTTGGATGGCGTTGAAGCACTCGATTATATGGTCAACCTGCTGCGTGAACATGTACCGACCAGCAGCCGCATCCACTATGTCATCGCTGATGGCGGTGAGGCACCTAATGTGGTACCGGAATATGCCCGTGTCAGCTATTACATACGTTCACCCAAACGAGAAACTCTGGCTAAAATTCAAGAATGGATTTTCAATGCCGCCGATGCAGCCGCTTTAGGCACACAGACCCGTGTTGAAAAGGAGATTATCTGCGGCTATTACGAAAAGCTGCCTAATCGGACACTCCAGCAATTGCTGCAAGACAATCTGGAATTGGTAGGCCCTCCCGTCTGGGATGAACGTGAAACAGCTTTTGCCCGCGAACTTTATCAGACGGTTGATCAGAAAGCACCATTAGAATTAGCCAATCAGGTTCAACCTTTGCGCGAGTTCGAAAAAGAGGGAAGCGGCGGTTCTTCTGATGTAGGCGATGTCAGTTGGGTTGTGCCGAATGCAGGTTTCAGCACGGCCACATTTATACCCGGTTCGGCAGGCCACTCATGGCAAAATGTAGCGGCCGATGACACCACCATTGGAACGAAAGGTGCCATCGTGGCAGGTAAGGTCTTCGCCCTGTCTGTCATCGAACTCTTCCTCAATCCCAAGCTTGTAGCTCAAGCAAAGGAGGAGTTCCTGAATCGACGCGGTCCGGACTTTGAATATAAAGCCCTGCTTGGCGACCGACGGCCAGCCTATGACTACCGTAAATAAATTCTATTATCAACCAGTGCTTTGACGACCCTATCGTCAAAGCACATCACAGACATACCTTATGAACAAGCAACTCATTATTTGGATTGGAGCACTCGATGCAGGCGCACTTCTTGGGCTACTTCGTTTCGAGTGGCTCAACGAGCTGTTCAACTTCGTGGCCACGGCCTATACCCGGCTGTTTCAGTTCGTCGCTGTGCCGACCATCGCACTGGCAGTAATCACCACCCTATCCACTTTAAGCAAAGATTCAGGCATCATCTTCCGACGCACGTTGGTTTATACGCTACTCACTACATTGGCATCAGCAGCCGTAGGATTAGATCTCTATCTTCTCATCGCCCCAAGCAACCTTCCCGCCGATATCGTTTATGCCGAAGAGAGTGCCATACCAAGCAGTCTGGAGACCTTCAGTTACTACGGCCACATTCTCAATGTTATCCCTAACAACATCATTGCTCCCTTCTCCAGCGGCAATGTACTGAGTATCTTAATCGTTTCATTTGCTGTAGGATTGGCATTGGCTCACATGGCTGAAACAGAAAACAAAAGGACCATTGTCAGTGGCATTTTAGGCCTGCAAGAGTTGCTCTACACCCTCATCCGCGCCCTTATCTGGTCCTTACCATTTGGTATCATTTCTTTTGCCGCACAGCTGTCCGCCCAGATAGAATCAGGGATTATCGTCGATTCGCTGGGTAAATATGTTGCAGTCATTCTTGGCGGTAACTGCATCCAATTTTTCATTGTACTGCCCCTTTTCCTATTGATATGTAAAATCAACCCCTGACGTGTATTCCGAGCCATGATTCCGGCGGTCTTGATGGCACTCTTTACCAAGAGTTCTGCAGCCACACTGCCCGTCACCATGCAGTCGGCCGAAGAACGTCTCGGTGCCGACCGCCGCATCACGCGATTCGTATTGCCCATCTGTACCACCATCAATATGAATGGTTGTGCAGCCTTCATCCTGGTTACTTCGCTCTTCGTCATGCAGAATGGCTGCACGGCTCTCGATTATCCCACCATGTTGCTGTGGCTTGTCATAGCCGTTTTCTCGGCCATAGGCAATGCGGGTGTACCCATGGGCTGCTACTTCCTCACCCTCTCCCTCATGGCCGGACAAGGAGCACCCATTGGTATTATGGGCATCATACTCCCCATTTACACCATCATTGACATGATTGAAACGGCCGAGAATGTATGGAGCGATTCATGCGTATGCGCCATAGTCCATACACATCAAACAAAAGCTCGCAATGCCACACTCTTGTGATGCAAATACCCTATTTGTGGGATATTGACAGTGGGGGAATCGCTGTATCTTTGCACCGTAAAATCATTCAAATAAATACTTAACAACACTAGTGTCTATTAAAATATGCTAATCGAATTCCAAGTCAAATTCAAGCTGGCCATCCAGTGTGTCCTCCCCGTCTTCAGACGGGGTAAACAGTTCCCTAATATCATCCTTCGTAAGCAAGGAACTGCCCAGTATCCGCATGACTTGTATGATTGGACGTCCCAGTTTGAGGTCGTGTTCGATGATTCCGATAAGGCAGTATGTGATGATGGCCACGTGAATCTGAATGCATACCGCGTTGAAACTTTCTCCCCAAAAAGACTTGACTCTGAGATGTTGCTTAATCCATTTAAAGAACAGCTCGACCTGCCATCTGTATTTATAAAGGAGAGCAATGTCTTTTGCTGCAAGGTAGAAGTTGTTCGTATAATAAGTGAACGTGCGGTGCAGGTCTGGGGCATAGTACACAATACGTCTGATTCTCCCAGGGTACTTCGCTTTGTTCTGCTTTTTTGTAAGGACGATGGTTTGGTCACGCAGTACATTGTCCGCTCCGTCAAGAATGTCTTCTCCATTCACGACTTCGTAAGCAGGATGCCTCTTTTCACGGATGATAAAGAAGGCCCCAGACACGTCAATCTGATAAAGTCTGACAAGGTCAAAGTACCCTCTGTCAAAGACATAGCAAGCCAGCGGCTCATATGTGAGCCAATCCATTGCATTGACATCATGCACATTAGCATTTGTGATGCGATAGAATACGGGAATCTCCGTGACGATATCCACTTGAGTGTGAATCTTGATGCACAACTTCGTGCTCCTGAACTTCGCCCAGTAGAAGAGCGACATGCAAAGGTCAATCGTTGTGGAATCCACTGCGTAGAATCTGCCATGCAGTTCAAACTCTCGTGTAATCCTTCGCTTCTGTGCAAGGAACACCATGTGAAAGGCAAACTGCTCAAATATACGATAATCCCTGAGATTGTTTGCCTTGGAAAGCGTACTCTTGTTAATAGGTGTCTTTCCGAATCCGAGATGAAACGACTTCTTACCATGGGCAGTTGTTATATCTGTGAGTTCTCTCAGCCCCTTGCACCCCAACAGTTGTCCGAACATAAGGACGAGAAGATGGCTCCAGCAAGACGGAGTCCAATTCTTGGTCCTGTCGGTAGACTTGGCCACAAGACGCTCGAAATACCGCTTCGGGAGAAAATTGGTGAGTTGTGCGAAAACATATTGTCCGAAATGCATAGATGTCCCATTTTTGATTTGGGAGCAAATGTACGCAATTCAAAAGTGCGACAGGGAATGAATGTTTTAATGCATTGTGCATGAGATAGCTAAAATTGAAATTATAATTATTTAATAGACACTAGTGATAATGAGACTGTACAATATCTCTCCTACGTGTCACGCTCCGAATTTGATGACAAGGCAGCACAAGCCGGTCTCCCCTTGACCTTTGCCACTCAGGTCTTCAACGCCGAATTGCCTACCGACTATTGGGTTGAGGATGCCGGCTATGTCGCTCTGCGTGAGCTATCACTCTCCTACGACATTCCAGTCAAGCGTTTGGGGCTTGGCAACTGGATTAAGAAAGCACGCTTTGCCTTATTAGGGCGTAACCTCTTTATCCTGACAAACTTCACTGGTGTCAACGTAGATGGCGACAACTATACGGGTGGAGCAGGAACCTCAGACTTCTTCAACTACCCTTCGTACCATACGTTATCTGCCAAACTGACCATTAACTTCTAACATGCAACGACAATGAAAAAGCATATCATTCTCTTAGTAACCTCCGCATGTGTGACATTGACCTCATGCGAGAACACCGATTTCGACGATCCCAGTACACTGACCAACGAAGAGGCGGTCAGCAAAATCAAGAGCTTCAGCTACTCGCTCGTTACCGGCAGCGTACAAACGGCCTTCCTCACCACGACCAGCACTGCTGGTGTCCATTTCAGTCTGCTGGCCGACCAAACCACCAATACAAATGGTAACGCCAACTGGTGGTATTATGCTCAGGAGCCGCGTATGCACATCATCAACAGCAACTCCGAGCGTTCGTACAACGCATCACTCAACGTGCTCTACAGCAACTTTTATCAAGCCAATCTGGATGCCACCAAGGTGATAGACATCATCGAGAACCAGGGCGACAAGGCTTATGATGATGCAGGCGCTGACCGCACCAACGACTGTCTGGTCGGAGCCTACTACGCCAAAGGTATCGCGCAGGGTTACCTCGGCAACATTTATGACAGAGGAGTGATTGTAGACGACGTCAACCAGACAGAAAAAATCTACTCCAACTCATACAAGGAACTGACAGAAAATGGCGTACGTCATATCGAGAAGGCCATTCAGTTGGCCGAGGCCTCTTCCAGCTTCCACTTTGACTTCTTGCAGGGCATTGTCATCAACAAGGACGATTTTCTTAAGCTGGCCAACTCCATGGCAGCTCGTATTCTCTCCTCCATTCCCCGAGACAAAGCGGAAGCTATCGCATTAGGTAGTAGCCATTGGCAAAAAGTGCTTGCCTTTGCCGAGAAAGGTTTTGCTGAAGACTTTACCATTCAAACCACTTCCGGTGGATATTACAACCAGCTTCTCAACACCCTTATCTATAAAGGGAATGTCAATCGTCCGGTAGATATCAAAGTAGCCTATCTGGCTGATAAAACACATACTTATCCCAATTTCTATCCCACTGACGATACCATTCTCGATCCGATAGAGAGCGATGATGACCGCTTTTACCTGTATTTCTCCTACACTCCCAGTTTCGGCATTCTGATGGCATCACGCGGTCGCGGCTTGTTCAGCAACTACATCCGCGAGCGTTGGAGTAATAGTCAAAACAGTCTGGCTGAAGTAGGATCTATCAACCCTTATTTTTTAGCCGAGGAGGTACGCCTGTTGAAAACTGAGGCCAAACTATTTCTGAATGATCTGGCCGGTGCTGTTGCTCTGCTCAATGATCCCGGTTCGTCACGCAAATCGAAAGGCCATCTCGAGGATGTTGCAGCCAGCGAGACAGCCATCCGCGAAGCGATTCATTACGAATATGCCATCGAGATCGACGGTGCAGGCGGTGCCACGGTCCCCTTTGCATTCATGCGTCGCAATGATTTGCTGATAGGTGGGACCCCTACCGAATATCCGATTCCTCAAAAGCAGTTGGAGCTGATCGGTGAGGATTTATACACCTTTGGAGGCAAGGAGTATATGGGTGAGAAGGGAATCTTCGGAGAACTGGCCACAGCACTCGATAATGGTTGGAAACTTTCAGAGTAAGAGTAATAGATTACCTTATTCCCGCGACTTATAATAGATATTAATCAAACTTTAATATAACAACAGTCTTATGAAACGAATTCTATTCCTACTCGTTGCCTGGATGGCGGCATGGTCTGCCCAGGCACAAACAGCCCAACCCGATGCCAACGGCTATCTGGTGAAAGTGGGCGATCAGGCCCCCGACTTTACCGTCACCCTGACCGACGGCAGCCAGGTACACCTCAGTGAACTGCGTGGCAAAGTGGTGATGTTACAATTTACCGCCAGTTGGTGCGGTGTATGCCGCAAGGAGATGCCTTTTATCGAACGCGACATCTGGCAGAAGCACAAGGATGACGCAGCGTTTGCCCTCATCGGCATCGACCGCGACGAGCCTCTGGAGAAGGTCATCGCCTTTGCCGGACAGACGAAGGTTACCTATCCGTTGGCCCTTGACCCTGGAGCGGATGTGTTCGCCCTCTATGCCGACCGCAAAGCCGGCATTACCCGCAACGTATTGATTGACCGCGATGGCAAGATTGTCAAGCTCACCCGCCTCTACAAAGAAGAAGAGTTCAACGAACTGGTGCAGCAGATTGACGAGATGCTGAAATAACGTCCATCAAAGTTAGCTTCCACATGACAAAAGGGAGGACGTGCCGTCACATTTGGCACGTCCCCCTTTTGTCTCTGATACCGTCATCAGCACATTACTTCTGCCGGATAAAGATGTTGACAGGAGTTCCCGTCAAGTTCCATTTTTCCCGCATTTTGTTCTCCAGGAAACGGCGATAGGGTTCCTTTACATACTGCGGCAAGTTGGCGAAATAGACAAACGATGGAATCTGCGTATTGGGCAACTGCGTGATGTACTTTATCTTGATATACTTTCCCTTGATGGAAGGGGGCGGATACGACTCTATCAGCGGCAGCATCTCCTCGTTCAGCCGGGCTGTCGGGATACGGGTCATACGATTTTCGTACACCATGCGGGCCGCTTCCAGCACCTTCAGGATACGCTGTTTGGTCAATGCAGAGGCAAAGATGATGGGGAAATCGACAAACGGAGCCAGGCGTTCCCGGATAGCATTCTCAAATGTTTTCATCACCTTCACGGTCTTGTCCTCTACCAAGTCCCACTTGTTCACTACTACCACCAGTCCTTTGGCATTCTTCTGAATCAGCGAGAAGATGTTCAGGTCCTGACTCTCTATGCCGCGCGTGGCATCCAGCATCAGAATGCAGACATCCGAATTCTCAATGGCCCGGATTGAACGGATGACAGAATAGTATTCCAAATCCTCCGTCACCTTGTTCTTTTTCCGGATACCGGCAGTATCAACCAGATAGAAGTCAAAGCCAAACTTGTTATAACGGGTGTATACGGAGTCGCGTGTCGTACCGGCAATCTCGGTCACAATGTTTCTCTCTTCTCCGATGAAGGCATTCACAATGGACGATTTGCCCGCATTCGGACGCCCCACTACAGCAAAGCGTGGGATGTCTTCATCCAGTATCTCATCCGATTCCTTCTTGAATTTGCTCACAATCAAGTCCATCATATCACCGGTACCGCTACCAGTCACTGCCGATACGCAATACGGGTCACCCAATCCCAGCCGATAGAATTCCGGAGCATTGTACTGCAGTTCGTTGGTATCCGTTTTGTTGGCAATCAGCAGTACCGGCTTCTTGCAACGGCGCAGGATAGAGGCCACCTGCTCGTCCAGGTCGGTCAGGCCGTTCATCACATCCACTACAAACAAGATGACATCAGCCTCCTCCACCGCCAGCAGCACCTGCTTGCGTATCTCTTCCTCGAACACATCATCCGAGTTCACCACCCATCCTCCAGTATCTACAACCGAGAACTCACGTCCCAGCCATTCGCTCTTACCATATTGGCGGTCGCGCGTCGTACCGGCCTGTTCATTCACAATTGCCTGTCTCGTCTTTGTCAGGCGGTTAAACAGCGTGGACTTTCCCACATTTGGGCGCCCCACTATTGCAACTAAATTTCCCATAACACACGTTTTGTTTTTGCGACTGTCACAGTCGTATCATTCAACCATTAATCCAACTGGTAGCCGAAGTTGCGCAGCTCCTTGTCCGAACTACGCCAGTCCTTGTCTACCTTCACAAACGTCTCCAGAAAGATGCTCTTTCCGAAGAACTTCTCCAAGTCACGCCGTGCTTCCGAGGCCACCTTTTTCAAGGCCCTTCCTTGCCGGCCGATGATAATTCCTTTCTGTGAGTCCCGCTCTACGTAAATGACGGCATTGATATGAATCTTCTTGGCATCTTCCTTGAACTGTTCCACCACGACCTCCACCGAATAGGGTATTTCCTTGTCATAGTAGAGCAGAATCTTCTCCCGGATGATTTCCGTCACAAAGAAGCGGGCAGGTTTGTCCGTCCACTGGTCTTTATCAAAATAGGGAGGCGAATCGGGCAGCAACTCCTTGACACGTTTCATCACATACTCCACATTGAACTTCGTCATGGCAGAGATAGGGATGATTTCTGCCTTGGGCAGCAATTCGTTCCAGTTTTCCACCAGAGCCACCAGCTTCTCCTGATCCGTCAAGTCAATCTTGTTGATAAGCACCAGCACGGGAACCTCCATCTTCGTGACCTTTTCCATAAAGTCACTGTGCTTGTCCGGAGTCTCCACCACATCAGTCACGTAGAGCAGAACATCCGCATCAGTCAAGGCCGAAGTCGAGAAGTTCAGCATTGATTCCTGCAGCTTATAGTTCGGCTTCAGCACGCCCGGGGTATCAGAGAAGACTATCTGCATGTCCTCCGTATTATAGATTCCCATAATCCGATGCCGGGTAGTCTGCGCCTTGAAAGTAGCGATAGAGATGCGTTCTCCCACCAGTGCATTCATCAAGGTGGATTTGCCCACGTTCGGATTACCCACGATATTTACAAAACCCGCTTTATGCATCATTACTCACATTAATAGAATTAAGACAAAAAAACGCATCGAATTCAGAAAATAGGATGCGTCTTTTTAATATAGTGAATCAGTAAAAGATTCGTCACTTATAGCTTTCGGTTCTTTCCTTTCCATCATATCCCCACTTCACGTAAGCGGCTCCCCAGGTGAATCCGGCGCCAAATGCCGTGAAGATGATATTGTCTCCCTTCTTGAGCTTCTCTTCAAAATCCCATATACAGAGAGGAAGAGTACCGGCGCTGGTATTACCGTAGCGTTCAATGTTTATCAGCACCTTTTCGTGCGGCACCTCCAACCGATGCGCTACGGCATCAATGATACGCAGATTGGCCTGATGAGGCACTACCCAATCAATGTTTTCGTTGTTCAGTCCGTTACGCTCTGCAATGGCAGCACTCACGTCCGACATATTGGAAACAGCGTACTTGAAGACCGTTCTGCCCTCTTGATACAGATAGTGCATGTGATTGTCAACGGTAAAATAGGAAGCCGGACAAACCGAACCACCCGCTTTCAGATGCAGGAAAGGCAAGCCTTTACCATCTGTCCGCAAGATAGCATCCATCACACCGACATCCTCTGTGGTAGGCTCCATCATAAAGGCTGCCGCGCCGTCACCGAAAATCGGACATGTGGCACGATCGCTGTAGTTCACGATGGAAGACATCTTGTCTCCCCCCACAATGATGATTTTCTTGTAACGTCCTGAACGGATAAAATTGGCGGCTGTCTCCATCAGATAGAGAAATCCGCTGCAGGCTGCAAACATGTCAAATGCAAAAGCGTTCTTCAGCCCCAGCTTGTCGCACAAGATAGATGCAATCGATGGAAATTGGTAATCCGGAGTAGAAGTGGCCACTATCACCAAATCGATTTCATCGGGTTTAGAGCCTGTACGTTGCATCAGCTGTTTGGCCGCTTTACGTGCCATATACGACGTGCCCAACCCTTCCTCGTTCAGGATATGACGTTCCTTCACTCCGATACGGGTCATAATCCATTCGTCTGTAGTATCTACCATCCTTGAAAGTTCGTCATTTGTCAAGACGTAATCAGGTACATACCCACCGACTCCTGTAATTACTGCATTTATTCTTTCCATTAATTATTTGATTTCTAACAGAAACACTTAAACAACGGCTGTCTAAAAAGTTCTGTACTTCACTCAGCGCAAATCTTTTTAGACAACCGATATTCAAGTATAAGTTTCATACTGCCTGCAAAAATCATACAGCAGTTTCGGTCGCAACTGCCAACTTACCTCTGTAGTAGCCACATGCACCACATACAGTGTGGTAAACATGCCACTCACCGCAGTTCGGACAGATTGCCAATGTAGGAGCTACGGCCTTGTCATGAGTTCTTCTCTTTGCAGTTCTTGTTTTAGACTGTCTTCTTTTAGGATGTGCCATTTTCTTACTTATTTAATTGTTATCTAATAATTTCTTCAAATCCGCCCAACGCGGGTCAATTTTCATTTCTTCCTCAGCATCGGCCATAGATGAGTCCTCCTCTTCAAAATCATCCTCCGCAAAGTCATCGTCCTCATCCGGAGTGGTACGCAAATGTTTGCTCAACTTGCTGCTCATGGCCTTGTTACATTTCCCTGGAGCATGCACATGCTTCATGGGAATAGCCAATGCCACAAATTCATACATAAACCAGGCCACATTAATCACGCCCTCATCTTCTGGTATCACAACCAGATTGTCATCCTCCTCGGAATATTCCTCACCGAACTTCACCCGAATATAATCTGTTGAAGTGATAGGCTGCTCCATATCATCCAGACAACGATCGCACGGTACATACACCATGCCATCCGTCTGGAAGTGGAAATCAAAAGCACGGGAACTTTTCTTCACAACCAACTCCACATTCACCTTGCCTCGTTGTACTTCAGGCCCATCAATGTTGGCAAAGAAGAGATTGTCCAGCACAAACTCATACTTCAAGGAGTCAGCGGTCATACCCTTCAAGTCAATCTTATATTTATCAAACTTTCCCAATGCTTCTTTTATTTATTCGGGCGACAAAGATACAAATAATTCTCCTCATTCAGTAGCATTTAAGAAAAAATATTCTATAATGTTTCTTTTTCAACCCGTTTTCAAAGGGACAATTCTGTCAGAAATTGAACTGCACACCAAGTTCCAAGTTGTTTCCGACGAAGAATCCTGTCTGTTTCACCTTATACGGTTTCTTCCCAGATTCTGAATATTGCATCAGTGTTGTACGTCCCACCAACTGCAAATGTCTGGAAAGATCAATGAGAACACCTGGACATAACCCCACACCCCATCCATCTGTATGCGTATGAAAGGTATGTTCCTTCGTATTTACATAAGAGAAAGCCGCATCCGCAAAGAAATGCGCTTTATTCACATGAGCAAAAGTAGCACGTACATAGGGAGACACGCTAAAAGCAGTAAAGTCATTACCTTCATCACCCCCAACCGAAGTATATGCAGCCCCCAAGGAGACACCCACAGCCCACACGGAATTGATGTTACAGCCGAATTCCGGTGCAATGCCATAAGTTTGGGTAGTACTTGATTCATCTTGAATTTTAATAGAATTGATAGAAACGCCCAACGTTCCTCCGACATAAAACTGTGCTTGAGCCGAAACTGCCGATACGAGCACAAGGAGAACTCCCAAAACATTTTTTTTCATAGATTCAATCATTTAATTAATATATCTCGTATTTATACACAGAAATAAAGCCCCCACAACAGATTGTTGCGAGGGCTTCTTCTTCAAAAGACGGCGGCTACCTACTCTCCCACTGTTACGCAGTACCATCGGCGTGGCCG
>SAMEA3663248__coassemble_267_pt1 | contig 19400 bp, 9 predicted proteins | sample SAMEA3663248__metabat2_low_PE_023 | metagenome-assembled genome bin SAMEA3663248 (sample SAMEA3663248) | pig gut metagenome | biome: pig gut; feature: pig-associated habitat; material: faeces | place: China | collected 2013
TGGCCAGCGGCTCGATGTCAGCCAGGATGCGCGGACGGCCCTCGTTCAGCACCAGCAGGATGGGCTTGCCCGTGCGGGCCAGGGCCTTCACCAGGTTGCGCTGGTTGGCCGAGAGCGTGAGGTCGGTCAGGTTGCCGGGCGTCTCGCAGTAGGAGTTCTCGCCGATGCAGGCCACGATGACGTCCACACCGGCTGCGGCGGCCACGGCCTTTTCAATCTCGGGCTCGTTCTCCTCCCACCAGTTGCCACCTTGTTTATAGGTTACACCGGCCTCGTAGATGACGTTCTCCGCTCCGAACTGTTGCTGCATGGCCTCCAGGATGGTGTTGTAGCGTCCGCCACAGATGTCGAGGTCGGCCTTGTCACCCTGCCAAGAGTAGCTCCAGCCGCCGTTGAGGCAACGCATGGAGTTGGCATTCGGACCGGTAACCAGCAACTTCTTGCCTTTTGCCAGCGGCAATATACCGTCTGTATTCTTCAGGAGTACCAAAGATTCTTCGGCAGCCTGGAGGGCGGCGGCGGCATGTTCTGCACCACCGAACAAGGGGAAGTCTTTCAAATCATAATAGGGCTTTTCAAACAGATTGAGACGGTACTTCAGGCGCAGTACACGGCGAACAGCATCGTCAATGCGGCTCATGGGGACTTCTCCTTCTTCCACCAGCTCCTTCAAGAGTGTACAGAACTTCCAGTCGTACGGGTCCATAGACATGTCGATACCGGCATTGATGGCCAGCTTGATGGCCTCCTTCTTATCCTTGGCTATGTGGTCGCGGCTATAAAGGTTGTTGATGTCTGCCCAGTCAGTCACAATCATACCGTCCCAGTTGAGGTCTTCTTTCAGCCACTTGGTCAGCAGCTCATAGTTGGCATGCAGGGGCAGACCGTTGTTCATGGCGGAGTTCACCATCACGGAGAGGGCACCTGCTTTCACCATTTCCAGATAAGGAGCGAAATGCTTCTCACGCATATCCTGCTCGGTGATGGAAGACGGAGTACGGTCCTTACCGGAAACGGGGACGCCATACCCCATATAGTGCTTCATACAAGCGGCAACGTTGTTCTCGCCAATCAGGTTGGGGTTCTCGCCCTGGAAACCGATAACTGCTTCACGTCCCATTTCGGCATTGACGTAGGCGTCTTCACCATAATTTTCCCACATACGCGGCCAGCGCGGGTCACGCCCGAGGTCGGTCACCGGGGCATACGTCCAGGGAATGCTTCCCGCCTTTGTTTCATAAGCGGAGATGCGTGCACCTTCACGTGTCAGTTCACGGTTGAAGGTAGCTCCCATATTGACGCCTTGCGGGAAGAAAGTACCACCCAGCGTATAGGTAGTTCCGTGTATCTGGTCTACACCGTACACACAAGGAATACCCATCACCTCCATGGATTTCTCCTGAATGCGTTTGATGATTTCCTGCCACTTCTCCACGCTTTGTGCCACACCGTTAGGCACGTTCAGTATGGAGCCTACTTTGTATTTTCCGATGACAGAGTCGAGCATCGCCTCGTCCATCTGGAAGCCCTTGGCATTCTCCATACCCTGGATACGCATATAGAGCTGCATCATCACCTCTTGCGAAGGCATCTCCTTACCCAGCTTGAACTCTTTCTCTAACTTATACCTCTTGACGATTTTCTTCAAATCATCTACAGTTATATCTTTCGGATTGAGACCGGCAAAAGGATTGGCGCGTTTCTGCAGAAGGTCTATGGTGAGTTCGCACATCTGCCCCACTTTCTCGTCAAGCGTCATCTTCTTCAGCAAAGTCTCAATCTGCTGTTCTATTTTCTCGTCTCTTGGAATGGCAGGCGCAACAGTGGTCTGCGCCGTAGCAGTAAGTACTAACCCTGATAGGGCTAAAGATAAGATTAACTTTTTACTCATGGTTGTGATATTGGTTTATAATGGTTGCACTATCTGTTTATACGAGGCACAAAGATAAGAACATCCTGCCATACCAAAGGGTACAACAGGATGTTTTTTAGGGTATGATTTGTTATTTTTTCATACAATCCTACTCTCATCTCTTCAAGAGGCTCATCGGTTCCTGAAGTTTCAGGATGTCGTTCGTCTTCTGCGTTGCGGCAGCTACTTCAGCCTCCAGCATAGCCTTGATGTCTCGTGAGGAAGCTCCGACGAGGAACTTGTAGTTTCCGGGAGTTACCACCCATGCCGATGCAGCCTCATCGTAGGAAGCCAGGTCATCAGCATTCACTTTCAGCGTTACCACAACCGCTTCGCCCGGTTTCAGCTCCTTGGTCTTGGCAAAAGCCTTCAGTTCCTTTTCGGGTTTGTTGACAGCAGCATCAGGAGCGGATACATAAAGCTGAACCACTTCCTTACCTGCTACCTTACCGGTATTCTTCACTTCTACAGATACGGTATAGACACCGTTGTCTGCCTTGACAGCAGCCTTGTCGTAAGCAAAAGTGGTATAGGAAAGACCGTAACCGAAAGGATAGGAAACCTGCTTGCCGAAGGTGTCGAAGTAACGGTAACCCACGTAGATGTCCTCTTCGTAATTGGTATAGTCCACGTTCTTCACGTCGTTCTTCTTCCCGCCTTTGTTCATGAGGTCGGTGCTCACACGCATGTCTATCGGGAAGTTGTCGGAAGAAGCGGCATCTTCAAACTTCACCGGGAAAGTCATTGTCAGCTTGCCCGAAGGAGAAGCTTTGCCACTCAGCACGTCAGCCACACTGTTTCCTCCCTCCTGGCCTGCCTGCCATGCACAAAGAATGGCATCGGGAGCAGATTTCCAAGAAGCAGTTTCAATCACACCACCGATATTGAGCACCACCACTACCTTCTTTCCGGCAGCGTGGAAAGCATCGGACACAGCTTTCAACATGTTCTGTTCCTCTTTGGTGAGGTTGAAGTCGGCTACCATACGGTCAAGGAACTCACCGGAAGTACGTCCCAGCGTCACCAGTGCCACATCGGCCTTGGCAGCCTGCTCGCGGATGACTTGTGCGGAAACAGCCATCTCAGCCGGACGGGTATCGGGCATGAACCACTCTTTCTTATCTTTGGACAGACGTTCTTTCTCGGTTTTCAGGTAAGCTTCATAGCTATTCTTCAGCGCTTCATCCACCACATAGCCGGCATTCTTCAAGCCGTCCAAGAGCGAAACGGTATAAGCGCGGTTCACGTTGCCCGAACCTGTACCGCCTGCAATGAAATCGTAGGAAGTGCAACCGAAGAGTGCCACGTTCTTCACGTCGGCAGCCAGCGGCAGAGCACCGTTATCGTTCTTCAGCAATACCATACCTTCCGTTGCCGACTGGCGAGTAACGGCAGCATGCGCCTTCAAATCAGGCTTGTTGGAGTATTTATATCCCTTGAAGTGGGGAGTCTGGAGAATCATCTCCAGAATACGCTTCACATTCTGATTGAGGATGGCTTCATCTAACGCTCCGTCCTGCACACCCTTCACGATAGCTTCGTACTGCTTGGGCAGACCGGGCTGCAACATGTCATTGCCTGCCACCATCTGTGCCACGGCATCCTTGCCGCCAAACCAGTCGGTCATCACCATGCCCTTGAAGCCCCATTCGTCGCGCAACATGGTTGTCTGCAACTCCTTGTTTTCCGAAGTGTAGACACCGTTCAGGTAGTTGTATGAGGACATCACGGTCCAAGGAGCGGATTCCTTCACGGCAATCTCGAATCCTTTCAAGTAGATTTCGCGCAAGGCGCGTGGAGATACATGCGCATCCGTAGCCATACGGTTGGTTTCCTGGTTGTTCACAGCAAAGTGCTTGATACTGGTACCCACACCGTTGCTCTGCACACCACGTACGTAGGCGGCGGCAATCTTACCCGACACCAACGGGTCTTCAGAATAATACTCGAAGTTACGTCCGCAAAGCGGGTTACGGTGAATGTTCAGCGCCGGAGCCAACAGCACGTCCGCACCGTATTCCAGCACTTCGTTACCGATGGACTGACCTACACTTTCCACCAGTTCCTGGTCCCAGGTAGAGGCGAGCAAAGTTCCGATAGGGAAATGAGTACAATAGTACGTAGCCGAATCCCCCTCACGCTTGGGGTCGATACGCAGTCCGGCGGGACCATCAGCCAGCACCACAGCGGGAATGCCGAGGCGTTCAATCGGGTATGTGGTTCCTGCCGCACCCGGCACTAGCTTTCTCGTTGCACCGATTACGGCACTGTCACCCGAGAAACCTGCCATACCGGTACCCACTACCAGATACGCCTTTTCTTCCAAGGTCATGGCGCCAATCACCTCATCCAGAGAGGACTTTCCAAGCTGCGGCACACCCGGTCCGCAAGCTGACAAAACAGCCATTGCTGCTGCCATGGATATGATATTCTTCTTCATAATCTTATTTAAATATCTTCGGTGCGAATTCTGTCAGGTAAATACGCCAGTTCTTCCAGATATGACCTTCTCCGGTTTCATAATATTCATATTTGTAACCCTTCTCGTCCAACATCTTGCGGTAGTCGTTATTGGCCTGGAACAAGAAGTCTTTATTACCGATAGCGATGTAATAGAGTGACGGTTTCTTGGCAAACTGGGTTTTCAGTTTGGCTTCAAGGTTGTCATAAATCGGAGACTTCACATCTTTGTTGGGCATGATGGCAGCCGAGAACAGCCCTACATAGTCGAACATGTCCGGATATTGCTTGGAGATGTGCATGGAGTGGAAACCTCCCATAGAGAGACCAGCAATGGCACGCCCCTTCTTGTTGGCCTGTGTACGGTAAGTCTTATCAATGAATTTCACCACGTCGGGGAAAGCCGTTTCGAAAGAGCCTTCCATCGTCTTGGGCAGATTCATGCTGGGAGCGGCAAAACCCAGTGACGATTCACCCGGAGCAGCCTCCAACGCAGCGTTACCGTTGGTCATTACTACAATCATCGGCTTGGCCTTGCCTTGGGCGATGAGGTTATCCAGAATCTGTGCCGTACGTCCCAGTTCGCTCCATGCGTTCTCGTCGCCACCCATGCCGTGTAGCAGGTAGAAGACGGGGTAGCGCTTGCCGCTTGTCTCATATCCGGCAGGCGTATAGACAGTCAGGCGGCGGTCCATACCCAGCGTAGGGCTGTTGTACCATACCTTAGATACCGTTCCATGAGGAACCTTATTCACTTTGTAGAGATCGATGCGCTCGTCACCGCCGATGATGAACACGTTCGTCACGCTTGCCACGTCGTGAATCATATAAACGTTGGAGGGGTCGTTGATTTTCAGGCCATCTACCAGGAAAGTGTAGCTATAGAGTTCCGGTTTCAGCGGTTCGGGAGTAGTGAATTCCCACACACCGTCCTTGTTCTCTTTCAAGTCGGCCACACCCGGTCCGTCGAACTCGCCGAAGGGAGTCTTGATTTTCTGCGTGGGCAGGAAGTCGCCGGTCACTTGCACCTTTACGGCTTTCGGCGCTTTCAGGCGGAAAGTTACCGTATTGTTGTCGTGTATCTCAGGGGATACCACGGGGGCACCGCCCCAGAGAGCTTGTTGCGCGAAAGTCATCGCACACATCAGCAACAGAGCTGATAAAATAGAAATTCTTTTCATAATGAGTTTGTTATTTTGTTATTAAACAGATAGTCTATAATCCTGCACTTCGGATTGGCGAAGTGCAGGGTGAATCAATCGGCACGAAGTCACTTGAACAACTTCGGCGCGAACTCCGTCAGATAGATGCGCCAGTTCCTCCAGATATGTCCCTCGCCCGTTTCCAGATACTCGTACTTGCAACCGTTGTCATCGAGCAGTTTGCGGAAGTCCGTCACGCTCTTGAAGACAAAGTCACGGTTGCCGCAAGCGATGAAATAGAGTGCCGGTTTCTTGGCAAACTGCGTCTTCAGTTTACCCTCGAAGTCGGTATAGACCGGACAAGTGGACTTATCGTTTCTGGAAGCAGTACCCGAGAACAAGCCCACATAGTCGAACATATCCGGATAGTACTTCGAGATGCTGCAAGAGTGGAAGCCACCCATCGAGAGGCCTGCAATGGCACGGTGCTTCTTGTCCGGCAATGTGCGGAAGTTCTTCTCCACGAATTTCACGATTTCCGGGAAAGAAAGTTCGAAGCCTCCTTCCGGAGCGGAAGCACGTTCCTTCGGACTCATGGAAGGGACAGTGAAACCTTTGGGCGATTCACCGGGAGCGGCATCCTGCCAGGCATTGCCGTTGGTCATCACTACAATCATCGGTTCTGCCTTGCCCTGCGCTATCAGGTTATCCAGGATTTGTGAAGTACGGCCCAAGGCAATCCATGCCTCTTCGTCACCTCCGGCGCCATGCAGCAGGTAGAAGACGGGATAACGCTTCTTGCCGTTCTCGTAGCCGGCGGGTGTATAAACCGTCAGGCGGCGGTCCATACCCAGCGTGGGACTATTGTACCACATACGTCTCACTGTTCCGTGAGGCACTTTGTTCACCTTGTAGAGGTCGGCACGGTCACCGCTGATGATGAACACATTCGTCACAGTTGCCACATCACGAATCATATAGACGTTGCCGGGATCCATTATTTTCAGCCCGTCCACAAAGAAAGCATAGCCATAAAGTTCGGGTTTCAGCGGTTCGGCAGTGGTATATTCCCACACGCCGTCCTTGCCCTCCTTCATATCGACGATGCCCGGAGCGTCATACTCGCCCCTCGGTGTCTGGATGGTGTGCGGCGGCAGGAAGTCACCCGTCAACTGCACCTTCACGGCTTTCGGCGCCTTCAGGCGGAAAGTGACCGTATTGTCATCGTGAATCTCCGGCGAAACTACCGGAGCACCGCCCCACAAGGCTTGTTGCGCAAAGCTCATTGCACACATCAGCAACAAAGTAAATAAAAGTGTAAATTTCTTCATAATCATTTTAATTGTTTAAGGAGTTGGAGAAAGTTGAAGGGAATCAAATCTCATTTCTCAAAGCACCGGCTCACAAAAGGCAAACACATATACAATGCCGAATGCCAGTATTCACTGGTGTGCCCTCCGTCGCGCACGCGGAACTGGCAAGGAATGCCGGCATTGCGCATCGCCTGGAAGAACTCGATGTTACGGTCGAGCAGGAAATCATCGTCACCGCAATCCACAAACCACTGCACGGTGCGCAGAGCAGCTTTACGGGCCTCATCAGCCTCCAGCACATACTTGATGCAACTATGCTCCTGCACCGAACGGGTCAGCACAGCCATCTTGTTTGTGGGGTCGGGGTCTTTTCCCGCCGCCTCACCACTGACGGGGATGTTCATCAAGGCACTCATGGCGTATGCCGCACAATAGAGGTCGGGATAGCGCTGCGCGTAGCTCGTGGTTCCGCCTCCACCCATCGAAAGGCCCGCAACGGCACGATGCTGACGGTCGCCCACCACACGGTAGGTCTTCTCGATATAGGGCATGAACTCCTTGTAGAAGAAATCCTCGTAAGCCCATCCCGGCATGTTGAAGTAACCATTCCAGCACGTGGCCGGATTGCCTCCGGCGTTGGGGCTGACGATAATCATCTCGCACGCCTCGCCCGATGCCGTCAACTGGTCCATCACGTCCTTCACACGCTGGTCCGTAAACCAGCTGGTATTCACCCCCGACATGCCGTGCAGCAGGTAGAGAATGGGATATTTCCTGTCTGCCTCCTTGTCATAGCTCTGAGGCAGATAGATGGTATAGGCGCGGTGCGTCTTCAGCACCGTGCTGTAGATGCTGTCGGTCACGACCTTGCTTTGTGGTCCCCATGCAGGATTCTGTGCATTTGCCATCCACAACGAGCAGACGGCAAAAAGAGAAAGTATCAATCTTTTCATGGCATAGATTTTAAAAATGTACTACAAAATAAGTGCTTTCCATTCTAAAACGGATTGATATATATCAGTTTTTTCAGGTGATGTATATGCACACCTCATCTCTTCACCATGGGATGCACAGCCACCGGCACTTGTGCCCGCATGGCATCGTGCACTTTCTGCTTGCGTGCCTTTGCCACCTTCTGCACCGTGGTGCAACGCACGTCGGCCGAAGAGGCGGCAGCCATCCATTGATATTCACCCTTGGCCAACTCCCAAGAGCTGCTTTTCTCGTTGAAGGAGGCCATGTCCATCACGTTCCACTCCAATGTCAGGGTCTGGCTCTCGCCGGGTTTCAGCAGGCGGGTCTTGCCGAAGGCTTTCAGTTCCTTGGCGGGCTTGTCCATGCCGCCCTCGGGAGCCTTGACATAGAGCTGCACGGCTTCACGGCCTGCCACCTTGCCGGTGTTTTTCACGCTCACTTTCATGCGGCAGCGGTCACCGTCGATGGCAGCCTCTTCCACCGCATATTCAAAGGTGGTATAGCTCAGTCCGTGGCCGAAGGGGTAAGACACCTCTTTACCAAAGGTATCGAAGTAACGGTAACCCACGTAGATGCCCTCCTCGTAGAGGGTGAAATCGACGTTGCGTTCCGGCTCTTTCGGCTTCTCCTCTTTCTTGTCGGACTTGAAGTTCATGCCGGTACCCATGGCGAACGACGGCATCTTGAACTCATAGTCGAAAGGGAAATTGGCATCCGACGGCGCGTCGCCATACTTCACGGCAAACGTCATAGGCAGCTTGCCGCTGGGGTTCACCTTACCCGTCAACACGTCGGCAATGCAGTTGCCCACTTCCTGCCCGGGCTGGAAAGCGCATACCAAGGCATCTGCCAGCTCTTTCCATGAAGCGGTCTCCACGGGGCTGCAGATGTTGAGAACCACCACCAGCTTCTTGCCTGCGGCACGATAGGCGGCAGACACTTGCTTTATCAGAGCCAGTTCGTTCTCCTTCAAGAGGAAATCTTCCACACGGCGGTCGCAGCCTTCACCACTGACACGTCCCAGCGTAAGCACGGCGATATCATTGGCTTTCACTTGTGCGGCCAGTTCCTCGGCAGTGGGCAGGAACTCTTCGGCACGGGGCAGCGGAGTGAACGAGAAAGGAGGACGACCGTGGGGGAAGAGACGTTTCTGCTCGTCGGCCATGTGCTTCTTGTAGCGGTTCAGCAAATCCTTATCTACCGTATAGCCCGCATTGCGCAAACCTTCTACCATAGACACCGTGTAGTAGCCGAAACCCGTACTGCCGAATCCCATACCGGCAGGAACCATGTCGTAGGAAGTAGTGCCGTAAAGGCCTACCTTCCTGATGCCGGCAGCCATAGGCAGCGCATTCTTGTTATCCAGCAGCACGATGCCCTCGGCACCTACCCGGCGGTCCACTTGCGCGTGGGCTTTGAGGTCGGTCTCGTTGGGATAATTGTAACCGGCAAAGGTGTGGCTCTTCACCACAAACTCCAGCACACGCTTCACGCTGAGGTTGAGGAGCGCCTCATCCAGCGTGCCGTTCTTCACGGCTTCCAGAATGGCGTTGTATTGGCGTTCCTGCCCCGGCTGCAACATGTCGTTGCCTGCCGCGATGGAAGTCACGGCATCTTTTCCGGCATTCCAGTCGGACATCACTAGTCCCTTGAATCCCCATTCGTCGCGGAGGATATCTTCGATCAGTTCGCGGTCTTCGCAAGTGTATTTGCCGTTCACCTTGTTGTAGGCGGTCATCACGCTCCAGGGCTGAGCCTCCTTGACGGCTATCTCGAAGCATTTCAGATAAAGCTCGCGCAAGGGGCGCTGCGTCAGTCGGGAGTCGTTGTTGTTGCGGTTGGTTTCCTGGTTGTTCACGGCGAAGTGCTTCAGGCAGGTGCCGGTACCTTCGCTCTGGATGCCGTTGATGTAGGCAGCGGCTATCTTGCCCACCAGCACGGGGTCTTCGGCATAATACTCGTGGTTTCGTCCGCAGAGGGCGTTACGCATCAGGTTGACACCGGGGGCGAGGAGCACGTCCATACCGTAGTCTTTCACTTCGGTACCCAGAGCCTGGCCTACATGGTAAGCAGCATCAGGATCGAACGTAGCTGCCACCGTGGTGCTCGAGGGGAATTCGGTGGCGTGATAGGTGCGGCTGTCGAACTCTCGTTTGGAAGCCATCGCCAGGCGGTGCGGTCCGTCGGCAAGGAAAGCCGATGGAATGCCCAGGCGTGGAATGTCGTAGGTACGTCCGGCGGTACCGGGGAACTTGGAGTCACTGCCCATCGACATGCCGCAACCGATGACGAGGTGCACTTTCTCTTCAAGGGTCAGGGCGCTGACCACTTCGTCGATGTTGTCGGCACGCAGCACGGGCGAACCGGTGGCGGGCACCGGCTGTGCATTCACAGCCAGTGCCACGCCAAAGGTGCAAAGGGAAATCAGAAATCTTTTCATAACGTCATATATAGATTATTCAAAGGTGTCACTTACCCGTTTCAGCATTTTGGGCAGGCATCCCCGCCAGAATGCCCAGTCGTGGATGCCGTCGCGGGTGATGTATTCGTTGGCAATGCCGCTGCCGTCCAATGCCTGCTTGAAGTATCCGGCCGATTCGAACAGGACGTCGCCTGTGCCTATCTCGATGGTCAGTCCCGGCAAGCCCTGCGTGCCCAGCATCTCGTAGAGGTTGGGCGCGCCGTCCACGTAGGTGGCGGGGCTGCAGGCATAGACGTAGCAGAACATCTCGGGATGGAGCAACCCGTAGTAGAGCGAGCCGTAGCCTCCCATCGAGAGTCCAGCTATGGCACGGGAGCCTCGCCCGGCCTTTACCTTGAAATTGCTTTCGACGTAGGGAATGAATTCATCAAAGAAGTAGGTCATATACTTCATGTTGTTTCCCTGATAGTTGTCGCAATAGAAAATATTCTGACCGTCGGGGCTTCCGTTGGGACAGACAATAATCATCTCCTTGCCACCCGCAGCCTCGGCTGCACTGGCGTAGGGATTCAGCATACCCTGAGCCATCCAGTCGTTGTGGTTGCCGTCGGCACCATGCAGCAGGTAGAGCACGGGGTACTCCCTGGTTCCGTCATAGCTCTTAGGCAGGTAGATGGAGAATGGCATCTGCCGGTCCATCACGCTGCTCTGCATCTGCTGGTCGCGCAGTTCGTAACCTGTGCTTTGCAGTACCGTGACGAAGCGGATATCCACACGGTTTGCCGTGCCAGGCACCTGCGCACCGGTGACATCCACACCCAGCGTGGTCAGCAGCTCCTTTCCCGAGAAAGAGAGCAGTGTCTCTCCCTCCATGCCCGTGACCACGGCGATGTCCAGCGTGCCTCCCATGATATACTGCTTGGCACCGTTGCTTGCGAAGTAGCTTCCCCATGACCATCCGCCCCAATCTGCCGGGATCGCATTGCCCTGAGCCATAGAACCGGCTTCCGACTTACCAGTCACACTGTAGCTGCCTGCCAAAGCTTCCAGCGGCATGTTTTCCTTGTTGATAAGGTCGAACTGTGCCACCCCGTTGCCGTCAGGGTCACTGACCGCAAATGAATACTGCGATACACCGGGAACGATGCCTATCGGCTGGTTGTTTGTATCCAGCAAGTAAACGGGCGATGTGGTAAGAACCGTGGTGTAGCCGCTGGCTTCGGGGTCGTCTTCACCAATCTCAAAGGAGATAGAACCTTTGTAGTCGCAAGAATATTGCTTGCCGGTCTTGCTCATGAAGAGACCGTCGATATAATAAGTATCGCCCAACAAGGTGACCTCCACGTCACCGGAGGCAATGGTGTCCTGTTCTACAATACAGTATAGCAATCCGGCGGTAAGAGGTTCTTTCGGCTTAACTTTATCTTCTTCTGACTTAATATCGTCTTCATCTAACTTTTCAAGAAGCTTTGCTTTAAAGACTCCATTCTGCAACACCCAGTCCTTAGAGCCTAAGCGCAAGTCCCATTCGTTACCGGCTTCGTCGGCAAACTTAAGATTGAGTTGTTTCACACCTTTACCCAACTTATCCGTGGACTGTTCTATGATTTTCTTATAGACACGTCTCTCCATGTCATACTTTCCGGACAAGCCATCCAGCGCATCTTCGCTACATGCCCCAAAGAAACAGAGCATCAGCAGGGCAGTCAATTGAAATATCTTTTTCATCGTATGTTTCATTATTAGTTATATATAAAAGGTTACCAACCCTCATTCTGTACCATATTGGAATTCAGTTGCATTTCCTTCAAAGGAATAGGCAACAGATTATGCTTGGCCTTGAAACCATAGAGGGTATTCTCAAAGAGATTAGTCGCACCGGCTACTGTAAATGCCGGAATCTCTTTGCCTTGTTCGCCCATCAACGCCTCAGCATCTCCCCAACGTACAAGGTCTTGAAAACGCACACCCTCCATACAGAGTTCAAGACGTTTCTCTTTCTTCACATCATCAAGGGTCACAGCAGAAAGCGGTGCCAGACGGGCACGGTCGCGCACTTCGTTAATGTATGCCAATGCACTTTCCTGGCTTCCCCCCATCACATGCGCCTCGGCAGCAAGGAGCAACACCTCTGCATAACGCATCACACGGAGGTTGATGTATTGCATTACCTGAAATCCGGAGAAATCATACATACAGTCTTCCCGCAACGCACGTTGCTTCCAGTTGAAATAACCTTCGTGACCTACCAACTGTGCACCGGCATTCAATTGCACACCGTATTCTTCCATCTGTTCGTAAGTGCGGATAGAGCTTTTCAAGCGATAACCGTCCTCTCCCTCCATGGCAACAAAAGCATCATAAAGCGATTTACGCGGATTACAGAAACCATACGTACCAGTAGCTATTTCCTCTTTAGCGGCACCAGTCAGTGTCATACGGTCTGTACGCCATCCCACCATGATATGATTGAATGCATACACTGTCCAAGCCTGTTCAGGGTCGTTACGCTTCTGTACCTCCAACATCGCTTCACAGCAGTTGTTTGTGCTTACATGGAGCAGTTGGTCATAATCACCCCTGTAAAGGGCATATTTCTTGGAAGCAATGACTTTGTCAAGTATATCGGCTGCCTCCTTATACTTTTTCTGGAAAAGATAAGCCTTACCCAGCATAGCTTGCGCTACCACCTTAGTGACACGGATACCGGTTTCGGCATCATCCGCGTTCCTTTTTGACGGAAGTGCATCATAGCCCAAAGCATCGTTCAAGTCTTGTTCCACAAAAGCCCACAACTCTTCGGGCGTACTGTTGCCTTGATGGTACTCTCCCGGTTCAAGCAAGTGGTCCACCTTAGGAGCTGTACCGAACAAAGTTACCAATTCAAAATTTGCCCATGCCCGGAAAAATTTGGCCTCAGCCATCACGGTTTTCTTTACCGGCGTATCAGGTTCCATAAACTGTATAATCAGATTGGCCTTATAAATAATGCTATAAAGACCGGAATAAACACCGGAAATCATACTATGGTCTGTATCAAAACTGTATTCATTCAGTTTTTCCATTTCCGAATTGTCGCCACGGCCTCCACCACCAGCCCACAGTTCATCGGACAAGAGGTTTTTAGTCATCTGCCAATTATAATGAAGTCCCACAACCTGACTGTTCGTACCCCATGAATTGTAGAGCGAAGACAATGCCTGCATGGCATCCGCATCTGTCTTATAAAAATCTTCCTGAGTTCCCATGTTGCCGTGCTTCGAGATATTCAAACGATCTTCGCAACTGGTTCCCAGTACCGTAAACAAACCGAGCAATGCTATATAAATATATTTTGCTTTCATATTCAGTATCAATTTTAGGTTTGATTAAAATTCTATGTTAAATCCAAGTACCACTTTCTTGGAAGAAGGATAAGCACCTTTATCTACACCCATACCCGAAGTCGAGTTGGCAGAAGCTTCGGGATCGAAGCCCGGATATTTGGTGAAAGTAAAGAAGTCGTCAAGTGAAGCGTAAAGACGCAGGTTGTTGACACATACTTTCTTCAACAATTGCTTCGGGATAGAGTAACCAAGCTGGATTTGCTTGATTTTGAAGAAAGAGCCGTCATATACCAAGGCATCGGAAACGCAATATTTGTCCATATTGTCAGCACCGGCACGAGGCACTGTTCCATTGGGATTTGCAGCAGTCCAACGATTGTCATAGAATACTTCTTTCATCTTGTTGTAAGTCGGAATGTCGGAACGGTTGATACAGTTGAAAATATCGTTGCCTTGCGAACCGGTAGCAAATACAGTCAAGTCAAAGCCTTTCCAAGCGGCAGTCAGCGTAAGACCGTAAGTGAAATCGGGAATGGCATCACCGATATAAGCCAAATCGCCATCGTTCAAAGTGCCGCTGTTGTCAAGGTCGTGGAACATCGGATTACCATTTTCATCCAATCCTTTGAACTTATAGCCGCGAAAATAATAAACCGGATAACCCTCCTCAAAGAAAGTAATGGTGTTCGTATGGAAGTTGACGCCATTCAGACGGGTCAGTGAGGGGTCAAGGTAAGTAACCTTGTTTTTCAGTGTAGCGAGATTGCCACGTATGCTGTACTGGAAGTCACCGATGTGGTCGCGCCAGCCGAGTTCCAGTTCCCAGCCTTTGTTGCTTACGTTACCGGCATTCATCGGAGAAGTAGTACCACCAATAATAAGTGACGGAGTTGTACCGTTTACCAGCAAGTCCTTGGTTTTCTTGTCGAAGTAGTCCAGACTGAAAGTCAAGCGGTCATTGAAGAAACGGGCATCAAGACCGACATTAATCTGTTCGGAAGTTTCCCATTTCAGATTATCATTTCCCATAGAAGTAGGATGGGCACCCGTAATGTAATTGTTACCGGGCGTAAATGCGTAGATATAGCCCAAGGACATATCGGTGCTATAGGCATAACCACCCAAAGCGGCAAGGCTACCGTTCTGTCCCCAGCTGGCACGCAATTTCAAGCTGCTGACATGTTGTTTCAAAGGCTCAAAGAACTTCTCTTCAGAGATTGACCAACCGGCAGATACAGCAGGGAAATACCCCCAACGGTTGGTAGAAGGAAGCATGGCAAGGTCAGCAGCATCGGCACGCAATGAAGCCTGCAACATGTAGCGTCCACCAAAGTCATAACCTACACGACCGAAATAAGACAGTTTGGCCGAACGGGTCTTCTCACCGCCTACACCCTTGGTTGCAGAAGCCGAACCGTAATTGAGGAAATAGAACAGGGGATTGTTCTTCTTTACGGCATCTTCTCCGTTGGCAGAAAGGCTACCGTTCACATAATCATTGGTAGATTCCTGATAAGACATACCCACCATACCTGTTACGGTATGCATACCGAGACGTTTCATATAGTTGGCGAAGTTTTCCCACTGGTAATATATATTGGTAGACGAACTTGCATTGTGGCTTACGTAATCACGGCTCTGCGTAGCGTTGCCATAGAAAGGCAGGTCGGTGTTGCTGCTGCGTGAACCGGAGAGACGGTAACCGAAACGTGAAGTAATGGTAATGTCCTTGATAGGCTTGAAGTCGGCATAAATAGAACCGTTGACATTGAAACCACTGCTCTTGTTTATGTTGTTGTCGCGCATAATCATAGGGTGATAAGATTCACCGGCCGTGAACTTGGAAACAGCGTAATAGTTGCCATTACCGTCATCCAGAAAGTGCTTGCCCTCAAGCATCGGTTTCAGCATATTGGAAGGTAGTTCATCGTAAGTATAAGAGAACGGAGTCAACGGATCGGCCTGCAGAATGGAAGCCAACATGCTGCCATATTCGTTGTTGGAAGAAACGGTGCGGATGTTGTACTTCTCAATCTGATTGGTAGTACCCACCTTCAACCACGATTTGATTTCATACTCAGAGTTAATGGTAGCAGTCAGACGCTTGTAAACATCGGCATCACCTTTTACGATACCATTGTTATCCAAGTAAGTCAAGGATAGGTAGTAATTACCTTTCTCACTACCATTGGTGAAAGCGATGTTGTGTTTCTGCATCTGGCTGTTCTCAAACACCTCGTCAGACCAAGAGGTATTCGTTATACCGTCCCAGTTTCTCAGCATGTAATTTTCCGTATAGGTTTTGGATTCTACCATATAGTCAATGTACTGCTCGGAATTCATCATTTTCGGGATGCGTGCCAATGATTGTGTAGTCCATTGGAAGTCATACGTAATCTTACCTTGTCCGCTCTTACCTTTCTTGGTAGTGATAAGCACTACACCATTACCGGCCTCAGCACCATAGATAGCAGCCGAAGCGGCATCTTTCAAGACCTCCATGGAAGCGATGTCGTTCGGGTCGATGCCGCTGATGTCGCTCAGGCGGATACCGTCCACTACGTAAAGAGGATTGGAAGACACATTGGAGGAGTAACCACGCACACGCACCGTGGGGCTGCTGCCCGGAGCGGCCGATGTCTGTATCACTTGCACACCTGCCGTCTTGCCCTGTAGGGCGGCGGGTGCATTGCTGATGGTACGGTTCTGCATGTCCTCGGCCTTCACCTGGCTGATGGCACCGGTCACCGAGCTCTTCTTCTGCACGCCGTAGCCTACTACGACCACTTCGTCCAGCGTCTTGCTATCCTCCTTCAATACGATGTTCATCACGCCCGATGCGGCCTGCTTCTCCTGCGTCACATAGCCGATAAAAGAGTAGACGATGGTAGCTCCCTGATTCACGTTCAGCGTATAGTTGCCGTCGATGTCGGTTATACAACCGTTGGCGGTACCTTTCTCTACGATACTCACACCTATCATCGGTTCGTTTTGGTTGTCAGTCACCTTGCCGGTCACCTTCAGCGTCTGAGCCTGACCCAAGGCGAAGGGGAGGCACATCAGCAGGAAGAGGCAGGCTGCTGCGAGCCTCTTCGGTCTGTACTGTTTCTGATTTTGCTTCATTGTTTTACTACAATTTAAAGTTAATAAAAAAAGGTTATAGAGTTAATGGGATTGACTATGGACCCTACGTCACCACTGACTATGGAGCCTACGTCACCACTGACTATGGGGTACACGTCAGCGTTGACTATGGGGTACACGTCAGCCTAAGGGGTTATCTACCTCACTGCCGTCAGAACCACTGCCACTGCCCGAAGAGCTGCCGCCACCCGATGAACTGCTGCCACCCGATGAACTGCTGCCACCGGCATCGGGTGCCTGGAAGGCGGAGCCTACGGCCAGAGGTTCGTCCAGCTCATAGCTGCGTGTCTTGGCCAGCGGCTTGTTGCCGGTGCTATACTGCGTGGTGACCTTCACACGCCACAGGCCGTCGGTCACACCGGCGGGTAGCACGAAGATGAGCTGCTTGGGCTCGTTGACGGTGACATCCTCCAGCGGCACGAACACCGACTTCGAGGGATTCTCCACTGAGGTGAAGGTGATGCCCACCGAGGGGTCTTCGCCCACCAGCTTGATGTTGCGACCCGTCAGGCGCAGGTTCTTGCCGGCTTGCGGGGCGCGGGTGGTGGCGGCACCGGTAGCGGTGCGTGTCTGTGCCACGGCGCCATTAAGCAGCGGACCGGTGACGGCGGGGTGGGTGAACAGCTCCAGCCGGCAGGAGTCCATCTCCTCGCGCAGCAGGCTGCCCATGCTCAGCGAGGCATAGACCTTGACCTTAGAGTGGTCCACGGCTTGCGACAGGTCGGCCTTCAGCACCGTGCCGCTGGCGCAGGGACGCATCAGGGCGGTAGGCGTAGAGACGATGTACGAGCTAGCCACGGCTTCGGCCTTGACGCGCTCGGCATCGTTGAGGATGGTGTAAATCTCGTCCGCATTGCGGTTGAGGCGCAGCGCCACCTCTTCGGCAATGTCACGCAGCGTAAGGGTGGTCGGCATGGTCTTGGCACGAAGGTAGAAGTCGTCCGTGCGTTCGGTCAACGCAGCATCGTAGGCGATGAGGCTGATGAGTTTGGTAAATGTTGTTGCCATAGGATGTAAGGTTTTGAGTTTTTTGAGTTTTTAAGTTTGTAGGGGCGCACTATCTTGCGCCCTATAGCTACAAGCTACGAGTGACAAGCTACAAGTAGCAGTGACCTAATGAACTCGTAGCTGGTAGCTCGTAACTGGTAGCTCGTAACTGGTAGCTGGTAGCTAAAATCCCCGTACCGGGAAGGAACGGACCACGGTCATCAGCTCCTTGTCGTGGTGATACTTCACCTCGCACTCCCGACCCAGGAACATGGTGGCACCGCCTTCTGCAGTGTAAGGCTCCCACTGGGGCAGGCCCTCCACATTGGGATTGCCTGTGCGGGCAAACTGAATCCAGGCACTGCTCATCTTATCGCCCAAGGCCACGGCCTCGGCACCGCCGCCGGTCATGGAGGCGTGGCGCACCACGTTGTTGAACACAAAGGGAATCTCCAGACAGTGGGTACTGCGCAGAATGCCGTCCATCACGGGGCTCTCCCACGTGAAGAGGTACATATAGACAGGAGCCCCACCCTGACGGGCCTTGCGGTCGGCCTGCTCGATGGCACTGGGACGGAAGACGAAGTCCATGTCCATCAGGTCTTGGGCGGTATGCCGGGGATAGGCCTTGGCGAAGGCTGCCAGAAATTCGTCGGTGCGGTCGCCATACCGCTGGTGCAGCTGCTTCACGGCCTCATCGTGGGTAATGGCACGCAGGGCGGGCACGTAAGTACTCATGCAGAACTCGTGCTGCGTGGTGCCCAGCATCAAGGGGATGTCTTTGCTCACCTCAGGAGCTACAGGGTCGAAGGGCTGGGCAGGCAGCTGCTTGCCCTCCACCGTGGGTGCCCAGCCGAAGATGAAGCTGGCGAAGCCCTCTTTCTCGGCCTCGGCCCTGACCCGGGCCACCGCCTTGTCGCCGGCAGCCAGCAGCTGTGCGTAGGGCACCTCGCGGAGGCGCTCGATGTCGGCAGCCTTCAGCCCCAACTCCTCCATGGTGAGCACACCGATGCGACGCGACCAGCGGGCCTCCATCGAGCGCAGCATGGAGCCGCTCTGCACGATGGCTTTGTGGAAGAGTCCCCGGGCTGCGGGCATGGCGAGCAGGGTCGAGACCTTGCCGCCACCCCCGCTTTGTCCGAAGATGGTGACGTTGCCGGCATCGCCACCGAAGTTTGCTATGTTATCCTTTACCCATTGAAGTGCAGCCACGATGTCGAGCATTCCGGCGTTGCCCGATGCGGCATATTTTTCTCCGTAAGCCGAGAGGTCGAGAAAACCCAGCACGTTGAGGCGATGGTTCAGCGTGACAACCACCACGTCGCCCTTGCGCGACAGGTTGGTGCCGTCGTAGCCGGGCAGCTCCTGACCGCTGCCGGCCGAATAGCCACCTCCGTGCAGCCATACCATGACGGGGCGTTTCTTTCCGTCCTTCAGGGCAGGCGTCCAGATGTTCAGGCGCAGGCAGTCCTCGCCGGGGAATCCGTCGTCCCAACGGTAGGCAAAGGCCATCTCGTCGTTGTTCCACCCGGCACGCGCCCCCTGCGGAGCAGTGGGTCCGTAGGCGCGGCTGCTGCGAATACCCTCCCAGCTGTCTGGTGCCTCGGGGGCCATGAAGCGCCGGGCCTTGGCGTAGGGAATACCTTTATATATATACATACCATTTTCCAGATAACCGGCCACCTTTCCCTGTCGGGTGTTGGCAATGGCCGTCTGGGA
>SAMEA3663248__coassemble_272_pt1 | contig 19256 bp, 16 predicted proteins | sample SAMEA3663248__metabat2_low_PE_023 | metagenome-assembled genome bin SAMEA3663248 (sample SAMEA3663248) | pig gut metagenome | biome: pig gut; feature: pig-associated habitat; material: faeces | place: China | collected 2013
ACGATTGTTCCTTTAATCTTTGCCATCTTTCAACTGTTTATAGGGTTATTGATTATACATGTCTTTGTGGAAGAATTCCAGAATGTCCATCACCATCCGGCGGGCTTCTACGGCTGGAGTGTCCGGATTGAGGTCGATGGCTGACTGGTAGTTGTTGAGTGCCTGTTGCCAGTTCCCTTGTTTACGGTAGGCATTTCCTCGCAGGTAGTAGGCTGCATCCTTGTCGGGGCTGTCCGTCTCTATCATCGCGTCGAGTTGACGGATGGCTTGTTCAACTTCTCCCTGCTGAATCATCGCTTTTAAGCTGTCTAAACTCTTCATATTCCACACGTGTTAGCATAGCTCGGCTAAGTGCCTGCCTCTCTTTGCACAAGGTCCTATCGGATTCTTCTTTTTGCCAATGAAATCCGGACTTGGCAACGGCAAAGATAGCTTTTATTTGTACATAACAAGCGATTTCTATGTGAAAAATAGGAAAAAGAGTGAAAAAAACTATCGCATTTCTGATTTACTTTCTGTCAAAATGATAAATAATTCGCTTATGATAGCTGATATGGTGCGTTATGTCCTTACATTTGTATAGCTATTCCCCCTCTTCTTTGTTATCGGTGGCAGAGGAGATGTCAGCTGATGCGGGTTGCGTAGCGGGTCGGGTTGTAGTCGTCGGACGGGACTTGACTGTTCTTTTCTTTTTCTTGAGCCATTCGGCTTTGCGTACCAGATAGCTTTCGTATTGCTTTTCCAAATAGTTGTCTGCCATTATTCAAATAGGTTATGCGGTTGTATAATAAGATAATGCGTATATGGCCTGCGATGGGAGAACGGCTAATCGTCGTATCGGACAAAGTGTGGAAAGGCGGCTTCTCCCAAATGGGGCATGTAGCGGAACTGTTCGTAGCAGAAGGCTTGCAGTTGGGATGGAGTGGTAGGACGCTGTTGCAGCAGGAAGCGGGTCATGGCTCCGCGACAACTCTTGGCCCATACGGCCTGCATCTTCAGTCGATGACCTTTGCCTACATAGAACAGCGGTTGGATAACTTCTACTTCCCGGCAGATGCGGTGCCAGTCGAACAGATGCTGGAACTCTTCTGTGGCCAGATGGATGAGGATGCCGTCGTCAGCATGAACGGCCTCTAATAATACATCCGTCAGGCGGCTTTGCCAAAAGGAGAACAGCAACTTGCCATCGGTACAAGGCAGGGTAATGTTGCCTTCCAATCGGTAAGGACGGATGCCGTCCAACGGGCGAAGCAGTCCGTAAAGGAAGGAGGTTATCCACAGATGCGCCTGTGCAAAACGCAACTCGTCGGCAGTCAGGCTTTCAGCCTTCAAGTGCTTGTAGGCCTGCCCGTGGTATGTGAGTAGGGCGGGTTGGGGAGCTTCGTCGAAGAAACGTTGGTAGCGTAATTTGTTTTGGGCGGCAATCTGCGGGTTGCATCCCAGCATGTTGCCTAAGGCTTCTATGGAGTATTGGCCCATATCGAGCGCGATGGTCTCGGCTTCGGACTGAAACCGTGGCTGGGAGAGTATGCCTTGGTAGGCGTACGGCAGACGGTCGTACATAATCTTGGCGGGGGCAAGGAGTATTTGCATGACAACAGAGCGTAGATTAAAAAGAAGTGCATCGACAGATGGTGATGAACCTTGTGAGGAACTCATACAGTCGATGCACTTCGTATAGACTATAAATGAATCAGCGAACAGGAATCTTCTCTACCCGGCGTTGGTGGCGGCCACCTTCAAACGGAGTATTGAAGAACTTGTGCAGGATGGTGTCGGCCTCGTGATTGGTGACAAAGCGGCCGGGCATCACCAGCACATTGGCATCGTTGTGTTGACGGGCCAGCTCGGCAATGTCGGCACGCCAGCAGAGAGCGGCGCGGATGCCTTGATGCTTGTTCAACGTCATGTTGATGCCGTTTCCGCTACCGCAGATGGCAATGCCGGGATAGCATTCACCAGCCTCTACGGCTTCGGCCAAGGGGTGTGCAAAATCGGGATAGTCTACACTTTCGGGAGCGTAGGTGCCGAAATCCTTGTATTCCAATCCTTTGGCTTCCAACCATTGCTTTACATATTGTTTCAATTCAAATCCTGCATGGTCGGAGCAGATACCTATAGTTTTCATTGTTCTTTCGTGTTAAAAGTTAGTTGTCTTGGGTGTACGGCCATTACAGCATGGCTTTTACCTGATTGTAGACGTTCTCGGCCGTAAAGCCCAGCTTCTCGTCGAGCACCTTGTAAGGAGCAGAGAAACCGAAGGATTCCAAACCCCAGATTTTGCCGTTGGCACCAACCAGACCTTGCAGGTTGACGGGCAGACCGGCTGTCAGACCAAATACTTTGGCTCCGGCAGGCAGGATGTTCTCCTGATAGCCGGGCACCTGGCTACGGAACAGACCTTCGGAAGGAACGGAAACGATACGTACCTTGACACCGTCCTTGCGCAACAGCTCGGCACCTGCTACGAGTGTAGATACTTCAGAGCCTGACGCTACCAGAATGACATCGGGATTCGCTTCAGAACCAGCTACGATGTAAGCTCCCTTGGCAGCTTGTCCGTAGTCGTTGCCTTCGGGCAACAGAGTGATATTCTGACGGGAGAGTATCAAAGCAGAAGGTGTATCGGTATTCTCCATCGCTAACTTCCAGCATACGGTGGTCTCTTCGGCATCGGCCGGACGGAGTACCAGCATGGAGTTCTTACCGTGGTGGTTCTTCAGTTTCTCCATCAGACGAATCTGGGCCTCTTGTTCTACGGGTTCGTGTGTAGGACCATCTTCGCCCACACGGAATGCGTCGTGTGTCCAAATGAACTTGACGGGAAGTTGCATCAAGGCAGCCATACGAACGGCGGGCTTCATGTAGTCGGAGAATACAAAGAAGGTACCGCAGGCAGCGATGACACCACCATGCAGAGCCATACCGATGCAGCAGCAAGCCATCGTCAGTTCGGCTACACCTGCCTGGAAGAAGGCACCGCTGAAATCACCGGAGGTGAAGGCGTGCGTCTTCTTCAGGAAGCCGTCTGTCTTGTCGGAGTTGGAGAGGTCGGCAGATGCGCAGATCATGTTGGGAACCTGCTGTGCCAAAGTTCCTAGTACGGTTGCAGATGCGTTGCGTGTGGCATCGTTGGCCTTCTGCTGGATGCCTGCCCAGTCTACCTTCGGAGCAGCTCCTGCAAACCACTCTTTCAGTTCGGCAGCTTTCTCGGGATTGGCTGCAGCCCATGCCTTCTCTTCTTCGTAGCGGGCAGCAGCGATTGTTTTCAGCTCTTCGGCACGGCGGGCATAGAGCTCCTTCACGTCGTCGAAGATGACAAACGGATTCTCGGGGTCAGCGCCCAGATTAATCATGGTGTTCTTGTAAGCGTCGCCACCCAAAGGTGCACCGTGTGTCTTGCAGTTGCGTTCGTAGGACGAGTTGTCATCCTTGCGGGCACCCTTACCCATAATGCACTTGCCGATGATGAGCGTAGGACGTTTCTCTTCCTTCTTGGCGGCTTCGATGGCCTCGCGAATCTGCTGGCAATCGTTACCGTTGATCTCGATGACGTTCCAACCCCATGCACGATACTTCATGGCCGTATCTTCAGTCATGACGTCCTTGGTCTCTGTAGAGAGCTGGATGTCGTTGGAGTCGTAGAACATGATGAGATTGTCCAAACCCAGATGGCCGGCGATGCGTCCGCTGCCTTGAGAGATTTCCTCCTGTACGCCACCGTCAGAGATGTATGCGTAGATGGTCTCCTTGGCGAACGTAGGATTGCCGGTGCGGGCAGCCAAGAACTTGGCGGCAATGGCAGCACCTACGGCAAAGGTGTGGCCTTGTCCCAACGGACCGGAAGTGTTCTCGATACCGCGTTCGATGTCAACCTCGGGGTGTCCGGGTGTAGGAGAACCCCATTGACGCAGTTGCTTCAGTTCGTCCAGCGTGAACTTGCCGGCCAATGCTAATTGGGAGTAGAGCATGGGCGACATGTGGCCAGGGTCAAGGAAGAAACGGTCACGACCCTCCCAACGGGGATTTTCGGGGTCATACTGCAAATATTCCGAGTACAGGACATTGATGAAATCTGCACCGCCCATTGCGCCACCGGGATGGCCTGATTTGGCTTTCTCTACCATAGATGCAGCCAGAATACGGATGTTGTCGGCTGCATGGTTCAAAACTTTAATATCATTCATATCGATAGGTATTTTAATTATTTGTGATTGCAAAGTTAATTTTTTATGCTTAATTGACAAGATTCATCTGACTCTTTTTTAACGAAGGCTAAGACGGCTTTTGTAGTGGACTACAATAAGCCGTCTTTCTGTTTACTGCAATTCCAGCGTCACAATAGACTTGGCAGGCAGTTTTACGGTCAGCACACCTTTCTTTATTTTTACCTCTTTGAACGCTACGGGCTTTACGTTGTCGGGGTTCTCAAAACTGTTGAAGTCAGAGATGTTCTTTGATGTCAGCATCTCGCCTACAGCCTTGGTTGCCTTAATGCCCGGCAGGTTGATGGTAATCTCCTGTGCATTGTCCAGGTCCACGTTCGACAGCGATACGTGAATCTTGCCTTCACTGTCACGTGATGCTGTGGCACTGACCATGGGCAGTTTGCGGTTGTCGCGCACATCGGTCACGTCGCAGTTCAGCTCGATGGGCAGATAGGTGGCATCCTGATGTACGTTGTACATCTTGAAGACATAGTAGGTAGGTGTCAGCACCATATCTTTTCCCTTAGTCAGAATCATCGATTGCAGCACGTTGACAATCTGTGCGATGTTACACATCTTCAGACGTTCTGTATATTTGTGGAAGATGTCGAATGACAAGGAGGCCACAAAAGCGTCGCGAAGTGTGTTCTGTTGGTACAGATGTCCACCGATGGTGCCTGGTTCTTCGTCCCACCAGGTTCCCCACTCGTCAAGCAGAAGGGCTACGTGGTTCTTCGGGTCGTATTCGTCCATGATGGCAATATGTTTCTTCAGCACGTCTTCAATTTCACGGCATTTGCCCAGTGTCCAATAATAGTCTTCGTTGCTGAACTGGGTGGCCGAACCCTTGCTGCCACTCCAACCTGCAACGGTGTAATAATGGAGGGAGAGACCGTTCATACGTCCGCCCACGCGATCCATCAACACCTTTGTCCAGTTGTAGTCATAGTCGCTGGCACCACTGGCAACCTTGTACAGCTGGTTGCCATCGTAGTTGCGGCAATAGGTGGAATAGCGGCGATAGAGGTCGGCATAGAACTCAGGACGCATGCTGCCGCCGCATCCCCAGCTCTCGTTGCCCACTCCGAGGTACTTCACTTTCCAGGCCTTGTCGCGTCCGTTCTTGCGGCGCAGTTTGGCCATGGGGGAATCACCGTCCGAGGTCATGTATTCTACCCATTTAGCCAGCTCTTCTACCGTTCCGCTACCTACGTTGCCGCTAATGTAAGGCTCGCACTCCAGCATCTCACACAGATTCAGAAATTCGTGTGTACCAAAGCTGTTGTCTTCAATTGTACCGCCCCAGTTGTTGTTGACCATTTTCGGACGGTTCTCTTTCGGACCGATACCGTCCATCCAGTGGTATTCATCGGCAAAGCAGCCGCCTGGCCAGCGGAGGACGGGTACCTTTAACTCCTTCAAAGCATTGAACACATCCGTACGGTAACCTTGGATGTTGGGAATGTCGGAATTCTCACCTACCCACAGACCTCCATAGATACAGGTGCCCAGATGCTCGGCAAATTGTCCGTAAATCTCTTTCGGGATGATTTGCTTGCCTTGGTCGGCATTGATTGTAATGGTGGCACTTTTCTGTGCTGACAGAGTAAGGGATGCAGCAAAACAGAGGCTGCTGATAATCAGTTTGTTCTTCATAAAATCGTGTTTTGAATGTTGGATGTTATTTTTTGCATTTGACGGCGGCCTCTTCGATGGGCAATCCAGCTTTGTAGTTCTCGATGTATGCGTTGAAACCGGCTACATCTTCGGCTGTCGGAGCGATTTCAATACCGGCATCACCGGCAAATACGTTCTCTTCGAGGAAGTCTGCCAGATTGAGCCCCTTTGTGTTGTTCACTAAGTAGGCTGCAAGTAGGGCAATACCCCATGCGCCACCTTCACCGGCAGTCTCCATGACTGAAATCGGTGAGTTGATGGCTGCTGCCAATACGCGCTGGCCGACACCTTTGGTCTTGAACAGACCGCCATGGCCTGTAATACGGTCCACCTTGATTTTTTCTTCCTTGAACAGGATATCGTTGCCGATTTTGAGTACACCAACCGAGGCATACAGGTGCGCACGCATGAAGTTAGCCAGATTGAACTTGTCGTTGGCTGAACGGACAAACATGGGGCGCCCTTCTGCCAGACCGGTGACAGGCTCACCCGAGATGTAGTTGTATGAGATAAGGCCTCCGCAGTCGGCATCACCTGTAAGGGCGTTGTTGTAGAGCTTGCCGAATACCTCGTTCATGTCAACGGGAACCCCTAACAGCTCTTGATACTCCTTGAAGAGGTTAACCCAGGCATTGAGGTCGGATGTACAGTTGTTGCAATGTACCATGGCTACTAGGCTACCATCGGGGGTAGTCACCATATCAATCATTTCATATGGTTTGGAGAGGTCCTTCTCCAATACAATCATAGAGAAAGAGGAAGTTCCGGCCGATACGTTGCCCGTACGCTGCTTGACGGCATTGGTGGCAACCATACCCGTTCCAGCATCTCCTTCAGGAGGACAAACGGGAACACCGGCTTTCAGATGGCCCGATACGTCGAGGCGTCTGGCACCTTCTTCGGTCAGTGTACCGGCGTTTTCACCGGCCGAAAGCACTTTGGGCAGAATGTCTTCCAGTGTCCAGCTGAATCCGTTGGGAGCAACCAACTGATTGAACTTGGCCACCATTTCTGCCGAATAGTTCTTGGTAGCGGGGTCAATAGGAAGCATACCGGAGGCATCGCCGATGCCTAACACTCGCTCACCGGTCATCTGCCAGTGGATATATCCGGCCAACGTGGTAAGGAAGTCGATATCTTTCACATGTTCTTCTTTGTTCAGAATGGTCTGATAAAGGTGCGAAATGCTCCATCGCAATGGAATGTTGTAAACGAAAAGCTCGGATAGAGCGGCGGCTGCCTCTCCCGTATTGGTGTTTCTCCATGTACGGAAAGGTACCAGGATTTCCTGCTCTTTGTTGAAGGCCATGTAACCGTGCATCATGGCACTGATGCCGATGGCGGCCAATGTCTCTATCTCGGTATCATACTCCTTCTTTACGTTGGCTCGAAGGTCTGCATAACAATCCTGCAGACCGTTCCATATGGCTTCCAGACTATAAGTCCACAGTCCGTCTACCAATTGGTTTTCCCATGTATGACTGCCTTGTGCGATAGGTTTGTTCTCTTGGTCAATCAATACCGCTTTGATGCGGGTAGAACCGAACTCGATACCCAGAATGGCTTTACCTGCCTCTATGGTTGATTTTGCATCTATATTCATAATGAAGCAATTTTGAAGAAACCGAATGCCGGACAGCAAGCGGCTTCAAGGATGTGATAATAGAATAACTGAAGGGGTGTGCCGAAACAGGTTGGTTTTATCCTGTTCAGACACACCCCTCAATAGGTTTAGCAGAGTGCCTTATTCAACATGTAATATACTTCGTTGTTGCGCAACTCTTTTTTGAATTCGCTGATAGTGGTCTCCTTGTTGATGTGAACCATCTCTATACCGGCAATCTCAGCATAGTCTTCCCAATACTCTGCGGTGAGGTCGTATGAGAAGCAGGAGTGGTGTGTACCACCGGCCAGAATCCAAGCACCTGCACCCACTTCAAAGTCGGGCATCGGAATCCACAGTGCAGAAGCCACCGGCAATTTAGGCAGCGGTTTCGGCTCGATGCACTCTACGTCGTTTACAATCAGACGGAAGCGGTTGCCCAAGTCTACTACGGTAGCTGTGCAGCCCTTGCCGACCTTGCTGGTGAATACCAGACGTGCCGTTTGGCTCTTGCGAATACCGATTCCCAAGAAATGTACTTCCAAGCGAGGCTTCTGCGCAGCGATAAGCGGACAAACTTCCAGCATGTGAGCCTGCAGGATGGAGCTTTGTGCACCGTTGAAGTTCAGCGTATAGTCTTCAAGGAATGAGCAACCGGTAGGAAGTCCTTGGTTCATCACCCATACGGTACGATACAGGGCGGCCGATTTCCAGTCACCTTCGGCACCGAAGCCATAGCCTTCTGCCATCAGACGTTGTGAGGCCAGACCGGGGATTTGGTCAAAGTAGCTGCCGTCTGTCTGTCCCAAGTCATCAAAGTTGGTTGTGAAGCCTTTGGCTCCCTTATCCTTCAGGATAGCGCGCAGTGCCAATTCGGCCTTGGCTGCGTTCCATACCTTCTGGTATGCTTCTGTGGTGGTATCTTCTAGTACTGCATCATGGTCGTATTCGTTGAAGTACACCTTTACCAAGGCGTCTACTTCTTCGTCTGTTACCTGCTTGTGATAGTCCATCAGGATGCTCACGGGGCAGTAGTCAACATGATAGCCCATGCGCTGTTCAGCCTCCACCTTGTCACCGTCGGTTACGGCTACGTTGTTCATCTGGTCGCCAAAGCGGAGAATCAGCATATCCTGTGCATCAGCCCAGCCTGCGCAGACACGCATCCAAACGGCAATCTTACGTTGAGTCTCTTCGTCTTTCCAATAGCCTACAACCACTTTGCGACGGATGCGCATACGTGTACAGATGTGGCCGAATTCGCGGTCACCATGTGCTGACTGGTTCAGGTTCATGAAGTCCATATCCATGGTGTCCCAAGGAATCTCCTTGTTGTATTGTGTGTGCAGGTGCAGCAACGGCTTCTTCAGTTGTTGCAGACCGTGAATCCACATCTTGGCGGGCGAGAAGGTATGCATCCATGTGATGACACCGATACATTTCTCATCGTTGTTGGCGGCTTTGAATATGCTCTCAACCTCTTTGGAAGAGTTTGCCGTACCTTTATATACAACCTTCACGGGCAGATTGCCGGAAGCGTTCAGACCATTGACCATTTCGTTGGAGTGTGCATCAACTGCAACAACTGCGTCACCACCGTACAGAAGTTGTGCTCCTGTTACGAACCAAACTTCGTATTGATTAAATAAGTTACTCATAATCGTATTGTTTTAAAGTTAGTGAATCTTGTTTGATAATTATTTCTTCTTTTGTCCGTAATACGCATTGGGACCATGCTTGCGGTTATAGTGCTTCTCGATGAGCAACGGATTCATGGTGGTGTCGGGATTCACCATGAACGAAATGAATGCCATCTTGGCACATTGTTCCATCACCTTGGCGTTGTAAACGGCATTGGCCGGACTGGTTCCCCAGCTGAACGGACCATGGTTCTTGACCAGTACTCCGGGGGTGTGGTCGGGATTGATGCCTTCAAAACGTTTGACGATGACATTGCCTGTCTCCAGTTCGTATTGTCCTTCAACCTCTTCCTTCGTCATGTCAGCCGTACAGGGAATCTCTTTATAGAAATAGTCGGCATGAGTCGTTCCGATGTTGGGAATGTCCTTACCTGCTTGTGCCCATGCAGTGGCATAGGTGGAGTGGGTGTGTACCACTCCTTGGATATTAGGAAATGCGCGATAAAGAACCAGATGGGTAGGAGTATCTGACGAAGGATTCAAGTCGCCTTCTACCACTTTGCCAGTTTCGAGGCTTACCACTACCATGTCAGAGGCTTTCATGTCATCGTAGCTGACACCGCTCGGCTTGATTACTACCAGACCTTTCTCACGGTCGATGCCTGATACGTTGCCCCAAGTAAAGATGACCAGACCTTGCTTTACCAAATCAAGGTTGGCGCGAAATACTTTTTCTTTGAGTTCTTCTAACATATTCTGTCTATTTGTTTTAAATTTTAAAGTTGGGTGCTTTGCGGTATGCTTTCTCGTTGAAACGGTAGAGAGCAGCTCCTCGCTTCGACCCGGTTTTATCAATTTTATCCGTCTTTTCTATATAAGCCATATCCAGAATGCGCTTACGGAAATTCCGTTTGTCCATGGGCTCTCCGTATATGGCTTCATACAGGCTCTGCAATTGCGAGAGTGTGAACAGCTCAGGCAGGAGGCTGAATCCTATCGGTTCGTAGGATGCCTTTTGCTGCATCAGCTTGCGTGCCAGTTCGACCATCTGCGGATGGTCAAATATCAAATCGGGCAGCTGGTTGATGTTTATCCAATAGGCATTGTGCTTTTGAACCAGTGTACGATCATAGTTGTTGATGTTTATCAATGCATAATAGGCAACCGAGATTACCCGTTCACCCGGGTCGCGGTCTATCTCACCGAATGCACCTACTTGTTCCATATACACTTTGTCCAGCCCTGTCAGTTCAGTCAGCACCCGTTTGGCTGCGTCGTCAACGCTTTCTCCTTCTTGTACAAATCCGCCCATTAAGGACCATTCACCCATTGCTGGCTCAAAATTGCGTTTCAAGAGCAGGAGGCTGATTTCTCCAGCATTGAAACCAAAGATGATGCAGTCTATGGCAACATAGAATTTAGGGTTTGAACGATAGTAATTGCTCATAAATAATAGCTTTAGTGGACATGCAAGTAAGCGGAATGGTTCCAGAAGTCCGCCTACTTGCTACATGTTCATCAAATTACCAGAAGTACCAGTAGAAAGCTGCGGTGATGCCCAGAATGATGATGCTGTTGATGACATCCCACTTCGTCCAGCTGGCACGGGTTGCTGCCCGTTGCTCGGGAGTAGATGTGCCGAATACCAGTCCTTGGATCTTCTGCTGGCTGGGAGCTTCGGTACAGAGACTGACTGCAATGACGATGATGATGCAGATGAGCAACATCCAGCCGCAGAAGAAGAGCCAGTTCAGGTCGTAGAATACATACTTGAACAAGGAGTCAGCGGCATCCGTCACGTTACTATAATATACTTTGGCGCCCAAACGGGTCAGACCGATAATCATACCTGAAATCAAGCCCCACATACCTCCTTGGGCGGAAGTACGTTTCCAGCAGATACCCAGCAGGAAGGCAGAGGCAATACCCGGTGCCAAAACGGACTGTACATCTTGCAGGTAGTTGTAGAGGACATCACCTACACTACGCATGATAGGAATCCAGAGAATACCTAGGATTACGATGACAACGGTGGCAATCTGACCGATGGTCACCAGCTTCTTCTCAGGGGTGTCGGGTTTGAAGCGTTTGTAGAAGTCAATGGTGAACAGCATGGCTGAAGAGTTGAACAGAGAAGCCAATGAACTCATCAGAGCTGCCAAGATACCGCAAACAACCAATCCCTTCACTCCGGCCGGCAACAGCTTGGCTACCAATGTGGGGAATGCGGCATCGGGAGTGGACAATACAAATACTTCACCGTTAACGACGATACCTTTCTGATTCATGGCAAAAGCAATCATGCCGGGAATCAGGAAGAGGAATACGGGCAACAGTTTCAGGTATGCACCGAAGATGGTACCGCGGCGTGCCTCTTTCTCATCCTTTCCGGAGAGTACACGCTGTACGATAAACTGGTCAGTACACCAATACCAGAAACCGATGATGGAAGAGCCCAGCAATGCGCCCAACCAAGGATAATTGGGGTCGTTGTTGCTACGGATCAGGTTAGTCATGGTGTCACCATATTCATTGACAGTCACTCCGCTACAGATGGCCATCATCTGATCCCATCCGCCCAATGCCTTGAAACCGAGAACCAGAATGATTAAAGAACCCAGCAACAGAATCGGAGTCTGAAGTACAGAGGTATAAAGTACCGACTTCATACCGCCGAAGATAGTGTAGAGGGCCGTCAGCAATACCAAGCCGATGGCAGCAATCCAGAAGAAATCAATGCCCCACAGCTCTTTGATGCCAAATACCTGTTGGAATACCAATCCTCCGGCATATACTGTCACGGCAACCTTTGTCAATACATAGCTAATCAGCGAGATGACGGACAGGATAGTGCGCGACTGCGGATTGTAACGACGCTCCAGAAATTCGGGCATCGTGTAGACCATACTGCGTGAATAGAAGGGTACGAACACCCAGCCTAACAACAGAATCATCCAGCCTTGAATCTCCCAGTGAGCCATAGCCATACCGCTGGAAGCACCGGCACCGGCCAATCCGATTAAGTGTTCAGAACCAATATTGGACGCAAAAATAGATGCACCGATTGCAATCCAGGTGGCATCGCGTCCGCCTAAGAAATAGTCAGCCGAGTCGTTCTGCTTCTGGCGAACAACCCAAACGATAATACCAATCAGAGCGATAAAGAAGACTCCGATAACTAACCAGTCTAAAGTAGCTAATGCTTGCATTATATTTAAGATTAAAAAGTGAGTATTATTTCTCTACGCCGAACTTGAAGATGCAACGGCTGTGATATGTCTGACCCGGCTCCAGAATGACAGAAGGCCATTGGGGCTTGTTGGGGCTGTCGGGATAATGTTGTGTTTCCAGACAAACGGATGCACGCTGTTGGTAAACAATACCTTTCTTGCCGGTGACAGTACCATCCAGGAAGTTGCCTGTATAAACTTGTATGCCCGGTTCGTCCGTATAGACCTCCAATGTGATGCCGGTGACAGGGCTGGTCATCTTGGCTGCTACCTGGCTCAGGTCACCTTTGGTGTTCAATACCCAGTTGTGGTCAAATCCATTTCCGAATTTTACCTGTTCGTTCTCAAAGGCGGTTACGTCAGGTGCAATGGCTTTGGGAGTGGTGAAATCAAACGGCGTACCTGCTACAGCCAGCATTTCACCTGTAGTCATATAGGTGTTGTCTACCGGCGTAATGCTGTCGGATGCGATATACAGAATTTGGTTCATTCCCGACTCGCTGGGATTACCGTTCAGGTTGAAATAGGAGTGATTGGTCATGTTGATGACAGTCTTCTTGTCGGTAGTGGCGTCATAGGCAATGTCAATGGCATTGTCTGAAGTCAATGTATAGGTGACGTTGGCTGTCACATTGCCAGGGAAATTGTTGTCTCCATCGGCCGATTTCATGGTCAGCAGCAAAGTGCTGTCATTTTGCAGTGCTGCTTCATATACTTGATATTGCCATCCGGTAGGTCCGCCATGCAGGCAGTGGCCGAAGTTGTTTTGGGGAAGTTGGATGGTGTCGCCGTCCAGTACGATTTTTCCTTGGGCAATGCGATTGGCATAACGTCCGATAGATGCTCCGAAATCGCTGGGAATGTTGATGTAATCAGCGATGTTGTCGAAACCCAATACGACATCTTGCTTTTCACCATTCTTGTCGGGTACCATGATGGATACGATACGTCCACCAAAGTTGGTGATGCATACTTCCATGCCGGCATTGTTTTTCAATGTGTACAGCCCGGTTGTTGCACCATTCACGGTTGTCTCAAAGTTTACAGGATTAAGCCCTGATTCTGTGAGCTTTGTCTCAGTCTTCTGGTTGCAAGCACTCATTGTAAGTGCGGCAATACCTGCAAGTAAAACTGTTCTTTTCATGGTTCAATTCGTTTTGTAAATGAGTAAATTGTCTTTTTATGGGTGTAAAAGTAACACTTTTGCATTATATCTTTGTTATCTATTGATATGTTATGCAACATATATGTCACTTTATTTTTGCAACTTACCCCAATAGGTTTTCGTTCCGTTCAGTCCTACATAGACAATTGTGTGATGTCTGGGAGATGCTTCCCAGTCTGTTTCGCGTTGTAGATAGAGCTTTATGTCATTGGCTGTCAGTATCTGTTGGGCTGCATCGTAACTCCATGTCTTTCCTGCCCAGGTGCCGGCCGTGATTTTTCCGTCCTTGCTTAGCGTCATGATATCGGATTCTTTTTGCTTTCCATAGCTATAACTCAAATCGATGTGTTCCCAATTGCCGAGGAGTTCCTCTTCTTTGATGGGCAGTTGCGGTACGTTGCCGTAGCGTTCAGGCATCACGACAGGCCATCCTTCTTCTGTCCATCTGATACTACGAACATGCCCCATCATGATGGCGTTGCTATAGGCGTTGCCGTCTACATTTTCCGGGAAACGGGCTTGGGATGCATAATACCAATTGTTGTGTCCATCCTCAAAAATTGCACAATGTGAGATGCCTACCCAGCCATAACTGTTCTTGAATTTGTAGGGATGTGTCAGTATGGGATACATTTCACCTCCGAATTGTGTCAGGTTGGTACCGTCACTACCTTCATAAGGTCCGGTAATGTTCTTCGATCGGCAGACACGGGTGTTATAGGGTACGCCCAATGCGTCATAGGCTACAAAAAGGTAGTAATAGCCAGTTTGGGCATTGTAAATGATTTCTGCTCCTTCCGAACCTTGCCAACGGTTGCCCATCTGTCGGGTGGCTATCAATTGTCCATAGGGGGAGATGGCCGTATCGTTTCCCCAAGGCAGAGGCAACGTCTCTTGTGGCTTCCCGTCTTCTGGATTCAGACGTAGAGCGGCTATACCACTGTGCCACGAACCATAGATAAGCCAGTGTTCACCTTCTGGGGTGATGATGTAAGAGGGGTCAATGGCGTTCCATTTGAAATAACATTTTTCCCAATTATCGGGCTTTACATAGAAATCCAGTCCTTTGTCAGAGGCATTGGTGACAACATATCCTTTGTCAACCCATCCCTCGTTGTTAGCCGGATTGTCATTTTCCATCAGTCCAATGAATGCCCGTTCACCCCACGAGTTGTTGCCGTCTATCGTACCGGGCACCACGATGGAATAATACATGCGGTACAGGCCGTTCCGGACTTTGCGTACACAAGGTGCCCAATAGCCAAAGCCGGTATTGTCTGGTTGTTTGTATTCTCCCAATCCCATCTCTTTGCGCAGTTCGTTCAGTTTGGGAATCACCCAATCCGGGAGTCCTTTCATGGTTCCTCCCAGGTATTCCCAGTTCACCAGGTCTTTGCTGCGGCGTCCGTGGAAGTGGCCGCCGGCCTCGTGTGCATTGCCATACGAGGCATCGGTTTGGTACATATAGTAATAGCCATCTTCAGCCAGCACGACCGTCGGATCGTGTACGTTGGCCAGATTCCATTGTGAGCGTTGGTCCCAGCCGGCCATGTTGGTGTAGTTGTCTGCGTAGGTAGGGGGTGTGTAATTGTCCAGTTCCGAAGATTCCTGCTTTTCGGCTGTTTGGAAAGTGCTTTCCGTTGAATAGACAGGGGAACCGTTGTTGGGGCTTGCAAAGGCACGCAGGTAGTAGGTCGTTTGCGGTTGCAAGTCGGTTAGGGTGCCCGACAGTGTGTTGCCGGCATTGTTTATTTCTACCGTTGCATCGTTGATGGTAGGGTTGTGTGACGTTGAATAACAGAACCCTTTCTTGATAATGGATACTTTCCCTTCGTTTGTCAGAAGAGAGGTTGCCGTAGCTCGGTCTGCTTCAATATCCGAGACTGAGGGTTGAGAAAGTGCAATCGTAGAACTTTCGGGAGGGGTATCTGGTGTGTCGTTATCACTGCTGCACGCACAGTTTGTCAATGCGATACTGACATTGGCAAACAGCAGAATCATCCATTGGTAGAGTTTCATAGTCGTAAAATATAATATGTGTCAGATTGAAAAGAGATGTGCCGCAAGTGATGGACAGTGGTATCATCCATCACCTGAGGCACGTTCTCTACAATCTAAATGGTTTATTTCGCAGGTGGGTAATTACCCGCTGCTATCTCAGTCACCGGAGAGTAGATGACTCCTTCCGGGTAAAGTGTGGCGAATGCACGTACGCGATACAATTGGTTGTTCTCCAATTCAGTCAGGACGGCTTCCATTTTCCCATTTTCAGGCATCACCTTCACAGTCGCATCGTGGATAGAGGGATTTTGCGACGTGCCGTAACAGAATCCGTAAGCTATCACACGGGTCTCACCTTTCTCCAGGTCATCTTCATCGATATCAACGTCGCAAGTAACGGTGGCTTGGTCAGCCTCTATGCTGATTACCTGAGGAGTGCAGAACTCGATGGACTCCTCATTCCCGTTGTCATCATCGTCGTCGCAGGCGGTGAAGCCTGCGCTCATCAGACAACCCAATGCAAATATAGTGAAATAATCTTTTAACTTCATAACGTTTATCTACTAAAGTGTTTATTTTATTCAACAGGGGTGCTTTCTTCTCCTCCAGAATCGTTGCCGGCTGTCAGTTCCCATCCTGCATTCTGTCCCAGATTCGGCAGACGTTTGATTTCAGCATCGGGTATCGGGAAGTAATAGTTCTTGGGACTGCTGAAAGCGCGTGTGCGATACAATTCGGTACTGGTGTAGGTGTAAACCGTACTTGCTTTCGGATTGACCTGTACACCATAGAGATTGTACACCTGCTTGTAGCGTGGCTCGTTCCGTTCGCTGGATGCACTCTTCCCTTCAAACAGCTTCCACCGACGTTCGTCGAAGAAACGATGGTCCTCAAAGCACAGTTCGATGCGCCGTTCGTTACGGATGCGTTCGCGCAACTGTTCTTGCGTCATGTCTTTGTAAGCCGGCATACCGACCCGTGCACGTACCTGATTGACATATTGATAGGCGTTGCTGGGGCCTTCGGCCTCGTTGATGGCCTCGGCTGCATTCAGCAGAATCTCTGCATAACGGAAGATGGGGCAGGCATGTACGTAGGTGGTCGGACTCTTGAACGACATGTTGTTCAGGAACTTTTTGGTATAATAGCCGGTCACGGTACCGCCATGCAACGCTTTATAATCCTTGCCGGTGCCGTACGTGATGTCGATTTCGCGCTCCTCTTCCTGCATGGCATCTCCCCATACGGAGCCGTGATGCAGGATGGTCTGTTCCAAACGTGGATCGCGATTAACGTACGGATTCTGCGGATTGTAGGACGGATCTTGGTCAATGGGCAGGCCGTTGATTGTTTCGTAGCAATCCACCAGATTCTGTGTCGGGTTGGTACGCCCAACGGCCGTCACCTTACCTGCGAAACCGCAAGGAGTCAGAAACTCTTCCAAGGCACGTGTGGTCCACTCCGACCGGCTCAGAATGTATTCGTTGTTCAAGTGCGGTGTGGAGACGAAGCATTGGTAATAATTCTGCTTCGGGTCGTTCCCTTCGGTAGTATACAGGCGATAGGGATTGCTTTCACCGCTGTTCTTGCGGATGAAGTCGGTAGCCGCTGTGGCGGCACTGCTCCATCTGCTTTTTTCTCCCGATGGATTGTTCAGCGCCGATGCCCGGTAGAGCAAGGCGCGTGCCTTCAGCGCGTAGGCGGCAGCCCCGTTTACTCGTCCCCAGTTCAACTCTTCCTGCTTGTAGCGGAAGGGCAGTACATCTTTCACCTTGTCACACTCATCGGCAATCCATTGCAGCGCATCTGCCGCACTGGTTCGGGGCTGGTTCATCTCTTCCGGATTGGTGTAGTCGAAGATAATCGGTTTCCCCTCCTCGTCCTCACCGATGACGGGTATGTCGCCAAAGTATCCTACCAGGTCGAAATGGAAGATGGCACGCAGCAGCTTGGCCTCTGCAATGTATCTGTCATACAATCTGTTGTCGTCATCGTTGGTCTCCTTGTTCTTGATGACACTCTCTTTGGCATAGGTCAGGAAGGTATTGGCAGCACGGATGGCTGTGAAGTTCCGTTCCCAGAAGTATTCGGCAAACCAGTGGTTTGTGGCCGAGTAGCTATCGGAAATGACACTGTGGTAACGATGTACGTTCCAGAATGAGATGGCATTGTCCGTCATGCAGTCGCGTGAGGCAGCCAGAAACTGTCCGTCACCGTAGCCGGCAAAAGCGTCAGGCAGGTAAGTGTAGATGTTGGCCAGACAACCACGTGTGTTCTCAAACTTGTCGAACACATCTTCCGGGCCTAACGTCAAATCGACCTCTTTGTCAAGGAAGTCGCTGCAGGCGACAAGGTTTATCGCCAGCAGGACTACTGTCATGTATTGAATGTATCTTTTCATTATTCCTAAATATTTAAGTCTTGTTTTAGAATCCAATGTTAACACCGAATGTGAAGGTACGTGTCTTGGGATACCACCAGCAGTAACTCATCGGCTTCTCCGGGTCGCATCCGTCGGGTACGCTGCTCCATGTACAGAGATTGTAACCGCTGAAGTAGAAACGGCACTTGGTCAGATTAGCTTTTGCTATGAGTTGCTTGGGCAGCGAATAGCCGATTTCGATGTTTCGCAGCGACAGGAAGTTGCCGTTCACAATCCAGATGTCGTTTTGGTACGTACCTGTATCACGGTTGGAGTCGATGGCATTGTAACCACTGTAGGTAGGACGCGGATAAGTGGCATTTACATTGCGCGGGTCGGCCGGATCGTCTGTATAGTATCCCCAGCACTTTACCACTTCGTGGGTACCCTGGTTGCCCCATCCCGACCATGCGACTGCCGGTGACAAGAAGACGTCGCGGTTCAGGTAGGCGGTCAGGACGGCACGGGCATCGAAACCTTTCCAGTCGAAACCGAATGTGAGGCTCGGTACCAGTTCGGGGATAACGGTATAGGTGTCGGGCACCATATCGTTGGAGTCAATCTGGCGGTCACCGTTCAGGTCCTTGAACACAGCCGTACCCAAGGGCTGCGATCCGTTGGATGCCGTGTTGTAGGGGTACTTCTCCGGGTGGTCGATGGCATCCTGCTGGCTGGTAGCAATCAGGTTGGGATCGCTGGCCCATTGTACGAATTGGTAGCGGTTCCATCCACCGATGGAGTTGGTGAAAGGACCTTCGTACAGTTCGGCTACCGATGTGTAGTCGTAGATGCGTTTGCCGGTCTTGCGTTGCCACTCCACGTTGGGTTCCGTTTCGTCCATCTCGGTAATCTTGTTGGTGTTGTAGGTCAACATGCCTTGCACGTAGTAGTTGAAGTTGCCTATCCGGTTGTTGTGTCCCAAGGTCACTTCAAAACCCTTTGTCTCAGCCTTTCCGTAGGAATCTTGGGCAACCGATATACCCAGGATGCTGGGCACGCTGGAGCGTTCGACGAGGATGTTGGAACGCCATTCCTTGAATACGTCAATGCTTCCGTAGAGTTTCTTGTTCCAGAAGTCGAAGTCTACTCCCACATTCAGCATATCCGATATCTCCCAAATGTTGTTGGCATTTCCGGCCATCGTCTCTGCAAAACCGTTGACGTAGCTGCCTGAGTAGCCGAATCCGTATCCGGTAGCCGATCCGTACGTGTTCTGGTAGGGATAGCGTCCGGATCCCGTGTTGGCTTGTCCGGCACGGCCATACGAAGCACGCAGCTTCAACAGGTCAATGTGCTTGTTGTCCTTCAGC
>SAMEA3663248__coassemble_282_pt1 | contig 18896 bp, 15 predicted proteins | sample SAMEA3663248__metabat2_low_PE_023 | metagenome-assembled genome bin SAMEA3663248 (sample SAMEA3663248) | pig gut metagenome | biome: pig gut; feature: pig-associated habitat; material: faeces | place: China | collected 2013
TTTCCATACCCGTTGGCGGAATTAAGTACGCACTAACTTAATTCCGCCAACGGGTAGTAATATAAGGTCGATTTATTGAACTCATGTTAAATATGAAGTCACTCATAAGATGGAGCAAGTATATCCCATACAAGAACCGATAATCAACTATTCTGACACTCTGTTCGTGTACAAATTTCACGAAGGGGAAATAAGACGTCATGCCGTGACTGACCATACTCTGGTATATGTGTATTCCGGTGAGATGACAATTATCAATAAGACCAAGACAACGAAGCTGTATGCAGGTGATTGTGTTTTTCTATCACGCAACCACAAGGTAAAGGTGTCTGCGCGCCCATACAATGGAATAGAACTGAAGAGTGTGTTTCTTACATTTACACGTTCCTTTCTTGTTCGTTATTGTCATCGTATGGACAAGTCATTGTTGCCATCACCTGAAAAAAAGAGAATGCCAAGTATCGTGTTGCTTGAGAAAGACCTTCACATCCAAAGTCTTTTCCATGCCCTCAGCACCTTCTTCATCGCATGGGAAAAACCAACCAGGCAATATATGGAACACAAAGTGACCGAAGGTATAGAGGCATTGATGGCAATCAATCCTCGTTTCTGCATCAACCTTTTTGATTTCATGGGGCCATGGAAAATCAATATCTCAGAGTTCATGGAACAGAATTATACGGAGAATCTGTCTGTCGAGGAAATGGCTCATTTTACGGGACGAAGCTTGGCCACATTCAAACGAGACTTCAAGCAAATAAGCGATTTGACTCCCCAACGTTGGATGACTCGCAGAAGACTCGAAGAGGCATACAAGTTGTTGTCCGAAGGAAAGACAGCAAGCGAAATATTCCTGCAGCTTGGTTTCAAAAGCCTTTCGCATTTCTCCACCGCAATCAAACGACAGTATGGCAAATCTCCTAATGAACTTTTGAATAAACTTCTTTGAACTTTTGAATAAAGTTAATCCGCCCTTTTCCTTATTAGCTTTGCATAAGATTTAAGATAATTGAGCAATGAAAAAGGTAAAGTTCAACAACAAGGGAATAGAGATGGCAGGACATCTCTTCCTCCCCGAAAAGATGGAGTCAGGAAGGACCTATCCTTCCATCGTATGTGCAAGTCCTGCAGGTTCTGTCAAGGAACAACACATATTGATATGTACGACCGTCAACCATACGTGGATGAAGCAATCGGAAAGATAACGGACTTCTTGAATTCCAATCTGAAGTAGTCGAGTGATCATAATGCCAATAAAAAAATCTCCCTGCTGACCAACATGGCACAACAGGGAGACGGTGATGTGATATTAATCAAATGAAGCAGGGTCTATCAATCCTTCAGCTTGGCACGGATAAAGTCGCGGTTCAAGCGGGCAATGTTGCTGATGGAAACATTTTTCGGGCATTCAGCCTCACAGGCACGTGTATTGGTGCAGTTACCAAATCCCAGTTCGTCCATCTTGCTCAGCATGGCCTTGGCACGACGCAACGCTTCGGGTTTGCCTTGCGGCAACAGGTTGAGCTGGCTTACCTTGGCAGATACGAAAAGCATAGCCGAACCATTCTTGCAGGCAGCTACACAAGCACCGCAACCGATGCAGCTGGCAGCATCCATAGCTTCGTCGGCGATGGGCTTCGGAATCAGGATGGCATTGGCATCCTGCGGAGCACCTGTGCGTACACTGACGTAGCCACCGGCCTGCATAATCTTGTCATAAGCCGTACGGTCTACCATCAAGTCCTTGATGACCGGGAAACCGGCCGAACGCCAAGGCTCTACGGTGATGGTATCGCCGTCCTTGAAGCGACGCATATAGATCTGGCACGTTGTAGCACCTGTTGCGGGACCATGAGGATGGCCGTTGATGTAGAGCGAGCACATACCGCAGATGCCCTCGCGGCAGTCGTGGTCAAATACCACCGGTTCCTTACCTTCAGAAATCAGTTGTTCGTTCAGAATATCCAGCATTTCGAGGAATGAAGTATCACCCGGAATGTCCTTCATCTGGTATGTCTCAAATGCGCCTTTTGCCTTCGGCCCGGCCTGACGCCATACTTTCAAAGTAAAACTTATATTCTTATCCATTTTTCTTTCATTCTTTAATTGTTCAACATTCCCGATTAGCTCTTATAGTTACGAGTCTGAACTTTGATTGCCTCATATACCAGCGGTTCTTTCAGCAATACCGGAGCCTTTTCGTCAGAGCCTTGGTATTCCCAGCAAGCCACGTAGAAGAAGTTCTCGTCATCACGTTTGGCTTCGCCTTCCTCGGTCTGATATTCTTCACGGAAGTGACCACCGCAGCTTTCGTTACGGTTCAAGGCATCGTAAGCAATCAGTTCGCCCATCGTGATGAAGTCTTGCAGGCGGATAGCCTTGTCAAGCTCTACGTTCATGCCTTCCTTCGAACCCGGGATAAAGAGGTTGGTTTCGAATTCCTTACGGATCTCTTTCAAACGCTTCAAGCCCTCTTTCAAGCCGGCTTCGGTACGTCCCATACCTACATATTCCCACATCACGTGACCCAGTTCCTTGTGAATGGAGTCAACAGACTTCTTGCCCTTGATGTTCATCAGGCGGTCAACCTTATCCTGAACGGCTTTTTCGGCTGCTACAAACTCAGGCAGATCGGTAGAGAAGCGAGGAACCGTAATCTGGTCAGCCAGATAGTTCTGGATAGTATAAGGTAATACAAAATATCCATCGGCCAGACCTTGCATCAAGGCAGAAGCACCCAGACGGTTGGCACCGTGGTCAGAGAAGTTACATTCGCCGATTGCAAACAGACCCTTGATAGAGGTCATCAGTTCATAGTCAACCCAGATACCGCCCATCGTGTAGTGGATAGCAGGATAAATCATCATCGGATTTTCGTAAGGACTTACGTCGGTAATCTCTTCGTACATATCGAAGAGGTTGCCATAACGTTGTGCTACGACATCCTTGCCCAGACGGTTGATAGCCTCAGAGAAGTCGAGGAATACAGCCAGACCGGTATTGTTCACGCCGAAGCCCTTGTCGCAACGTTCCTTAGCGGCACGGCTGGCCACGTCGCGCGGAACGAGGTTACCGAATGCGGGATAGCGGCGTTCCAAGTAGTAGTCGCGGTCTTCTTCGGGGATGTCCTTGCCTTGCAGCGTTCCCTCTTGCAGCTTCTTGGCATCTTCAAGTTTCTTCGGTACCCAGATGCGGCCGTCGTTACGCAGCGACTCTGACATCAGCGTCAGCTTGGACTGCTTGTCACCATGAACGGGGATGCAAGTGGGGTGAATCTGTACGTATGCGGGGTTGGCAAACCAGGCTCCCTTGCGGTAGCAAGCCATGGCGGCCGAACAGTTGCAGGCCATTGCATTGGTGGAGAGGAAGTAAGTGTTGCCATAACCACCGGTAGCGATGACAACGGCATGAGCTGCAAAACGCTCCAGTTTGCCCGTCACCAGATTCTTGGCAATGATACCGCGGGCACGTCCGTCAATCAGCACGACATCTTCCATTTCGTAACGGGTGTAGAGCTTGACTGTACCCACATTCACCTGACGACTCAATGCAGAATAGGCACCCAGCAGCAGCTGCTGGCCTGTCTGACCTTTGGCATAGAACGTACGCGATACCTGTGCACCACCGAACGAACGGTTGTCCAGTGTACCGCCGTATTCGCGGGCGAAAGGAACACCTTGTGCCACACATTGGTCAATAATGTTGTTGGATACTTCAGCCAGACGGTACACGTTGGCTTCGCGGGCGCGGTAGTCGCCACCCTTCACTGTATCGTAGAAGAGACGATAAACCGAGTCACCGTCGTTCTGGTAATTCTTTGCAGCGTTGATACCACCCTGTGCTGCGATGGAGTGAGCACGACGCGGGGAGTCTTGAATACAGAAATTGAATACTCTGAAACCCATTTCGCCGAGTGAAGCAGCAGCACTGGCGCCGGCCAGTCCGGTACCTACCACGATAATGTCCAGACGGCGCTTGTTGGCAGGATTGACAAGTTTTTGATGAGCCTTATAGTTGGTCCATTTCTCAGCCACCGGTCCTTCCGGTATTTTAGAATCTATCTTGGTCATATTAATTTGTTTTTTAGTTTAATAAGTTTTTCAGTTCGTAAGTTTGTCCACTTGCAACTTGTTCTATTCGGAAACCGATTTAGCAACAAGCACCGCAACACATCAACGACTTGAGGAAGAAGACAACCACCACTGCTGCGAAGCATACAACGATGATGGTAGAGTAGATGTTGGAGATGCACTTCCAACGGTTGATCCATACCTTGTTGTTCCAACCCAGAGACTGCATAGAGCTCCAGAAACCGTGAGTAAGGTGGAACCACAGGGCGGCCAGCCAAATAAGATAAAGTACCACGAAGACGGGGCAAGAGAAGGTGTTCTGGATGTGCAGGGCACCGTTGGAGGCATTGACCAAAGTCAATGTATCAACATGACCACCCATGTTATGAACCACTTCGGGCAACATCATTTTTGCCCAGAAATTTGCCAAGTGCAGGCCCAAACCTACAATTACGATGATACCCAGTACCAGCATGTTCTGTGAAGCCCACTCCACACTCTTCGGTTTTTCCACTACCGCATAACGCTCGCTACCGCGGGCATTGCGGTTCTGTACGGTCAGCCAGAAGGCATAGATGATGTGAATGACAAACAAGGCTGCCAGGCCGAGTGTGCCTACTAAAGCGTACCAGTTTGCTCCCAGAAACGCACAAACCATGTTGTAACCATCAGCTGAAACCAATGCAACAAGGTTCATCGCCATGTGAAACGTCAGAAACAGGACAAGGGCAATGCCGGTAACGCTCATCACCACTTTCCTTCCTACAGATGAATTACTTAACCACATAAATGATTGAATTTAAATTATTTAATAGTTAGAAAATTTGTTCATTAGGAATTGGTTAACCTAATCTCACGCAAAAATAAAAGAAATACCTTGATTAACCAAGGAATTAAAGAAATTATTCCGTAATCTCTTCATCAACTTTTGATTTCAGAGGAACGATTTGTTCGCCTTCGGCCATGCGTTTGCGCAGCGAACGCGGAGTGTCGCCAAATGAATCTTTACAGAAATGGGCAAAGTGGGAGAGCGATTCAAAGCCGTAGTGTGCACTGATGGTAGAGATGCGCTGCTTGGTGTAGCGCAAATCGTCTAAGATGCCGGCACGTTTCTTGTCCAGAATCCACTCATAGACGGGTGCGTTATACATATTTTTAAACAAACGACGGAATGTGTTGGTGGTATAGCCACCCAAGTGGGCAAACTCCTCGACGTTCTTGACGCGCTCCCAATTCTGCATCACAAAGTAATGAAAACTCTCTGTATAGGTACTGATGGGATAGAAGAAGGCGCTGATGGTATAGAACGGATAGCCGGTGGTGAGAAGATACATCAGCTCTTCTCCCTTTAGCTTGGCAAACTTCTCGCAAAGGATAGGAGAATCCTGAAAATGGAGGACAAGTGAATTCAGGAAAACTTTCAATTTGGGAATAACGGTCAAGGGAGAATAGACCAACGGAGCCTCCGAATGGTTGAGGATCTCGTTATACAACCTTTCGCACAGCAAAGGAGGTTCGGTAAAGCGAAACAGAATGTACGCCACATTTGTCAAAGCCAGCAGTTCCAACTTGGAGCCGATAGCCTGCAGGATGAATTGGCCCTCATGTACAGTCGTACCCGGATACTCCTCGCTATTGACCAGCAAATCACCTCTCATCACAAACAACATGGTGTTCTGCGTGCACTTCACGACGGGGAAATGTTTTCCTCGGACATAATGGTGATATGTCAGAATCTCATCGGAATGGTGCGGACAAGAGGCACAACCGACGGGTGGATTACAGTGACTTTGTTGGTCCATAATTGTATCGGAAGATGATTTTGCGCAACAAAGATAGGATTTTTCTGTGAAAACAACTGCTTTTTATCGTATCTTTGCACGAAACAAATGTGAAGCGACCATGAAAAGATTGGCTCTTGTCGTATATTCTATCCTGTTTCTTGTCGGAACAAGTCATGCGCAGAATTGGGATATCAATACACTCCACCGCATCAACAGTTGGGATGGGACGTTTATCCGCAATTATAATAAAATCGTTTCCCGTTCGGAACCTTATATTGCAGTCGGCATCCCGGTAGCCATGGCGCTTGCCTCGTGGGCAAAGCATGACCGTGAGTTGTTGAAAGATGCCGTTTACGTAGGTACCAGCGTCGCAGGAACCTTTGTCCTGACATACGGGCTGAAGTATCTGACGGACCGTGAGCGACCTTACGAACGATATCCCGACCGTGTCCATCCATACAGTTACGAAGATACTCCCTCGTTCCCTTCCGGTCATACGGCCACTGCCTTTGCACTGGCCACTTCGCTCTGCGTGAAGTATCCCAAATGGTATGTCATTGCTCCTTCGGCCTTATGGGCTTGTTCGGTGGGCGTATCCCGCATGAACGAAGGTGTACACTACCCTACGGATGTGCTGGCCGGAGCAGCCATCGGAGCGGGATGTGCTGTGGCCAACATCTACATCAACCGATGGCTGAACCGTTGGCTTTTCGGAAACTGAATCAAAAAGTATCAAACAATAAGGTTATGACAATTATTTACCCTTCCCCCATTTTCGGGCCTGTTCACTCCCGCCGTCTTGGAGTCTCTTTAGGTATCAACCTGATGCCCGGTGACGGTAAGCTATGTACCTTCGACTGTATCTATTGCGAGTGTGGTTTCAACGACGATTTCCGTCCCCGCCAGCCACGTCCTACACGCGAGGAGGTACGCAGCGCACTTGAAGCCCGTCTGCAACAGATGAAGCAAGAGGGACCTGCCCCCGACGTGCTGACTTTTGCCGGCAATGGCGAACCTACTGCCCATCCGCATTTCCCGGAAATCATTGCTGACACGCTGGCCTTGCGTGACCGTTACTTCCCCGCTGCCAAAGTCAGTGTGCTGAGCAACTCAACCTTTATTCATCGACCGGCCGTGTTTGAAGCACTGAAGCAGATAGACAATAACATCCTGAAGCTGGATACGGTGGACGAAGCCTATATCCACCGTCTGGATCGACCTACAGGCCGCTACTCGGTCCGTGCCGTCATCGAGGGCATGAAGGCGTTTCAAGGACACTGCATCATACAAACCATGTTCCTGAAAGGGTGTTGTCAAGGAGTGGATATGAACAACACGACCGATACATTCGTGCTTCCTTGGCTGGAAGCTGTCAAGGAGATAGCTCCCCGGCAAGTGATGATTTACACCATCGATCGGGAGACACCCGACCACGATTTGGCAAAAGCCACACACGAGGAGTTGGATCGCATTGCCGCCAAGGTACGGGAAGCAGGTCTTGATGTAAGCGTCTCCTATTGACATACAAGCAGAACTTCTTGGTAACTTTTCCCTAAAAACGTTGCCGGATAGTTGGCTTTTTCGTAACTTTCGGGCCAAATCATACAATTTTAATTCCGAAAGCTATGAAATACCAAATTGCTATTATCGGTGGTGGCCCTGCCGGCTACACTGCTGCTGAGACGGCCGGACGTGTCGGCTTGAGCGTCGTATTGTTTGAAAAACAGAGTCTGGGAGGCGTCTGTCTGAACGAAGGTTGCATACCGACCAAGACATTGCTCTATTCTGCCAAGACGTTGGAGGGTGCTCGCCATGCCCAAAAGTATGCCGTCACTGTACCCGAAGCTTCGTTTGACCTGCCTAAGATTATTGCTCGTAAACAGAAGGTTGTACGCAAGCTTGTGCTGGGTGTCAAAGGGAAGCTTACCACAGCCGGTGTACAGATTGTATCAGGGGAGGCAACCATCATCGACCCACACCACGTACAGTGTGGCGAGTCTGTGTACGAGTGTGACAACCTGTTGCTCTGTACCGGTTCTGAGACCTTCATCCCACCCATCCCCGGCTTGGAGAATGTGCCTTATTGGACGCACCGTCAGGCTCTTGACAACAAGGAGGTGCCAGCGTCACTGGCCATTGTAGGCGGTGGTGTCATCGGCATGGAGTTTGCCTCATTCTTCTGCAGCCTAGGTGTAAAAGTGACAGTCATTGAGATGCTTGACGAAATATTGGGCGGTATGGACCGCGAACTCTCCAGTCTGCTTCGTGCCGAATATGCCAAACGGGGCATCTGTTTTATGCTCAGCACCAAAGTGACGGGTGTTGAACCGACCGAAGGTGGCATCTCCGTACATTATGAAAATGCAGAGGGTACAGGAGCGGTAGAGGCTGAACGGTTGCTGATGAGCGTGGGCCGCCGACCGGTAACGAAAGGATTCGGACTGGAGAACCTCGACCTGAAGAGAGGCGAACGGGGCAACATCTGCGTGGACGAACAGATGCAGACTTCGCTGCCTGGCGTCTATGTATGTGGCGACCTGACCGGTTTCTCTCTGTTGGCGCACACCGCCGTGCGCGAAGCCGAAGTAGCCGTCCATACCATATTGGGCAAGACAGATGCCATGAGCTATCGGGCTATTCCCGGTGTGGTTTACACCAATCCCGAAATTGCCGGCGTAGGCGAGACGGAGGAATCGCTGCAACGCAAAGGTGTGACCGACTATCGCGTAGTGAAGCTGCCTATGGCTTACAGCGGTCGGTTTGTTGCCGAAAATGAGGGTGTGAACGGTGTCTGCAAACTGATATTGGCTGGTGACGATACCGTGTTGGGTGCACATCTGCTTGGTAACCCGGCTTCAGAGATTATTGTAGCCGCAGGTATGGCGATAGAACTGCGCCTCAAAGCGGAAGAGTGGAAACGTATGGTGTTCCCGCACCCCACCGTAGGTGAGATTCTGAAAGAAGCTCTTTGATAACGTTTCCCGATATCCTCCTACCCATGAGACTATTGTGTTTGCTCTTGCTCCTGTTCAGTCTGTCTCTTGACGGATATGCCCAGACGGTTACACTCTCGGCACGCCTTGACAGCGTGGTGAGACGTTTGTTGCCAGAGGGTTCGCAAGTAGGTATCTGTGCGTACGACTTGGAGTCGGACCGTCTTCTTTACACCTATCAGGCAGACCAGCTGTCACGCCCGGCCTCGAACATGAAACTGCTGACGGCCATCACGGCATTGTCACATCCCCAAGGGGAAGAGCCTTTCCGTACCGAGGTATGGACTGACGGCATCCTGCAAAACGACACGCTGTTGGGCAATCTCTATGTGGTAGGAGGTATGGATCCTGAGTTCAGCGACTCATCCCTCGACTCGCTGGTCTCCCAACTGGTGCATCTTCCCCTGCATCGGATTGAGGGTATTCTGTATGGCGATGTATCGCTGAAGGACTCCCTTTATTGGGGAGCCGGCTGGTCATGGGATGACACCCCCGAAGCATACCAGCCCTATCTATCCCCCCTGATGCTCCACAAGGGGGTGGTGGAATTGACAGTTAAGCCGACGGGTGCAGGAGAGCCTGCAGCAATAAGTTGCATTCCCTCTTCTACGTATTATACCATCCACAATCAAACCCGGAGCCATACGCCCCAAGCCGGTCGCTTCCGACTGACGCGCAATTGGTTGGAGAATGGTAACCAGTTGCTTATCAGTGGAAATGTAACGAAAGAACGCACATCTTCTATCAACCTCTATTCGTCGGCGGACTTCTTCATGCATACGCTGCGCCAGCGGCTGGAGGCAACAGGGGTAGAGTTTGCACACGCAGGATATGCCTTCCGCGAATGTGTGCGCGACTCGTCGGCAAAGCTGCTGGTCTGCTATGAAACCCCCATCCAGCCTATACTGAGCCAACTGATGAAAGAGAGTGACAACCTCAATGCCGAAGCCCTGCTCTATCGGCTGGGATGGCAGGATTCCGAACACCGGCACGTATCTGCCCAAGAGGGACTGGATGCAGTGCGTGCCCTTATCAGAGAGATGGGATTGCGTCCCGAACAATATAAGATAGCCGATGGTTGCGGCCTCTCTAACTACAACTACGTTTCCCCCCGTCTGTTGGTCGCCTTCCTGCGATATGCGTATGCACACCCCTCGCTGTTTGCCCGCCTCTACGAGTCGCTCCCCGTAGGAGGAACAGACGGCACCTTGGAATTCCGCATGAAACGGGGCACACGCTCCTATCGCAACGTACGTGCCAAGACCGGCACCATTACAGGCATCAGTACCCTATCAGGGTATCTGCGTCGTGCCAACGGACATCTGACGGCCTTTTCCATCATGAATCAGAATGTGCTTTCTGCCCGAGAAGCCAGGGCCTTGCAGGATGCCGTTTGCGACGAACTGATTCGCTGATACCTATATAGTTGAAAACTCCTAAAAATTACAACCCGACATGATATTGATTGCAGACAGTGGATCAACCAAAACAGATTGGTGTGTGCTCCAAGAGGAAAAGTCCTTGATGACCTTCCAAACCAAAGGTATGAATCCTTTCTTCCAGACAGCTGAAGAGCGGATAGACATGTTACGACAAGAAGTGCTCCCCCGATTGCCGCAAGCTGACGTGGAAGCCATCTACTTCTATGGTGCAGGCTGCACGCCGGAGAAGTGTATGGAGGTCAGGTCGTCGTTACAACAGTGCATCGGTCAGGAAGAAGCCTCTGTGCCGATGTGCGGACGGGTGATAGAGGTAAACAGCGACATGCTGGGGGCTGCCCGGGCGTTGTGCGGACAGCAGAAGGGCATTGCCTGTATTTTGGGAACCGGTTCCAACTCCTGCTTGTACGATGGCAGGCAGATACAGGCCAACGTGTCTCCACTGGGCTTCATCTTAGGAGATGAAGGCAGCGGAGCGGTATTGGGTAAACTGCTGGTGGGGAGTCTGCTGAAAGGCCAACTGACAGCGGGATTGAAAGAGGAGTTCCTGCATCGGTATGACCTGACGCCTGCCGACATCATCGAGCAGGTGTACCGTCGTCCTTTCCCCAACCGTTTTTTGGCCTCTTTATCCCCCTTCTTGGCCGCGCATCTGGATGACCCCACTATCCGCCGTCTGGTATTGGATGCCTTTATGGCCTTCATACAACGCAATGTGATGCAATACAACGATTATACAACTTTGCCTATCCATTTCTGCGGTTCCATTGCCTTCTACTATCGCGCATTGCTGGCCGAAGCGGTCGAACGGCAAGGACTGACGTTGGGACACATTGTGCAAACTCCCCTCTCGGGACTGGTTGCTTATCATACTGCATCCGTTCCCCTCGGCCAACCGTGACGAATCAAACTACATACAAGCAACTGCTATGACAAAGAACTTTACGAAAATCACCGAACAGCCTTCGCTGTACGACCATCTGGAGAAGAAACCGATATGCCAACTGTTAGAAGAAATCAATGCAGAAGACCAGAAAGTGGCACAAGCCGTACAGCAAGTCATCCCGCAGATAGAACGGTTGGTGACGCAAGTCGTACCTCGGATGCAGCAAGGTGGCCGCCTCTTTTACATCGGGGCAGGTACCAGCGGGCGGCTGGGTGTGCTGGATGCTTCGGAAATTCCTCCCACCTTCGGTATGCCCTCCACCCTGGTGGTAGGCGTGATAGCCGGCGGTGAGAAGGCTTTGCGTTGTGCGGTAGAGAATGCCGAGGATGATGTCCGGCAAGGATGGGTCGATTTGCAGGAGCATGGCATATCCTCCTGTGATACGCTGGTCGGTATTGCCGCTTCGGGTACTACCCCTTACGTCATCGGTGCACTGCACGAAGCCCGTCGGCGAGGCGTGCTGACGGCTTGCATCACCAGCAACCCAGATTCCCCGCTGGCCGATGAAGCCGACGTGTCGATAGAGGTGGTGGTGGGGCCGGAATATGTGACAGGCAGTTCGCGCATGAAGTCGGGCATGGCGCAGAAGATGATTCTCAACATGATATCCACCACCCTGATGATTCGGTTGGGGCGTGTACGTGGCAACCGCATGGTGAACATGCAGCTGACCAATCACAAGCTGATAGAGCGGGGTACTCGCATGATTGCAGACGAACTGGGGATGCCTTTCGACAAGGCACAGACCCTGCTGCTGATGCACGGATCGGTGGAGCGGGCCATTGAAGCCGCCCGTCAGTCGACGATGCTATCCAATATCAAGTCAAACGTCAGAACCGAATAGCCTGCGATACTGTTGTAACCACTTTCTCCATAGGCACTCTGCCAAGGGATGTAGAGTATCCAGCGTTCACCCGTACGCATCAGTTGCAGGGCTGCTATCCAACCGCTGATATTCTCTGTGACATATGATGTGTAGTAGGAGTCAAAAGCGGTCGGCTCGCGACGGGGAGGTAAGGGAATGACTTGGTCGGTAGCTCCATAGCCCGTAAAATTGCCGTCAAAGGAGTCTCCGTTGATGTCTGTACCATAGTAAAAGGTATTCACCCTCGAACGATAACCGGTATAGAGCGGACGCTCGCCGTCGGGATTGGCCACCAGCTTCCGGCAGTAGACGTACTGCTGTCCGGCGGTTGTGCCGGCAGTAGTAGGAATGGCATAGAGCTTGCCCAGCTGCATGTTGTCGGCTGCTTCTCCCGTTGCCACATAGTTCTCTCCCGTTGCCACATGGAGGGAGTCCGCAAATGCCTGGTTGCGCTCCTGCCAATTATCGTACTTGGTAGCCTCTTCCACTTCATCGCATGCTGCAAACAGAAGTGCCATCAGGCCAAAAGCAAAGAGAATCTTCTTCATCTGTTGAATCTTAATAATTTAAGTTTCGCAAGCTTTTGACTTGCGAAACTTGTGGGATATTATTCCATTCTATCTGATTACTGCAACTTCTTGAGCAGTGAGGTGATGCTGACGCGGTCGGCAATGATGCTGTCCAGACTGCTGATGGGCACCCGCTCCTGCTCCATGGTGTCACGGTTGCGCAGGGTGACGCAGTTGTCCTCCAGCGTCTGATGGTCTACCGTCACGCAGTAGGGTGTTCCGATGGCATCCTGACGGCGGTAACGCTTGCCGATGGAGTCTTTCTCGTCGTACTGGCAGTGGAAGTGGAACTTCAGCGAGTCGATGATTTCGCGGGCCTTTTCAGGCAGGCCGTCTTTCTTTACCAACGGCATCACAGCCAGCTTCACAGGAGCCAGTGCGGCAGGCAGCTTCAGTACGACGCGCGTCTCGCCGTTCTCCAGTTTCTCCTCCTGATACGAAGCCGACATCACGCTGAGGAACATGCGGTCTACACCAATCGAGGTCTCGATGACATACGGTGTGTAGCTTTCGTTGGTTTCCGGGTCGAAGTACTTGATGTTCTTGCCCGAGAACTTCTCGTGCTGCGACAAGTCGAAGTTTGTACGGCTGTGGATACCCTCTACCTCCTTGAAACCGAACGGCATCAGGAACTCGATGTCGGTAGCGGCATTGGCATAGTGGGCCAGCTTCTCGTGATCGTGATAGCGATAGTGGTCGTCGCCGAATCCCAGAGCCTTGTGCCACTTCAGGCGCGTCTCTTTCCACTGCTTGAACCACTCCAGTTCGGTGCCCGGCTTCACGAAGAACTGCATCTCCATCTGCTCGAACTCACGCATACGGAAGATGAACTGGCGGGCTACAATTTCGTTACGGAAGGCCTTTCCTATCTGTGCGATACCGAAGGGAACCTTCATGCGGCCCGTCTTCTGCACGTTCAGGTAGTTCACGAAGATGCCTTGTGCCGTCTCGGGCCGGAGGTAAATCTTCATTGAGCCGTCGGCTGTCGATCCCATTTCGGTAGAGAACATCAGGTTGAACTGACGCACCTCCGTCCAGTTGCGTGTGCCGCTGATGGGACATACAATCTCCTCATCCAGAATGATTTGTCGAAGTTCGCTTAAGTCGGGACCAGCATTCATGGCATCGCTGTAACGCTGGTGCAGGGCATCGCGTTTCTGCTGCTGCTCCAGCACACGTGCATTGGTGGTGCGGAACTGTGCTTCGTCAAAAGCCTCTCCGAAGCGTTTGCGGGCCTTAGCCACCTCCTTCTCTATTTTCTCGTCATACTTGGCTATCTGGTCCTCTATCAGCACGTCGGCGCGATAGCGTTTTTTTGAGTCACGGTTGTCTATCAAGGGGTCATTGAAAGCATCTACGTGTCCGCTGGCCTTCCAGATGGTGGGGTGCATAAAGATGGCCGAGTCAATACCTACAATATTTTCGTGTAGCAGCACCATGCTTTGCCACCAGTACTGCTTGATGTTGTTCTTCAGTTCTACTCCCATCTGTCCGTAGTCGTACACGGCTCCCAGTCCGTCATAAATCTCGCTGCTGGGGAATACGAAGCCGTACTCCTTGCAATGGGAAACCAGCTTCTTGAAAACGTCTTCTTGTGCCATTTTTCTTTTATATAATTATGATTCAAATTCATTGCTGAGCCTCTACTTGGGCAAAATCGCCACAAAGATAGCGTTTTATCTTTTTACTCGTTCAAAAAGTATCTGATTTATACTGAAAAGATTCAAAGATTCCCTCTATCTGTCGGCAAGCGGCTCTATCTGGAAGGCTTCTGCCTCACGCCGGAGGGGGTAGTTGCCGCGCAGCTGTTCAAACTGTTCGGGGTGTGCTTTCAATGCCTCGCTGTCGCGACGCGGGTCGTACATCTGCAGGGCGGCATCGGCTGCCGATGCTACCCGAATCAAGGTTGAGGCTGGCGGCGGAGGCACGATGGTGTAGTGTGCATCCACATGGAAGAAGCGACAGAGAGCATCGAGCGACATGCGGGTGGCGTTGGCCTTTCCGTCAGCCGAATAGCCGGCGATGTGTGGCGTACCTACCAGCACCTGCTGTAACAGAGTGCGGTCGATATCGGGCTCCCTCTCCCACACATCAATGATGGCATCTGAGAGCCGCCCTTCGTTCAAGGCCCGCCGAAGGGCCTCTGTCTCGACCACCTCGCCACGCGACGTGTTGATGAGCAACGGCTTCCGTTTCAGCGTATGGAAGAAAGCCTCATCGGCCAAGTGCCAGGTACGATAGGCCCCCTCCCGGCAGAGGGGAACGTGGAAGGTCAGGATGTCGCAGCAGGCGGCCAGCTCCGATAGCGGACGGAAAGCGGCTCCACCCTCCTGCGCCTCGCGGGGAGGGTCATTCAGCAACACCGTCATGCCCAGTTCTGCCCCCATCCGTGCTACCCGGCTGCCTACATGCCCCACGCCGACCACGCCCAACGTCAGTCCCTGCAACTGCCTGCCGCACACCTGTTGCCACAGGTAGAGCGACGAGCGTACATACTGCTCTACCGAGGCGGCATTGCATCCGGGTGCATTGGTCCAGATGATGCCTGCCCGCTGGCAATAGTGCGTATCAATGTGGTCGAAACCAATGGTGGCGGTAGCAATGAAGCGCACCTTGCTGCCGGCCAGCAGCTGTTCGTCGCAGCGGGTTCGGGTACGTACCATCAAGGCATCGACATCGCGTACCAGCTGGGGTGTGAAGGCGGCTCCCGGCACAAAAAGTACCTCGTCGGCTATCTGTCCGATGGCTTCGCGTACAAAGGGAATCTTATCGTCTACTACAACTTTCATACTCTTTCCTCCTCTGAAAAATCGTGCAAACTTACGCATAAATTCAGATATCCTTCCATTTGGAAGCAGATTTCTCATTTTCTGGCCGTATTGTATGTGTTCGAATCCAAAAATGAGTATCTTTGTACAATGTAAAATAAATAGTATGGTATCAATGAATGTAAAGTCTCTATTCACTATGTTTGTGCTGGCTGTCACCGCAACGACAGCTGTAGCAGCCGATCGCAAGACGCTCTTGAACGCCCATTGGCAGTTTTACCTGACGGATAGTATCACGCAGGTGCAACCCATCGTCCGTGTGGCCGACACACTATGGAAGGACGTGTGCTTGCCACACGACTGGAGCATACGTTTGCCATTCCGCCGCGATGCCGCTCCCGGCAACGATGGTGGTTATCTTTCTGGTGGAGTGGGGTGGTATCGTACCGTTTTGCATAGAGCACAGCACCCGGACGGACGGGTAGTGAAGCTCTACTTCGAGGGCGTTTATGAGCGGTCGGAAGTGTATGTCAACGGTCAGTTGGCCGGTGGACATCCTTACGGATATACCTCCTACTTTGTCGATGTCACTTCGTTTCTCAGACAGGGTGACAACGAAATCCTGGTGAAGGCAGACAACTCCAACCAGAAGAATTGCCGTTGGTATTCAGGGTCGGGCATCTACCGTAATGTCTGGCTGGTAGAAACGGCTGACGTACGGATATCCGACTGGGGAGTAGGAATCCAGACCCCTGATCTTCATACCGCCCTCATTTCGGTAGAGACAGAAAATACCTCGAATAGGGTGCGTACCCTCCAGGTTGAGGCCGAGGTCGAAGGTGTCAGGCAGTCGACCAGCATCCAGCTGACGCCTCGAAAGCAGGAGAAGGTGAACCTGACCCTTCGGGTGCCGCAAGCAACTCCTTGGTCGGTTGACACCCCTACGCTCTATACTGCCCGCGTTACGGTGAAGGAGAAGGGCCGTTGTATCGACCACGTGGAGCAGCCGTTCGGGTTTCGTACCATCAGCTACACGGCATCCGATGGTTTCCGCCTGAATGGGCAGCCGTTGGTGCTCAACGGAGGCTGCATCCACCATGACAACGGCATCTTGGGGGCTGCTGCCTACGACCGTGCCGAAAGGCGGAAAGCCGAACTGTTGAAGAAAGCCGGATTCAATGCGGTGCGAACGTCACACAATCTCCCTTCCGAAACCTTCTTGCAGGCTTGTGACGAGATTGGACTGCTGGTGATAGATGAGGCTTTCGACGGATGGCGTGATGCCAAGAACAGCCACGACTATCATCTGCTGTTCGATGAGTGGGCGGAGAAGGATGCCGCAGCCATGGTGTTGCGCGACCGCAACCATCCCTCCATCTTCTGTTGGAGCATAGGTAACGAAATCATTGAACGCAAGAAACCGCAGGCGGTGAAGGATGCCCGCATGTTGGCCAAGGTGTGCAAGTCCATAGACCCTACACGACCGGTCACCCAGGCATTGGCTTCGTGGGACTCGGATTGGGAAATCTATGACCCGCTGGCTGCCGAACATGATATCGTGGGGTACAACTATTTGATTCAGAAAGCAGAAGACGACCATCGAAGGGTACCCGAGCGGGTGATGATGCAGACCGAATCGTACCCGAAAGATGCATGGGAAAGCTATCGGACAACCCGAGACTATCCTTACGTCATCGGTGACTTTGTGTGGACGGCTATTGACTACATCGGTGAGTCGGGCATCGGACGGTATTATTACGAGGGTGATGTAGAGGGCGAACACTTCCACCGTCCGCTTTATCCTTGGCACGCTGCCTACTGCGGCGATATCGATTTGACAGGCGTGCGCAAACCTGTCAGCCATTACCGTTCGATGCTGTGGAATGCCGAGGGCGAAAAACTCTACCTGGCCGTGCGTGAGCCCGACGGCTATCATGGGAAGATACAGACCACAATGTGGGGCACGTGGCCTACTACGCAGAGCTGGAACTGGCTCGGTCACGAGGGAAAGCCGATAGAGGTAGAGGTCTATTCGCGTTATCCTCAGGTACGGCTCTATCTGAACGGTCGGCTGCTTGGCGATCAACAGACGGCAGAGATGAAGGCCACTTTTGTGGTTGCCTACGCGCCGGGCACGTTGCTGGCCGAAGGGATAAAGGATGGAAAGGTGATGGAAACGACCCTTGTCAAGAGTGCCGGAGAGGCGTCGGACATTCGGTTGACAGCAGATAGAAGTGTCATGGATGCCGATGGACAGGACCTGTCGTTCATCCTCATTGAGTGTGTGGATGCCGAGGGGAATGTCGTGCCTACGGCACAGCACCTCCTGACAGTATCGGTGGAAGGAAGCGCATCGCTGGTAGCGCTGGGGAATGCGGACATCAAGGAGGAGGACCCCTACTATGACGCAACCCATCCGCTCTGGAATGGGCGTGCGTTGGCGGTGGTGCGCAACAACGGCTGTGCGGGGAAGGCCGTTCTCCATGTCGATATGACGACTTCTGCCGGCAACAAGGTGAGCCGTACGTTGCAACTTAGCAGCAGGAGACAGAAATAGAAATGCTCGCCGAAATCAATCCTAAACGTGTATAGGTCGTATCCTTAGGTTGATTCAGTCATATCCTTAGGTTGATTCAGTCGTATACTTAACTACCGTACAACGTTCGGTGTACGGTATATAACCATAGGACTGAAACAACCTGACCATGGGACTGAACGTATCTCTCTATGGGACAGAATGAACGTCACTCCCTAAGTGCCTTCGTCCGACGGAGGGAGCAGAAGCTGCTCGTAGCATCTCTCCGAGGAGATGAAAAGAGGAGAAAAGGCGAAGGTGTTTCCCGTCTCGTGGAAAATGTCTAATTTTGCATTCGTTATGACGTTTATTCAAATTGTTGTAAATCAAACATTTGATGTATAATGATTGATAAATGCTATCTTAAAGGAGAATTTTGTAACCTCAAACAGAGCATGTAGATGAAAAAGAGTGATAGACTTCAAGGCGAGTGCCGTCGTCAAGGGCTGACCCAGGAAGAGGTGCGTTGCCGTCGCGAGGCGTATGGCGCGAATCTGCTCACCCCTCCTCGTCGTCCCTCGATGTGGCGGCTCTATTTGGAGAAGTTTGACGACCCTGTGGTACAGATATTACTGGTGGCAGCCCTGCTATCGTTGGCCATCTCTGTGGTGGAGAACGAGTATGCCGAAACCGTTGGCATCATAGTAGCCATTCTGTTGGCTACAGGTATCGGTTTCCTGTTCGAGTACGATGCCAACCGGAAGTTTGACCTGCTGAATGCGGTGGGAGAAGAGACACCGGTCAAGGTGGTGCGCGACGGAAGGGTGCAGGAGGTGCCTCGGCGTGACATTGTAGTAGACGACATCGTCCTGCTGGACACAGGCGAAGAGGTGCCTGCCGACGGTTGCCTGCTGGAGGCGGTAGCCCTGCAGGTGAACGAGTCCAAC
>SAMEA3663248__coassemble_298_pt1 | contig 18650 bp, 14 predicted proteins | sample SAMEA3663248__metabat2_low_PE_023 | metagenome-assembled genome bin SAMEA3663248 (sample SAMEA3663248) | pig gut metagenome | biome: pig gut; feature: pig-associated habitat; material: faeces | place: China | collected 2013
TGACATCCTCCGAAAGGGGGCGTGCATCGAGCACCAGCAGGCCGATGCGTCGTTCGCTGCGAGCCACTATCCGGCTCTCGTGCCGGTCCCAGTACACCGTAGGAACTACAGAAGTCATCGGTTCCAACGTTTCGCGCGACACGGGCGAAGCCAGGAAGATGCGGTTGCCTGCAGAGGCCACAGCCAGCCAATCGTAGGCCATCAGCGGGTCTTGGTCGTCTAACTGCACATAGCTTCCACCGGCCAGACGATAGCAACTGTGTCCGCAACGCTGCGCGATACGTTCGGGATAGGCCGAAGCCACCAGCAGACCGGTGACATCGGGGTCGGGTATCTCGTTCGCCTCTGCTACTCCCTTACCCGCCAGACGGCGATACTGGGCGGCCATCTCGGCAATGCGTTTCCAGCGTCCTTTGGCTCCTCGTCGACGGGCCTCGCGCAGCAACAGCAGGCGGGTATGCAAATCGGCATCATGCTCCTGTGGAGCCGGATCCCGGTCTTCAAAAAGGGCAGCCAGGTCGGCAGCCAAGGCTTTCTGTTCTGCTGTCCGGGCTTTCAGCAGCATCTGCGCCAAACGTGGGTGACAGGGAATGCGGGCTAATTCACGGCCATGAGGTGTCAGACAGCCTTGCGCGTCGAGTGCACCGAGCAGTGTGAGCAGTTGGCGTCCCTGCTGTACATGAGCCTGTTGCGGTGGGGTAATCCAGGGTAATTCCTCTACCTTGCCACCACCCCAAGCTGCAATGTCCAGCAACATCGGAGCCAAGTCGGCCTCCATCACTTCGGGTCGACGGCACTCCTCCATGCGCAGGTCGGTGGCTTTCGACCAGAGGCGATAGCAGATGCCCTGTGCTACGCGCCCGGCACGTCCGCTGCGCTGGGTGGCCATGTCGCGTGAGATGCGCACCGTCTCCATGCGGCTCAGGGCACTATGTAGGTCGAACACTGGTTTGCGGCAGAACCCTGAATCTACTACAATCCGTATCCCCTCGATGGTTAGTGAGGTCTCGGCTACAGGCGTGGCCAGCACCACCTTGCGGTATCCGGACGGTGAGGAAGCTAGGGCCCGTTGCTGTTCCTGCATAGAGAGCATTCCGTAGAGCGGATAGACTTTGGTACTGCCCAGACTCTCACCTAACAGCTCCTTGCAACGCAGTATCTCGGCCTGTCCGGGCAGGAAGGCCAAGATATCCCCCTCGTACTGACGGTGGAGGCGGCCAACGGCCTGAGCCACCTGTTCGGCACAATGCGGTGCATCAGCCTCCGAGCCGTACACAATTTCTACGTCGAACATCCGCCCGCGGCTCTCAACCAGCGGCGCATTCAGGGCTTTGCAAAGGGTGGTCGCATCGATTGTGGCAGACATTACCACCAGACGCAGATCGGGCCGCAACACATTCTGTACCTCGCGAATCATGGCCAGTGCTACATCAGAAGCCAAACTACGCTCGTGAAACTCGTCGAACACCACCACATCCACCCCTTCCAGCATGGTGTCATCCACCAGCATCCGTGTCAGGATGCCTTCGGTCACCACTTCCACGCGGGTGGCTTCGGACACCCGGCTATCCAGTCTCATCCGGTAACCCACTGTTCGGCCTACCGGTTCGCCCAGCATGAAGGCCATCCGCTCGGCTACCTGCCGGGCAGCCAGACGTCGAGGCTCCAGCACCACGACCTTGCCGCCGGCTGTGCGCTCCAGTAGTGTCAAGGGCAATAACGTTGATTTGCCGGCTCCCGGAGGGGCCGTCACTATCAGACGCGGGTGGGTGAGGAGCAGGCTGTTCACCTCGTCTGCTATTTCGCCTATCGGTAACTCCTGCTTATATCGATTGATATCCATACCTGTTCAAGAAAACAATTACGCTCCGCAAATATAGAGACTCTCTACCGATTGTGCAACACTCGGAGGCTGGAGGACTACACAATGGTAGACAATAACTTTAAATGGAATAGCAGAAAACATACTATGGAACAGTTGTTTACTCCTAATGAAACAGTTGTTATCTATAGGTGAAACAGTTGTTCCATGGTCTATGCAACAGTTGTTCCATGCCTGTTGTACACCTTCGACAACTGCGGTGTTACACTTGTGATAACGGTAATTATTGCAGCGAAATAAGTGCTGTTTTGATGCAAAAAACAGAGGATATCTGCCACATATCTGCCACACTTTGCGTAAAAACACGCAGTTTTTGTGCTTAAATAGTGTATTATTTAGTAAAATCAGCTAAAATTAGAATGAATTTCGGCAATTTACAATACATCTGCCACACTTTTCTGCTTCTTAATCATCTTATATAGAGATATATAGAAGTGATTTTTGACTGTTGCAGATATTTTTTAAACTTTCTCACGCGCGCGCGTGAGAGAATGTCTGTTTTGAAAGGCTGCTTCATCTGCCACAATCCGATGTTCGTTATCCGATAATCTGCCTTCATTCCCTGTTTTCCCGCCTTGGGTAAATTACTTTGGAAGATGCGTTTGGTGTATGCCAAGGTGTCTGTTCAGCTGCTTGAATGGTAACAAGGGAAAGAGTTCTGTCATTGAAGTGATTTTTTCCCTTCTATCCTCCTTTTTTTCTCTAATTATTTCTACCTTTGCAGCCTATTTGTACGGGATATGAAGGAAACCAAACAGCAATTTGAACATGTCATCGCGCTGTGTCGCGATTTGTTCTCAAAGAAACTACATGATTATGGTCCGGCGTGGCGTATACTGCGTCCGGTATCTGTGACCGACCAGCTGTTCATCAAGGCTAACCGCATCCGTAGCATCGAGACCAAGGGGGTGGCGTTGGTGGACGAGGGAGTGCGTTCCGAATTCATCGCAATCGTCAACTATGGAATCATCGGACTGATACAGCTGGAGCTGGGGTATGCCGATTCGGCAGACATCACCTGCGAGCAGGCGTTGGCTCTGTACGACAAATATGCCCGCCAATCGCTGGAGCTGATGCTGGCCAAGAATCATGATTATGACGAAGCTTGGCGCGGGATGCGTATCAGCTCGTATACCGACCTGATATTGATGAAGATTTACCGTACCAAGCAGATAGAAACCTTGGCCGGTGAAACGCTGGTGTCCGAAGGTGTGGATGCAAACTACATGGATATGGTGAACTATGCGGTGTTTGGCTTGATTAAGATTGAATTTGGAGACTGAACAGAAATATCGGACTGTCGGGTGGTGGTGGACGCAACTCTGCCGCGCTCTGTTGGGAGTCACCTTCCTCTTCTCGGGATTTGTGAAGGCGGTGGATCCGCTGGGCTCTTTCTATAAGATACAGGACTATCTGACAGCCTTTGGGATGGGCGACTGCTTGCCCTATTGGTTGCCCTTGTTGGCAGCCGTGGGACTGGCAGCCGTGGAGTTTGCGGTGGGCGTATTTCTCTGTCTGGGGATGAGGCGCATCTTTGCATCGTCGGTGGCTTTGCTGCTGATGTCGGTGATGACTCCGCTGACGTTCTATCTGGCATTGGCCGATCCGGTATCGGATTGTGGATGCTTCGGAGATGCCTGGGTGCTGACCAACTGGCAGACATTCGGCAAGAATCTGTTGCTGCTGCCGGCGGCAGTGACCCTCTTCCGGCGGCGTAGTGTGTTAAAGCGTTTTGTGACACTGCGCATGGAATGGTTGGTATCTACCTATACCTTTCTGTTCATCTTTGCCCTCTCGTTCTATTGCCTATATAGTCTGCCCATTCTGGACTTTCGTCCCTACAAGGTGGGCGCAGACATCCGGGCTGGGATGGAGGTACCGCCCGGTCAGAAACTGAGTGTGCTGGAGACTCGCTTCGTGATGGAGAAGGAGGGGAAGAGACGCGAATTTACCATCGAGGAGTATCCCGACTCGACGTGGCAATGGGTGGAGACACGCACGGTAGTGAAGGAAAAGGGCTATGAACCGCCCATCCACGACTTTGTGGTGGAAGAGATAGCTACGGGTGAGGATATCACCGATTCGCTGCTGGCCGACCCCGGCTATACCTTCCTGCTGGTGATGTATCGGCTGGATCAGGCAGACGATAGCCACATCGACCTGATTAACGAGATCTATGACTACAGCGTGGAGCATGGTTATGGATTCCGTGCCTTGACGGCCTCGTCGGATAGCGACATCGAGGAGTGGTGCGACCGTACCGGAGCCGAATACGCCTTCTGCCGGATGGACGACGTGACACTGAAGACCATCATACGTTCCAATCCCGGTCTGTTGCTGCTCAAGGAGGGGGTGATTGTGAACAAGTGGAGTCACAACCGTCTGCCCGATGAGTATGTGCTGACCGACCGTCTGGAAAATCTGCCGCTGGGACAGCCCAATCCCATTGATACCTGGCGGACGATGGGAGGCGTGTTGTTGTGGTTCCTGTTGCCCTTGTTGCCGGTAATCGCACTGGACAGATGGCTGGCCCGTCGGCGTGAGAAGAAGACTATTCATTAACCCTTTAATATAACAAACAAAATGAGAAAGAACATTGTTGCAGGAAACTGGAAAATGAACAAGACCCTTCAAGAGGGTATCGAACTGGCAAAGGAGCTGAACGAGGCTCTGAAGAACGAACAGCCTAAGTGTGACGTTATCATCTGTACTCCTTTTATCCATCTGGCATCGGTTACTCCGCTGGTAGACGCTGCCAAGATTGGTGTTGGTGCCGAAAACTGCGCCGATAAGGTTTCTGGTGCATATACCGGTGAAGTATCTGCCGCCATGGTGGCTTCTACAGGTGCCAAGTATGTCATCCTGGGTCACTCTGAGCGTCGCGCATATTACGGTGAGACCGTTGAGATTCTGGAAGAGAAGGTGAAACTGGCGTTGGCCAATGGCCTGACTCCCATCTTCTGCATCGGTGAGGTGCTGGAAGAGCGCGAAGCCAACAAGCAGAACGAAGTAGTAGCTGCACAGCTGGCTTCTGTATTCTCTCTCTCTGCAGAAGACTTCTCGAAGATTATCCTGGCTTACGAGCCCGTATGGGCTATCGGTACCGGCAAGACGGCTACTCCCGAGCAGGCACAGGAAATCCACGCATTCATCCGTTCAGCCGTAGCTGAGAAGTATGGCCAGGAGATTGCCGATAACTGCTCTATCCTCTACGGTGGCAGCTGCAAGCCTTCTAACGCCAAGGAACTGTTCGCTAACCCCGATGTAGACGGTGGTCTGATTGGTGGCGCTGCGCTGAAGGTAGCCGACTTCAAAGGCATCATCGACGCTTTCAATTGATTTAAAGCAGGAAGATATTCTGTCCCCGGGCTGGCGGATTGACGTTGCCCGGGGCGGATATGCTTCCAAACTATTCATTCTTAATCGTTTTTTTTAGACTTCCTATGAAGAAGATAGGTTTGTTTTTGATGGCGTGTGTAGTAAGTGCGGTTGCTTCGCAGGCACAGAACAGCATCGTGAAGAGTCTGGAACGGGAGGTATCCGGACAGGGCAAGGTAACCATCCATCAGGATGCACGTATTGCATCGCTGATAGGGTCGGAATACATACCCACTACTACAGACGAACGCAAGGTCCTGAAGAGTACAGGTTATCGCATTCAGGTATATGCCGGTAACAATACCCGTACGGCCAAGAATCAGGCACAGAATGTGGCGGCACAGGTCAGGGAGTACTTTCCCGAACTGCCTGTCTATGCTTCGTTCAACCCTCCTCGCTGGCTCTGTAGGGCAGGGGATTTCCGCAGCATCGAAGAGGCCGATGCCATGATGCGCCGTCTGCGTGCTACGGGTGTCTTCAAGGAGGTCTCCATTGTCAAGGATCAGATTAACATACCTTTATAATCATCATATCAGCACTGTCATGTTAGGAAAAGAAGAAATCAACTCTCCCGCTTTAGACGAATTAAAGGAACATTATAGTCGTATTCTTACCCTGTTGGGCGAAGACCCTTCGCGTGAAGGGTTGTTGAAGACCCCTGAACGGGTGGCAAAGGCGATGCTGACGCTGACCAAAGGATATAGTATGGATCCGCACGAAGTGTTGCGTTCGGCCAAGTTCAAGGAGGAGTATAGTCAGATGGTGATTGTGAAAGATATCGATTTCTTCTCGTTGTGCGAACATCACATGCTTCCTTTCTACGGCAAGGCACACGTGGCCTACATTCCCAACGGTTACATTACGGGACTCAGCAAGATAGCCCGGGTGGTGGATATATTTTCGCACCGTCTGCAGGTGCAGGAGCGGATGACGCTGCAAATCAAGGAGTGTATTCAGGAGACACTCAACCCACTGGGTGTGATGGTCGTAGTGGAGGCCAAGCACATGTGCATGCAGATGCGTGGCGTAGAGAAGCAGAACTCCATTACCACTACATCCGACTTTACCGGGGCTTTCAATCAGGCCAAGACGCGCGAAGAGTTTATGAACCTGATTCGTCATAACTCTTGAAGAGACGCACTGCTTTTTTTCGGGTCTTCCGAAATTTGGAGTGATGGATAGATATTATTATAAATCAGGAAATTACACTCATTCTATATCTCATTAATACACTGATAATCAGTTCTGCGTTATACCCTTAATTATAAATGCACATTATTAGAATATCCCTATTGAAACAAAGAGGCATAAGACTTGAAGCATCTTTTAATCAATGTGTTTTGAATAGGGGCATGATATAGAAAGGTATTGCACACATAAGTGTATCACTCCAAATGTCGGATGAACCTTTTTTTCTTTATGGATGATTAGGGTAAGCGCAAAGATACACATCCCCCTGCATAGCTGCAAGCGCATCTTCCCCAAAGCGGAAATCGGGCGGCTGAAACAGGATGTGGGGCCGACCGCCCTTCTCTGTGTCACGCGGCTCAGTGTTGCGTAGAGGGCGCAGGCGGCATTTTACGATTGAAGAATTCCAGCGTGGCTTGCTGCATAGCTTTGCTGAAGAAGTGTTTTTCGTCCCACAGTTGTGTCACCAGTTGCTCGTCCGCCCCCTGGCTCTGCCAGATGGAACGCATGGTGGTATATGCCTGCTCCACTCCTGCTACAGGGAAGAGTTTGTCGCGTGTGCCGTTGAAGAAAAGGGTTGGTTTAGGGCAGGCCATGCCTGCTACGTGTGGATAGTCCAGATAGCGGCGCAGTCCCGGTATCAGCATAGAGTAGGCCGATCCTCCTTTGTTCTGGTTGTTGTCCAGTGTCATCAGTCCGTCCGTCGTGTTCATCCAGCAGACGGATGCCGATGCCTGTATGCAGTCGGTCAGAGCCGCCATCATCCATGAACGGTATGCTCCCATCGAGAAGCCCAGGCAGCCGATGCGTTGTCGTTCCACAAAGGGTAGCGTGGCGAGAAACTCGGCACTGCGGATGTCGTCGCAGGTGATGAAGGCACTCCACGAAGCTCCCATTTGCAGGAAGTTGGAGGCCAGTGCCTGCTGTACGTCATAGTCGGGACCCTCTTGCCGGCCTCGCTCTCCCCAGAACAGGGCATCTACAGCCAGTACCACATAGCCGTGTGCGGCAAAGTAGTCGCCTGCATACTGGCCGTCGTAGCAACGGTTGGCCCAGTCATCGGCATCGGCCAGCACTTCGGCCGGTACACCGAAGGGACGCACCATCTTCTCTTTGCCGATGGTGAAGTGTGCCCCGTGGTCGTGCAGCATCACGATGGCGGGAAAGGGACCCTCTCCCTCCGGTACCAGCAGATAGGCCGGTACCCGATACCACTCCGATAAGTTGAACCATATCTTGCGGGCTTCGTACCCGTTACGCTGTTCGGTTGCCACTGTCTCCAAGCGGTAGTCGGCCGGAGCGGGTGGCAGGTTCTGCATGCACTCCATCACGACTGTGCGTGCCTTTTCGCGCCAACGGGTGAAGTCGGTTTCGGTATCGGTGCCCCATGCCAAAGGATAGGTGAGACGGCTCTTCAGTACTTCAAAGAAGGCCGGCATGTTCTTTTTCACTCCGTAATGCAGCGTGTCGGTTTGCGCTGCGCATGGCAGTCCGGACAGCATTCCAGCCAGACAGAGGTATAAAATTCGTTTCATGGTATGACTTGTATAGACGGTTTATGGGGCAAATATAGCGATAAATCGGGAAAAGACGCACGCTCTGCTCCTGTATTTCCTCTTTTTTGAGTCTGAAAGGAGTGCTTTTATACCCAATATAGCTTGCGATGTCCGGAAAAATAGTACCTTTGTACCGGAGATGAGCCAATCCCCTTCTCCATATAATATAGAAGCAAAGCAAACATGGCCAAAAGGACGCGACATATACTACATTTCATATTTTTGCTGCTCTTGGTAGGCGGCCTTGTTTTTGGTTTGCATACAGGCCGGCGTACCAGTTGCCACATCTGGGTGATTCACTCCCATGATACCGGTTACGAACAGTATCGTGAATACAACAGACTCTTGGAGAAAGAACTGGACATGCGGGGCATTGATGCCCGGCTCAGTTTCAGCTACCTGAACTGCAATCTCTATGTGGAGGTGGACGAAGACTCCATCATGCGTCATTGGATAGACAGTGTCGATGCCCACGGTCAGTGGCCCGACTTGATATTGGTGACCGAAGATCAGGCTACCTATGCCTTGCTCTCCACCCATCGTGAGGAGCTGAAACGCTGTCCCATTCTGTTTGGTGGAGTCCGTTTTCCCAACTATCCCTTATTGGCTCAGTATGACAATGTGACGGGCATCCGCGATACGGTGGATTTTGTCGGCAGTATGCAGGTGATGCGCGAGATTACGGGGCGCAACCATGCTTATACCAATTTGGACCGCCGTTTTTTCGACCTCAAGGTGGAAGCTCTTATCAGGGCACAGATGCAGGGACAGCCAATCCTTGATAATCTGTACTGGACCAACCGTCTGCGCCACCTCTACCAACTGCCGTCCGACAGCATGTCCATCACGGGACTCTCCATGCGCGACATCGGCAGCAATGTGTCAGCGGAAGATGCCCGGGAGACTGACATCAATCTCCAGAAAACGGGTAATGGCAACTTCTTCTGGACTTTGGGACCCAGCGGCATGATGAACTATCTGTTGCTGAAGTTCGATGCCACTTCGCATACTCTGGCCATCATGTCGTTGCGTGAACAGTTTACCGGCATCAACAACCTGTTCGGTACTTCAGGCAGTTCGCTGTTGGCCGGGTACTTTAGCTCTATATCGACCTGGGCGGCAGAGCAAGCTGATTTGGTAGCGCAGGTACTGAAGGGCACGCCGCTGTCCGACCTGCCTGTCACGGTCAGTCCCAAGGACTACTATCTGGACTGGAATGTGGCTTGCCGTTTCGGCATGTCGCTGGACCGTATTCCTTCTCATTATCACATCGTCAACATTCCTATGAAAGTGCAGCGTCCCTTTCTCTATTGGACGCTGAGAGGTCTGCTCTATGGTTCTATGCTGACTATTGTCTGCATTGCTACCTACATGGCTGTCCGTTCTACCCGCCGAAGGATTGCGGCAATCAAGCAGTTGCAGGAGAAGCAGGCTTCGTTGGAGATTGCCAGCACCTTCACGCAGAGCTTCATTTGGCATGCCGTTGACGAGACGGTGGAGTTTGACGATGCTTTCTGGAGTTTCCTCGGGCAGGAGAGCCGTCCCATTACACATGCCGTCTTCATTGAGTGGATACATCCCGACTATCGCGAGAACTATCGTCTGCAGGTGGCCGAGGCACGCTCTTCCGAGGCTATCAACCTGCAGATGCTCTGCGACTTTAGTGGCAGGCAGGAGTATGGTTGGTGGGAGATGCGCGGACGGGGTGAACGGATGTCCGACGGCAGTTACAAGATGTTCGGACTGCTCTTCAACATCCGCGAGACCAAGCTGCGCGAACAGGAGCTGATAGAGGCTCGAAAACGTATGGAGGAGGCCGACCTGAAAGAGTCTTTCCTGGCCAATATGAGTCACGAAATACGTACGCCGCTCAATGCCATCGTAGGATTCAGTAATATCCTTTGTACACCGGGCATGGAACTCACTGAAGAGGAGAAGGCTGAATTTATGGAGACCATCAATAAAAACAACGACATGTTGTTGAAGCTGGTGAATGATATTCTCGACATCTCGCGCATCGAGTCGGGCTATCTGGAGTTCTCGTTCGAGCATACCCATGTGCAGACGTTGGTAGAATCGGTCTATCAAAGTTACTTGGTGCAAGCTCCCAAGCATCTGCAGTTCATCTATAAACCGGGCGAGCGCAATCTGCCTGTCTTCATCGACCTGCTGCGTGCGCAGCAAGTGTTGATGAACTTCCTGACCAATGCCGCCAAGTTTACACCTCAGGGCAGCATTACGCTTGGCTGGAACTATCATCAGGAGAAGCACGAAGTGGAAATCTATGTACAGGATACCGGCATCGGCTTGAGTAAGGACGATTGCATTCTGGTGTTCAACCGCTTCTTTAAGAAGAACGAGTTCAAGCAGGGTACGGGGCTGGGACTCTCCATCTGCCGCGTCATAGCCGAGCGTCTGCATGGCCGCATCACGGTCGATTCGAAGTTGGATAAGGGAAGCCGTTTTTCCCTTTGGCTGAAAGTGATGCACTGATAGCTGGTAGGGGTGAGGACGAAAAAACGCATGGATTGTTCCTTATGTGTTCAGAAAACCGTATCTTTGTCCGAAATAGTAATAAAAAAACAGAATCATGTACCATTACACACCCTCTTCCCTGCCCAATACCCGTGTGGATGCGGCAGACATCTTGCGTGGCATTGCCATCGGTGGCATTGTGATGCTTCATTTCATCGAACACATGAATTTTTATAACTTCCCCGAACTCACGGTACTCGACCGTGTGGTATGGGATACCATGTTCTTCCTTTGTGGCGGAAAGATGTATGCCATCTTCTCCCTGCTGTTCGGACTGAGTTTCTTTATCCAGCACGACAATCAGGCGCAGAAGGGCAAGGACTTCCGTCTGCGTTTTGCCTGGCGCATGATGTGGCTTATGGCGTTCGGCCTGCTCGACTTGCTTTTCTTCAACGGCGACATTCTGACGGTATATGCAGCCTGTGGGCTGTTGGTGCTTCCGCTCATACGGCTCAGCAACAAGACGTTGTTCTGGATAGCTCTGCTGTTGGCCCTTCAGCCCATCGAACTCTTCTACATCGTGTGGGGATTGATGGATTCTTCGGTACAGCCGCTTAATTTAGGCTCCGGTGCCCTTTTCGGTGCTTTGATAGACGCTCAGAGCCACGGCTCGTGGGGCGATGTGGCCGTAGGCGGCATCAAGTATGGCTTTGCCATCAACTTCTTGTGGGCCATTGAGAACGGACGAATGACACAGACGGTATTCCTCTTCCTGCTCGGCATTCTGATGGGACGTACCCGTTACCTCTATAAGGAGGGTGACAATCCTACACGTTGGGTACGTACCATGGTGGGTGCGGTGATGGCATTGTTGCTGATATTGCCGATACAGCAGACGCTGCCCGGACTGGTAGAAAACCGGTGTGTCTCTCATTCGTTGCAGGTGATGTTGACCATGTGGCGCAATCTGGCCATGATGCTCTTCATCGTATCGGCAGTGGCATGGCTGTTCCATTGCACGGAGCGGGGAAAGCGGCTGATAGTCATCGCTCCCTATGGCAAGATGAGTCTGACTAACTATCTGGGACAGTCGGTTATCGGAGGCTTCGTGTTCTACGGATGGGGATTGGGACTCTATCAGTACAGCGGACATGCCATGAGCCTGCTGCTGGGAGCCGTGTGTGTGCTGCTGCAGTTTTTCTTCTGCCGTTGGTGGCTGGCTCATCACAAGCGTGGACCGTTAGAGGGGCTTTGGAGAGAACTGACCTGGCTCCGCTCTTAACCTAACTGCGGATGCAGCGGATGACTGAAGTAGAAGGTAGTGCCTTCTGCTTCAGTGGAAGTGAAGCGGAGTTCTCCCTTCAGGTAATTCTCGCCGAACAGCTTCATGCTATAGGTACCGATGCCCCGCCCTTCGCCTTTGCTGGAGATGCCATAGCGGAAGATGTCGGCTTGTATCTCTTTGGGAATCATGGTGTTGTTATGGACGGCAAACTGCACCTTCTCTCCTGTGAGCGAGGTGTGTAGGGTGACTTCGCTACCTTCCGCAGAGGCTTCTACCGCATTTTTTACCATATTCAGCAGGATGCGGTGCAGCAGGTTGGCATCGGTATAGAGGGTAGTTCCGTCGGGATAATCGTTGCTGATGACCAGCCGGCGGTTGGCTGCCTGCGCCAACGGACAGAGAGAGTGATCGGCATATTTCATGAATTCGGCCACGGTGATGTCGCTGGCCTGCAGACAGAGGGTTCCCTTCTCTGCATAAATCAGGTCCTTGTGGGTCGTGATTTCCTCCATGATTTGGGTGGTCAGCTTCTTCACCTCGTCCAGAATGGCAGGATCAGGCTGCTCCTTCAGGATATTGACAAAGCTGTTCAAGGCTCCCGTCAGATTCATCATGTCGTGGAAGAATACATGCTCCAGCATCTGCTCGCGCTTGCGCTCAGAGATGTTCATTATCAGAATGGCTACATACTTGTTCCCTTCAAACTCAAAGGGAGTGGCGTTTTCTTGCAAAACCACGGTCTTGTTGTCATCCAGCGTGAGAGTGACTTCCTTATTGATGGCCTTATTGGTGTGGAGGGCTTCTTTGACAGAGAGGCGGAACTTGCAGAAGGCACAATCCTCGGTAGTGCCACATCCCTTTTCGCTTTTGGCTGCATTGCTACAGTGCAGCAGGTCGCCCGGCTGTTGCAGGTTGTCGGCGTCGGCTTTCAGTTCGGTGCTGTTCAGATAGAGCACATTGAGGGTGTCGTCTACTACAACCAGGGTGGATTTGGTCGTATCCAGCCAATTTGCCATGTCTAAATGTTGTTCGGCGAAGTTGCCTAATGTTTTGTTTGCCATATCACCCATATAGAATAATTGGCACAAATATATCTATTTCTGGACGAAAACTACTCTTTAAAAATTCCCCCCCCCGTTATTTAACCTTATTTAGTGTTTGTAGTATGGAATGTAGTACAAAATGAAGACAAAAAGACGGAGTAGGGCGGTGCAGGAAGGAGAGAGTTCCTTCATAGGCAACCGTCCTACTCCGTAGGATGTTAAAATATCCTGTATTAATCAATCAAGTCGAATCCACAATAAGGTACCAGAGCCTTGGGAATACGGATGCCTTCAGGTGTCTGGTTGTTCTCCAGCAGGGCGGCTACGATGCGCGGCAGGGCCAGTGCCGAACCGTTCAACGTGTGGCACAGTTCAGTCTTCTTCTCAGCTGTGCGGTAGCGGCATTTCAAGCGGTTGGCCTGATAGGTATCGAAGTTGGAGACGGAGCTTACCTCTAACCAACGCTTCTGGGCTTCCGAATAGACCTCGAAGTCGTAGCAGATGGCTGCTGTGAAACTCATGTCGCCGCCGCAGAGGCGCAGGATGCGATAGGGTAGTTCCAGTTTCTGGAGCAGGCCTTCTACGTGGTCCAGCATCTCCTGATGGCTCTGCTGGCTGTGTTCCGGCTTGTCAATACGTACCAGCTCTACCTTCGAGAACTCATGCAGGCGGTTCAGTCCGCGCACATCCTTTCCATACGAGCCCGCTTCGCGACGGAAGCATTGCGTGTAGGCGCAGTTCTTGATGGGCAGTTGCTTCTCGTCCAGAATGACATCGCGGTAGATGTTGGTTACGGGTACCTCGGCCGTGGGTATCAGGTAGAGGTCGTCTACCTCGCAGTGATACATCTGCCCCTCTTTGTCGGGCAGCTGTCCGGTGCCATATCCCGATGCGCTGTTCACTACTGTAGGCGGCATGATTTCAGTATATCCGTTGTCACGTGCTTCGTCCAGGAAGAAGTTGATGAGGGCACGTTGCAGGCGGGCCCCCTTTCCTTTGTAGACGGGGAATCCGGCTCCGGTAATCTTCACTCCCAGGTCGAAGTCAATGAGGTCATACTTCTTTGCCAGCTCCCAGTGGGGCAGGGCATCCTTGGGAAGTTCTGTCTCCATACCGCCCATCTTCACCACCAGGTTGTCTTCGGCTCCTACCCCTTCGGGTACCAGGTCGTATGGCACGTTGGGGATGGTATAGAGCAGGGCTTGCAGTTCTTCGGCAGCCTTGTCCATGGTAGCTTGCAACTCTTTGTTAGCCTCTTTCAGCTGGGCAACACGTCCTTTGGCCTCTTCGGCTTCCGCCTTTTTGCCTTCCTTCATCAAGGCACCGATGGACTTGGAGAGGGAGTTCACCTCAGACAGGTTGTTGTCCAATACAGCTTGTGTACTTCTTCTCTTGTTGTTGAGGGCCAGCACTTGCTCAATGGCTTCTTTTGCGTTTTTGAAGTGCTTCTTTTCCAGTCCGCGGACTACTGCCTCGGTGTTGTCCGTAATCTGTTTGATGGTAAGCATAATTATCTTATTTTTATGGAATACTCTGATTTGGGCGACAAATTTAGACAAAATCTGTGAGATTACATCTTTGCATCCCCAATAATCTGATATTCATGTCCCGCTTTTTCGTTTTCCGCTCATTCTTCGCACGTCACGATCCATGGTTTCTGGAAGTTGCTTTCCACGTCCTCCAGCGTGACGTCGTGTACGTCGTCCAGTACGATGGCTGGTCGGAACTCCTCCTCGCGGGTAAAGAGACGTACCCGCTTCAGCTGCAGGCCGCGTACATGGCGCACGTAGAAGCCCCAACTGGGCAGTTCGCCGAACATCGTGTACTCCGGGTACTCTTTCTCCTGTTCGGGCACCTGATGCAGTCGGCTCAAAGGGATGTAGGCCATTCCCTTCGAACTCCGACCGGGGCAGACTATCTCGATGTCTTCCAGACAGACATCCTCGACAGAGGCACCCGGTATGCCCGTGACAGAGCTGGGGAAGGGGTTGTGGAAAAAGTTGACTTCAGGTCCGCGCATATCCGAGCCTATGTCGGGACGGTCGAAGGGCACTTCGCACCACAGGCGGCTGATACGGACACGGCGGATGGAACCCGGCCGATTGCCCGAGCGGTGTCCCAGGCGGATGAAGAGGGCATTGCCCGTGCGCGTAGCAATGATGTCGCTCACGTAGATGTCCTCTATCACACCCCCGTCTACCGACTCAATGGCCACGGCCGAGCGGAAGGTGTCCCTTACCCGTATGCGGCGGATGTCAATATGCTTGAAGCCGCCTTGCGAGGCGGTGCCGAACTTTATGCCGCTGGCACTGCTGCAGATGGTGCAGTCGCTGATGGTGATGCTGTCGTTGCACGAGTCGGCGTGATACGATTTCAGGCAGATGCCGTCGTCGGCCGAGTCGATGTCGCAGTGGCTGACCTTGACCTGTTTGCAGTCGGTCAGGTCGATGCCGTCATTGTTCCAGTAGGCACGGTTTACCACACGCAGTCCCTCCAGCGTCAAGTGTGTGCATCGGTCAAAGGAAAGTCCCCAGGCCGCGCTGTTCATCAGTGTCAATCCCTTTACCTCGATGCGGCTGCATGACGTGAAGTAGAACAGCTTGGGGCGCATCGTCTCGTTGGGCCTCATCCGTTTGTAGTTGTAGTGAGGGTCTGTCCGTTCACCCGTATGGTGCAGGCTGTCGATGTTGAGTGCCAGGGCGCGTCCGTTGCCGTCAATCGTCCCTTCGCCCGTCAGTGCAATCTGCTTTACGTGGTCGGCCAGCAGCAGAGCCAGCTGCGAGTTGTCGTTTCGCAGTTCGGTCTCCTTCTGCTCCAGTTTGAAGTAGTGGTAGGGGTTTTCGCTGCCCCGCAGTGTGGCCCCTCTCTCCAGATGCAGTTCCACACCATCCTTCATTACGATGCTGCCAGTCAGGTAGATGCCCGGCGGGAACGAGAGCCGGCCCCCTCCTTGTCGGGAAATCCGGTCGATGGCTGTCTGTATCTTTTCAGTATTCAGTGTGGCTCCGTCGCCGATGATGCCTTGACGGGGTGCTTCCCATACCTCTGTGGATTGTCCCATAAGCAGGAGGCTTTGCAGGCAAAGGAGGATAAACCAGGTCTTTCTCATAGAATTGTGCTTGTAGGTGAAAAGATTGGAAATACAAAACAGGAGGCATACACATAGTAAAGTGATGCCTCCTGTCGATAAGGATGTATAAGTGTAAGTACCTTATGCTTCTGCTGCTTCAGCGGGGATTACAGATACGAAACGTCTGTCTTCCCGACCTACCTTGAACTGTACAGTTCCGTCAACGAGGGCATACAGGGTGTGGTCGCTGCCCATACCGATGTTTTTACCCGGGTGGAATTCAGTACCTCTCTGACGAACGATGATGTTGCCGGCTTTGCAGGCTTCGCCACCGAAGATTTTAACGCCTAATCTCTTGCTTGCTGATTCGCGGCCGTTCTTAGAACTACCGACACCTTTTTTATGTGCCATTTCTTCTTCTGTTTTTAGGTTAATGATTAAGCTACAACCTCTTTGATTGTCAGCTCTGTGAACTGTTGACGGTGACCGTTCAACTTACGGTAGCCTTTTCTTCTCTTCTTGTGGAATACGAGTACCTTGTCGCCCTTAACCAGTGCGCATACTACTTCGCAAACCACTTTCGCACCCTCTACGGTAGGAGCACCTACGGTGATGTTGCCTTCATTGTCTACCAAAAGAACTCTGTCGAATTCTACTGTTGCACCGGCTTCTGCATTCTGCAGGTGCTGAACAAACAGTTTTTTGCCAGCTTCTGCCTTGAACTGCTGGCCGTTGATTTCTACAATTGCGTACATTGCTTATATATAATGTATAAGTTAGCTCCGTCGGGTGGTCTCTAATCACTTAGAAATCTCTTTGTAAGACCCGGTTCGGAATAATCGGGCACAAAAGTACGGCTTTTATTCTGAATGACCAAATGTTTTTCCAAACTTTTTGAATGTATATTTCCTCTTTATTTTCTTGTAAATACCGAAAAAGCCCTTACCTTTGCCTCACATCACGTAACGCAGGTGTGCGTAGTCAGCACGCTTGTGTGTGGAATCCGATAACGCAACAAAAAGTATAGAATATGGCAACTGATTATCTGAAGAGTTGGGCTTGTGCCTGCCTGTTGGCTGCAGCGATGGCAGCCTGTACCTCTGTGTCACAGACCGATGCGTCGAAACGGCTGACGCGGTATGTAAATCCCTATATCGGAACGGGCGACCACGGACATGTATTTCTGGGAGCCAACGTCCCCTTCGGCTTCGTGCAGCTGGGGCCTACGCAACCCTGTCGGGGGTGGGACTGGTGCTCGGGCTATCACTACAGCGATTCGGTGCTGATAGGTTTCAGCCACACCCATCTCAGCGGTACGGGCATCGGCGACTTGGGCGATGTCGCTTTTCTGCCGGTGACCGATGGCCGGCAACGCACGGTGCGCTTCGCTCATCAGGATGAGACGGTGCGTCCCGGCTATTATGCCTTGACGCTGGCCGACGAAGGGGTGAGGGTGGAGCTGACAGCCACTACCCGCACGGGCTTCCACCGCTACCGTTTGTTAGAGGGGAGGGACACTTTGCGCCTCCGGGTGGATTTGGCGCAGGGCATCGGTTGGGATGCTATGCAGCAGGCAGGGCTGACTCAGAAGGGTGAGAAGGCCCTCACGGGCTATCGCCACTCCAAGGGATGGGCCAACAATCAGAAGCTCTTTTTCTCGGCTCACTTCTCTTCGCCGATCGTGCAGGCCGATTGTCAAGGAGATAGTGTGGCGGTACTCACCTTCGTGCCTTCCCGGGGAGAACTGCTGGTCAAGGTAGGCCTGTCGGCTGTGAGCGAGGAGAATGCCTCCCTCAACCTGCAGTCGGAGAATCCCGGTTGGAACTTTGATGCGATGGCTAAGGAGGCCGACCGCCTTTGGGACAGACAGCTCGGTAAGGTGGAGGTTGATACCCCCGACGAGACGGTGCGCCGCATCTTCTATACAGCCCTGTATCACACCATGATAGCACCTTCCGTATTCTGCGATGTCAATGGCGACTATCGCGGGGCCGACGGCGAGATTCATCGGCAGGCCGATTTCGTCAACTACACCACCTGGTCGCTGTGGGATACCTATCGGGCACTGCATCCGCTGGCCACGCTGATACATCCCGAACGGCAGAAGGACTGGGCACAGACCTTGCTGCACATCTTTCAGGAGCAGGGCAAGCTGCCTGTATGGCATCTGATGGGGTGTGAAACCGACTGTATGGTGGGCAATCCGGCCATCCCCGTCCTGGCGGATATGGTGCTGAAGGGGGTCGAGATGGATACCAAAGAGGCCCTGCTGGCCATGCTGAAGACGGCCATGCTGGACGAACGGGCACAGGGGCTGCTGATACGGTATGGCTACATCCCGTTCGACATGAACCCCACTCACGAATCTACGGCCAAGGGACTGGAGTATGCCGTGGCCGATGGCTGTGTGGCCCAAGTGGCCCATCGGTTGGGTTGGGATGACGAAGCCGCCTATTTCGAAAACCGCAGTCGCTCGTATCGTCACTACTTCGATTCGCAGACCCGCTTCATGCGGGGGCGTGCAAGGGCCGTTGGCGCGAACCCTTCCACCCGCGTTCGTCCAGCCATCAGAACGATGACTATTGCGAGGGCACAGCTTGGCAATGGAGCTGGATGGTACCTCACGATGTGAAGGGGCTGATAGAGCTGATGGGCGGACGGGAGGCTTTTGTGGAGAAGCTGGACTCCCTCTTTCTGGTCGATTCCACTCTAGAGGGCGAGAATGCGTCTGCCGATATCTCCGGCCTGATAGGGCAGTATGCCCATGGCAACG
>SAMEA3663248__coassemble_318_pt1 | contig 17904 bp, 11 predicted proteins | sample SAMEA3663248__metabat2_low_PE_023 | metagenome-assembled genome bin SAMEA3663248 (sample SAMEA3663248) | pig gut metagenome | biome: pig gut; feature: pig-associated habitat; material: faeces | place: China | collected 2013
ATACATACCAGGTGGCCTTGTAGCCGGCAGCTTTCAGTGCTTCGCCTGCCTCCTTCACCTTGTCGGGGTTCTCCTTGCTGCCGCAGCTGATGAAGATGCCTTTCGGCTGTGGCCCCTCTTTGAAGTCGTCCGGCATGTAAAGGCCACCGCTCAGCAGGCCGTAGTAGCCGAAGGCCTCTCCGCGTCGCAGCGTGATGAGGCGTGTCTCGAAGCCTCCCATCGACAGACCCGCCATGGCGCGGTGGTCGCGGTCGGCCAGCGTGCGGAAGTGCTTGTCTACGTAGGGAACCAGTTCGTCCACCAGCACAGCCTCAAACTCTTTGGCCGTGAACTCGTAGATGTGGCCGAACTTCACGTCGTTGGTCATGCCGTATGTCATCACGATGATGAAGGGCTTGATTTTGCCGTCGGCAATCAGGTTGTCCATGATCAGGTTGGCGTGTCCCTGGTTGCTCCAGGCCGTTTCGTCTTCTCCCCATCCGTGCTGCAAGTAGAGTACGGGGTAGCGTGTCTGGCTATCCTTGTCGTAGCAGGGCGGTGTGTAGACGAAGGCGCGTCGTTCGGTACTGGTGCTGGGCGAGTGGAAGAGAATCTGCTGTACATGGCCGTGAGGCACCTTCTTCAGTGCATAGAAGTCGCGGTCGTGTGCGGGAATCTCTATGCCGCTTTCCCATCGGCAGGAGCCGTAGAAGTTGAGTGTGCCGGGGTCATTCAGTACGCCTCCGTCTACCGTCAGGTGATAGTAGTGGAATCCTTCGTCCATGGGGCCTTCCGTCGTGCCGGTCCATGCTCCGTCAGTCCCTTTTACCAGTTTCGTGCCGCCTCTGCCGCCCAGCCCTAAGCTGACGGTGACCGACTGCGCATCCGGAATGAGGACCCGGAAGCGGGCATAGCCTTGTGAATTGACCATCGGGTATTCTTGTCCGGGCTGGTTCAGGGTGGAGGGTTGAAAATCTTCTTTGATGTCGTTTTGGGCCCAGAGGCCGTTGCTACTGCATGCCAGTGCGAGGGCGCAGAAAGTAGTTTTTAATAATTCTTTTTTCATGGTTGTGAATGTAATTGTTTTCATCTGCAAATATAGCGAAAATTTCTCCGCTCGCAAGGGGATAAAATTGTAAGATAGGGGGACAAATCGTGTTATAGGGCAGATAAGGGGGCTTCTGAATATCTTTTCGGGTGAAATTTCTCGTCCCATCGGCAGATTTGTCTGCCCCTCTTCCAACAGAAAGGGAAATGTGTCTGAAGAGGAAATGTTGAATTTCTGTTGATTCGTTAGCAGAAGTTGGGGAAAAAGTGTACTTTTGCAACAATTTTCTCGATTGGAATGAGAAATCGCAACGGAAGGACGGAGTCCTTTGTTGATAATGAATTGAAATTCTGATAAAAATTGATATAACAATGGACTTTAAAATTGCAGTTTTGGCCGGTGATGGTATCGGCCCGGAGATCTCTGCCGTAGGCGTGGACGTGATGACCGCCGTTTGTGAGAAGTTTGGGCACAAGGTAAGTTACGAATATGCCATTTGCGGTGCCCATGCCATCGATGAGATGGGAGACCCTTTTCCCGAAGCGACCTTTGAGGCATGTAAAAGAGCCGATGCCGTCCTCTTCTCGGCAGTAGGCGACCCTAAGTTTGACAACAATCCCACGGCCAAGGTACGTCCCGAACAGGGCTTGCTGGCTATGCGCAAAAAGTTGGGCCTCTTTGCCAACATCCGTCCGGTACAGACCTTCAAGTGCTTGCTCCACAAGTCGCCGCTGCGTGCCGAACTGGTGGAGGGGGCTGACTTCCTCTGCATTCGCGAGTTGACGGGAGGTATGTACTTCGGCGAGAAGTATCAGGACAATGAAAAGGCGTACGATACGAACATGTACACCCGTCCGGAGATTGAACGCATCCTGAAGGTGGGATTCGAGTATGCCATGAAGCGCAACAAGCACCTGACGGTGGTAGACAAGGCTAACGTGCTGGCCAGCAGCCGTCTGTGGCGTCAGATTGCACAGGAAATGGCTCCTCACTACCCGGAGGTGAAGACCGATTATATGTATGTGGACAATGCCGCTATGCGCATGATTCAGGAACCTACTTTCTTTGATGTGATGGTGACGGAGAACACTTTCGGTGACATCCTGACGGACGAGGGATCGTGTATCAGCGGTTCCATGGGCTTGCTTCCCTCGGCCTCTACCGGCGAGAGCACGCCTGTATTTGAGCCTATCCACGGCTCGTGGCCGCAGGCAAAGGGGCTGAACATTGCCAATCCGCTGGCACAAATCCTCTCTGTTGCCATGCTCTTTGAGTATTTCGACCTGAAGGAGGAGGGAGCCTTGATACGCCGCGCGGTCAATGCCTCACTTGATGCCAATGTACGTACGCCCGAAATTCAGGTGGAAGGTGGTGCCAAGTATGGTACGAAGGAAGTGGGTGCCTGGATAGTGGACTATATCAAGCGGTAAGCGGACATTCTAAACTTATATCTATATGTACAGTAGGGCTGCGTCGGGGATGATGATTTCACCTCGGCGCAGTTCTATTTTGCCTTGCAACTGCATGTTGTTTAGTGTCTTGGAGATGCCGGTGCGGGTGTCGTTGACAATCTGTGCCAAATCTTCCATCCGAATCTTTATCTCCTTGCGGCCGGCGGACGGACGCTCCAGATGCAGGCGGATGAAACGCAGAATACGTTCTTCCGACGAAATGCTGTGGTAGTTGTGGTTCCATACCCGCCTGTTCAGCACTTGGGCGCGGTTGCTCAGGATATTGAGATAGTTGAGGCAGAATATGTCGTACTTGAAGAGTTCGTTCATGGCAAACGACTTGTCGATGGTGACCGTATGGGCTTCTCCGCAGCTGTGATAGGTGGCTACGTAATGGGTATCCATGCCGAAAAGCGATTGGGGCTCAATCAGATAGGGTGCCTGAAAGTATTCCGTTACGTTGTACAGACCGTCAGAAGAGACTGTGGTAGCCGTTACCTCTCCTTTCAGCAGAAACAGCAACTGACGGCACGGCGTGAGGGATTGTGCCAGAAGCGTATGGTCCTTGTGCTTGGCAAAGTGAAATTTGACTTTCCCTAAGATGTGTGTTAAGTCTTCTTGGCCCAGTCCTTGGAAAAGTGGCAGTTGCAGTAAGGTATCGAACATGGTATCCATAGAGTTTTTGCTTTTATTGATACAACAAATGTACAGATAATTAAGAGCGGGGTGATATCGCGGGTTCGCTCTTTTTTGTTTTTTTATTAGTTACTAACGAATGTTGTCTATGCACCGATGCACCCGTTTCACATTAAAACTTTCGCTCCGAAAGTTCTAAACCTGCGAGGCAGAAGTTTTAAAGAAAAGCACGAGAGGTTTTAAACTTGTTTTTTGGTTGTGGCTTGACGAAATGGGTCAATATGGGTGAACCGATATCCTATCGGCATCCAGACATTCGAGAAGATCGGAGAGGGTGACTACCTGTATGTAGACAAGACGGCGTTGGTGTACCAGATGCCGACTGGAATATAAAGGGTGAAAAATAGGAATTTCCTCTCGTTGATTTGTTTTTTTATACTACTTTTGCAAGTTGAAATAAAAATAGGAGGTCTAACGTATGTTTTCAGATTTTAGTTGGCAGCAGATGACCAGTGCCTTTATCGTGCTGTTTGCTGTGATTGACATTATCGGTTCCATACCCATCATCATAGATTTGAAGGAGAAGGGTAAAGATGTGAATGCCACCAAGGCCACGTTGATATCGTTTGCTTTGCTGGTGGGTTTCTTCTATGCGGGCGATATGCTGCTCAAGCTTTTCCATGTGGACATTGAGTCGTTTGCCGTAGCCGGCGCGTTCGTTATCTTCCTGCTGTCATTGGAGATGATTCTGGACATCGAAATCTTCAAGAATCAGGGCCCCATCAAGGAGGCCACTTTGGTGCCGCTGGTCTTTCCGCTATTGGCCGGTGCCGGAGCCTTCACCACACTGCTCTCCTTGCGTGCCGAGTATGCCAGCATCAACATCATCATTGCGCTGGTGCTCAATATGATTTGGGTCTATATCGTAGTGCGGCTTACGGGGCGGGTCGAACGCTTCCTGGGTAAGGGAGGCATCTATATCATCCGTAAGTTCTTCGGCATCATCCTGCTGGCCATTTCGGTCCGTCTCTTCACCGCCAACATCACCCAGTTGCTTGAGTCTCTGCAGCAGGGCTGATTCAGTATCGGATGCCTGTTCCGTCTCTTCCTCTTCGTCTTCCTCTTCGAAGGGGTCGGGGCGTTGCGGCCCTTGCTTCATGAAGGCTACCGCACATACAACACCTGCAACGGCACCGCTCAGATGTCCCTCCCACGACGTGGTGGCTTTGGCAAAGGTCGGGAACATGTTCCATACCAGTCCGCCGTACAGGAATGTAACCAGCAGTGAAATGGCCGTCAGGGGTACGTGACGGCGCAGTAGACCGCTGAAGAAGAGAAAGAAGGCCAGACCGTAGATGAGGCCGCTGGCTCCTACGTGCCAGCCCGGTTGGCCGATGACGAAAGTCAGCAGTCCGCACCCTATCCAGAGGGTAAAGAAAATGTACGACGCAATGCCCCGATAAAAATAGAAAAGGCACCACGACAGGAAGAAGAGTGGCAGGGTGTTGGCCATCAAATGGCGGTAACTGCTATGTATCAGCGGATGGGCAAAGATGCCGAACACACCCCGCTGCTCGCGCGGGTAGATACCCAGCCGGCAGAAGTCCCAATCCATGCCCGTCTCCAGAAATTTCAGCAGATAGAGCACGAACAACAGGAAGCAGGGAAATGCGGCTGCCAGGCAGATCCGCTGTAGGTCTTGTTTCATTTTTTGCATACAAAGTTTCCTTTTTGCACTTTATATATTCGTTTCATGTTACAATACTACAGATTATTTACGGAAAATACGAAAAAAATCTGTTTTTATTTTTGATAGTAAGTATTAATTCGTAATTTTGGGCATCGCTATCAGTGGGTGTGATGGCGTGAACCTGAATAATTAACCTTTAAATAATGCACAACTATGAGTTATTTACGATTTGACAAGACCCTGATGATCAATCTGCAGGAATCTTTGCCAAGGGAGATTCTTCGGACGAACAAGTCGGGTGCCTATCATTGTACGACAATTGTGGATTGTAACACACGCAAATATCACGGTTTGTTGGTGATGCCTGTCCCCAACCTGGACGATGAGAACCATGTGCTGCTATCTTCTTTGGATGAAACGGTAATTCAGCATGGTGCGGAGTTTAACTTGGGATTGCATAAATATCAAGGAAATAACTTTAGTCCCAACGGGCACAAGTATATCCGGGAGTTTGACTGTGAGCATATCCCTGCCACTACCTATCGGGTAGGCGGAGTTATCCTTCGGAAAGAGAAAATCTTCGTTCACCACGAAAACCGGATTCTGATTCGTTACACCTTGGTCGATGCCCATTCGGCAACTACACTTCGTTTCCGTCCGTTCCTTGCCTTCCGCAGCGTACGCGAATATACGCACGAGAATCCGCAGGCCAGCCGCGAATATCAGCTGGTAGAGAACGGCATCAAGACCTGCATGTACCCCGGCTATCCCGAACTCTACATGCAGCTCAACAAGAAGAACGAGTTCCACTTCCAGCCCGACTGGTATCGGGGTATAGAGTATCCCAAGGAACAGGAACGTGGATACGACTTCAACGAGGACCTCTATGTGCCCGGATACTTCGAGGTGGATATCAAGAAGGGCGAGAGCATCGTCTTCTCGGCAGGTGTGTCCGAGGTGTCTACCCGCAGGCTGAAACAGACTTTCGAGGCCGAAGTGGAAGACCGCACACCGCGTGACAGTTTCTATCACTGTCTGAAGAACTCGGCCCACCAGTTCCACAACAAACAGGGTGACGAACACTACGTGCTGGCCGGCTATCCCTGGTTCAAGTGCCGTGCCCGCGACCTCTTCATCTCACTGCCGGGCCTGACGCTGGCCGTGGACGAGCGCGACGAGTTTGAAGATGTGATGGCAACGGCAGCGAAAGCTATCCGCCAGTTCATCAACGGCGAGCCCTCTACCTATAAGATATATGAAATGGAGCATCCCGACATCCTGCTTTGGGCCGTATGGTGCCTGCAGCAGTATGCGAAGGATACCTCGCGCGAACAATGCCGCGAGCGCTACGGCGAATTGCTGGAGGAAATCATGCAGTTCATTCTGGACCGTAAGCACGACAACCTCTTCCTGCATGACAATGGCCTGCTATTCACCAACGGCAGCGACAAGGCTATCACGTGGATGAACTCTACCGCTGACGGCCGTCCCGTCATTCCGCGTACGGGATACATCGTTGAGGTGAATGCATTGTGGTACAATGCACTCCGTTTCGTGGCCGACCTCTTCCGCGAAAGCGACAAGGCAACGTTGGTCGAAGAACTGGACACACAGGCCGAAAAGGCCGGCAAGGCGTTTGTCGATGTGTTCCGCAACGAATATGGCTATCTGTTCGACTATGTGGACGGATATATGATGGACTGGAGCGTGCGCCCCAATATGATCTTTACGGTTGCATTCGACTATTCTCCTCTGGACCGGGCACAGAAGAAGCAGGTACTGGACATCGTGACCAAGGAACTGCTGACACCCAAGGGACTGCGTACCCTGAGCCCCAAGAGCGGCGGCTACAACCCCAACTACGTGGGACCGCAACGGCAGCGTGACTATGCCTATCACCAGGGAACAGCTTGGCCCTGGCTGCTGGGATTCTATATGGAAGCCTACCTGCGCATCTACAAGATGAGCGGTATCTCCTTTGTAGAACGCTATCTGATAGGTATGGAAGACGAGATGACCTCGCACTGCATCGGTGCGTTGCCCGAACTGTTTGACGGCAATCCCCCGTTTGTAGGACGTGGAGCAGTCTCCTTTGCCATGAACACGGCAGAGATGCTGCGCATCTTGAAGTTATTGTCAAAGTATAATTTATAAGAGGAGGAACAACAATGAAAGTATTAATGTTTGGATGGGAATTTCCTCCCAAGATATATGGTGGTCTGGCTGTTGCGTCGTATGGTATCACGAAGGGGCTGAGCCTGCAGGGCGATATCGAGACTACGTTCTGTATGCCGAAACCCTGTGGTGACGAAGAGAAGTTCCTGAATATTGTGGGTATGAACCAGGTGCCTATCGTGTGGCGCGACGTTGACTACGATTACTTGAAGCAACGCCTGCCCTCTTATGCAACCCCTGAGCAGTACTACGCATTCCGTGATCATATCTATGCCGATTTTTCGTACATGCATGTCAACGACTTGGGATGTATGGAGTTTGCCGGTGGCTATCCGGGCAACCTGCACGAAGAAATCAACAACTTCTCCATCATAGCCGGCGTGGTGGCACGTCAGCAGGAGTTTGACATCATCCATGCACACGACTGGCTCACCTATCCAGCAGGCGTACATGCTAAGATGGTAAGCGGAAAGCCGCTTTGCATCCATGTGCATGCTACCGACTTCGACCGCTCACGCGGTAAGGTGAATCCGACAGTCTACTCTATTGAAAAGAACGGTATGGATCATGCAGACTGCATCATGTGCGTTTCCGAGCTGACACGCCAGACAGTGATTCATCAGTATCATCAGGATCCGCGCAAGTGTTTCGCCATGCACAATGCAGTATATCCATTGTCACAAGAGTTGCAGGACATTCCGCGTCCCGATCATTCAAAGGAGAAAGTGGTTACCTTCCTGGGCCGTATCACTATGCAGAAGGGACCAGAATATTTTGTTGAAGCTGCCGCCATGGTACTGAAACGTACCCGCAACATCCGCTTTGTGATGGCAGGTAGTGGCGATATGATGAATGCCATGATCAATCTGGCAGCCGAGCGTGGCATTGCCGACCGTTTCCACTTCCCCGGCTTCATGAAAGGCAAGCAGGTTTACGAAGTCTATAAGAACAGTGACGTCTTTGTGATGCCCTCTGTATCCGAGCCCTTTGGTATTGCACCGTTGGAGGCCATGCAGTGTGGTACTCCTTCCATCATTTCCAAGCAATCAGGTTGCGGTGAGATTTTGGATAAGGTGATAAAGACCGACTACTGGGATATTCACGCCATGGCTGATGCCATCTACTCCATCTGTACCAACCGCTCGCTCTTCCAGTATCTGCAGGAAGAGGGCAAGAAAGAGGTTGACGGCATCACTTGGGAAAAGGTAGGATTACGCATCCGTGCCCTTTACGAGGAAGTAATCAGAAATTACGGTAAATAATAAAACAAGAATAACGATATGAGAACCATTTGTCTTTATTTTGAAATACATCAAATCATTCATCTGAAACGTTACCGCTTCTTTGATATCGGTACCAACCACTACTACTACGATGACTATGCCAACGAAACCAGCATCAACGACGTAGCCGAACGCTCCTATATACCTGCACTGAATACCTTGATTGAGATGGTCAAGAACTCGAATGGTGCCTTCAAGGTTGCTCTCTCTATCTCGGGCGTAGCTCTGGAGCAGCTCGAAATTCATGCACCTGCCGTCATTGACCTGCTGCATCAGCTCAATGATACCGGTTGCTGTGAGTTCCTGGCTGAACCTTATTCTCACGGCCTCTCTTCGCTGGCCAATGAGGATTGCTTCAAGGAAGAGGTGATGCGCCAGAGCGAAAAGATGAAGCAGATGTTCGGAAAGGCTCCCAAGGTATTCCGCAACTCCAGCCTCATCTATTCCGACGAAATCGGTGCCGCTGTGGCTTCGATGGGCTTTAAGGGTATGCTGACTGAGGGTGCTAAGCACATTCTGGGTTGGAAGAGCCCCCACTATGTATATCATTGCAACATGAATCCCAATCTGAAGTTGCTGTTGCGCGACTTCAAGTTGTCAGATGATATCAGCTTGCGCTTCTCCAACTCGGAGTGGAGCGAGTATCCGCTGTTTGCCGACAAGTACATCGGTTGGATTGACTCACTGCCGCAAGAAGAGCAGGTCATCAACATTTTCATGGAACTGTGTGCACTGGGTATCTACCAGCCGCTCTCTTCCAATATCCTGGAATTCCTCAAAGCATTGCCGGCTTGTGCCAAGGAGAAAGGCATCACCTTCTCCACTCCCACCGAGGTGGTTACCAAACTGAAACCTATCTCGCAACTCGACGTTCCTTATCCCATGTCGTGGGTGGACGAGGAGAGAGATACCAGCTGCTGGCTGGGTAACGTGATGCAGCGCGAGGCCTTCAACAAACTCTACAGCGTGGCCGAACGTGTACACATCTGCGATGACCGCCGCATCAAGCAAGATTGGGATTATCTGCAGGCCAGCAATAACTTCCGCTTCATGACGACGAAGCAGAACAGCGTTACTTTGTCCCGTGGAATCTATGAATCACCTTACGATGCTTTCACCAACTATATGAACATCTTGGGTGACTTCATCAAACGGGTGGATTCCCTCTATCCGGTGGACATCGACAACGAGGAGCTGAACGCACTGCTTACTACGATACGTAACCAGGGCAACGAGATTGAGGAACTGCACAAGGAGCTGGACAAGGCACAGGCCAAGTTGGGCAAGGTAGAAAAGGCAGCCAAACCGGCTAAGGAACCTGCAGCAAAGAAGCCCGCAGCCAAAAAGACGGTAGCCAAGAAACCTGCAGCCAAGAAGCCGGCTGCAAAGAAAGAACCTGAGAAGGAAAGTTAAGCGTTTTTTTATAAGTACTGCGTGGCTAATCGCCACGTAGTATATTTCATACAATAAATAGCAAGGGGATGGGGTCCGTGAAGGATGTACATCCTCTTTTTTTGTGTGAACGAGGCAATCAGGAAGCGCGTCCGGAGGGAGTGGCATGAAGTGTCAGGAGGTCAGCACGATGCGGTCGCCCAGTTCGCGTGCCATGGCGTTTTGCACCTTGCGCAGGTCGCTGTAGCGCTTCATGATGTCGTTGCAGCGGGTTTCGTCGTTTACTACGGCGGGATCCTGCAGGGCACGCATCAGGTGCTTCAGTTCGGCACTCACGATGGCATACTTGAAGTCCACCAGCAGCATGGGTACCAGTTCTACCAGTCTCTCCTCGTCTGTCACGATCTTCTGGTTCTTCGAGTGGTACTTGCTCAGCTGGTAGCGGTTGCTTATCAGTTCGGCACTGAGGCGGCTGATGGTCGGGTCGGGGTGAGCCACGAAGTACCGTTCGGCCACAAAGCCCTCCTGATGGATGTGCTCTACAGCCTCAACCAGCATCCGGCGATGCAGTGGATTGTGAAATGTCAGTTCGTCGTTCCTCAGATCGCTGGCTATATACTCGGTTACGGTCAGCGGCGTATCATGGCCGTTGTCATCGGTCACGTTGCACATCACCTTTTCGCCATAGCGTACCAGCATCTGTAGAATCTGCCGTTCGTAGCGGTAGAACTCATTCTCTTCCTTCGCCTCCATAGGGAGGAACGATGTCGAGGGAGGTGCAGACACGTCACCCGGATAGGGACTCTCGGGCGTGTCTACGGGGGGAGGTGGTGGGGGTACCTCACCGCCTTCCGATACAGGCTGTGTGGACGAGGAAAGGACGGTCGCATCGGTCTCGGTCGGGTCGGTACCGGGCATGGGAGTGCCCTCTGCCAGCCGACGCGCTCGTTGGCGTTCGCGCTCGGCCTGTTCGGCACGTGCTTCCGCCTGTTTTTCGCGTCGCTTGGCCACTTCAGATACCAGCAGGCGGTCTTCCACATGCAGCAACTGGGCACACTCCTTGATGTAGACATCGCGCACAATGGCTTCGGGTATTACCGAGATGCTCTGCACCAGACTGCCTATCAGTTCGGCCCGTTTGATGGGGTCGCGTCCCGCATCTTCCAGCAGCAGGTTGGCCTTGAAGCGGATGAAGTCTGTCTCGTGTTGGTGGATGAACTCCTGAAACTCCGTGGAGTTGTGCTTGCGGGCGAAGGAGTCGGGGTCGTCCCCGTCGGGCAGCAGGCATACCTTGATGTTCATGCCCTCTTCCAACAGCATGTCGATGCCTCGCAGCGAGGCATGTATGCCGGCTTCGTCACCGTCGTACAGAATGGTCATGTTGTTGGTGAAGCGGTGTATCATCCGTATTTGGCCGGTTGTCAGTGCCGTACCCGATGAGGCCACTACATTCTCCACGCCGCTCTGGTGCATGGAGATGACGTCGGTGTAACCTTCCACCAGAAAGCAGCGGTCCTGTTTCACGATGGCCTGTTTTGCAAAGTAGATGCCATACAGTTCGTTGCTTTTGTGGTAGATGTCCGATTCGGGCGAGTTGACATACTTCACCTTCACTCCCTTGGTAGCACTGGCCAGCACTCGTCCGCCGAAGGCTACTACCTTGCCCGACAGTGTGTGTACGGGGAAGATGACACGGCCCCAAAAGCGGTCGCGCAGGCGGTGATCGTCCGTCTCGTAGCAGAGTCCCGTTTTCAGCAGGTATTCTGCCTTGTATCCTTTCTTCTGTGCCTCTTGTGCCATGGCGTCGCGGCTCTCGGTACAGTAGCCCAGCTGAAACTTTTCGATGATGTCGTCGCGGAAGCCCCGGCTGCGTAGGTAGACCATGCCGACACTGCGCCCTTCGGTGTGGTGGCGCAGGATGTTCTGGAAATAGTCGCGGGCAAACTGGTTGACGATGAAGAGGCTCTCACGTTCGCTCTGTGCCTGCTTCTGCTCGTTGGTCAGCTCCTTCTCCTTCACCTCGATGCCATACTTCTTGGCCAGATATTTCAACGCTTCGGGATAGGAGAGCTGTTCGTGCTCCATGATGAAGTGTACGGCATTGCCTCCCTTGCCGCAGGCAAAGCACTTGCACAATCCCTTGGCAGGTGATACGTAGAACGAGGGGGTCTTGTCGTCGTGAAAGGGGCACAAGCCCACATAGTTCACACCGCGTTTGCGCAGGGTGACGAAGTCTGACACGACATCGTATATCTGTGCCGCATCCAGTATCCGGTCTATGGTGGCTTGGTCTATCATGCTCTTCTACTTCCGTTTTAAGTTCGTTCGAATGCCGTTTGAACGGTGCAAAAATAGGGATTAATTACAGTTCGTGCAAGGGTAGGGTACCAACGTTTGCGAATAATCCTCTATTTATTTGCTCTCATCAAATAAATTTGTACTTTTGCACAAGTATTAATCATTAAATTCAAAACACGATGAAAAAAAGGTTTTTGTTTTTTGCCCTTATGGGTTTGCTGGGAGTTGTTTGTTATTATTTAGCTAATAATAATGATAGAAAATTAAGTGATATTCAGCTTGCTAATATAGAAGCACTGGCAAGCGGTGAGGATCCTTACATCAATGCATGTAATACATATTGTGTCTATGATGTTCAGTCTGTTTGTGTTTTGTTTACAAATAAAGGATATACAATTAATTGCTACAGTATGCGTTCTTGGATGTAAAACATAATTTCACTATATTATTATGTCATATATGAATCGTATTCTATCAGGGCTGTTCGTGATGGCCTGTGCCTCTTGTTCCACGCATACGCCTTCCCCTTCCTCCATACAGACTGTTTCCTATACGATAGATGCTTTTGAAGTGATTGACTTGTCACAGGAGAGGAGTGAAGAAGTTTCAGCTGACTCTATGTTAATGGGGCGGCCGTTTGAAATACGTGTCGTGTCGGATAGTCTGCTTGCCATCAACGATGCCGGAGCCGAGAAACTGTTGTGGCTGCTGAATCCCCATACCCATGCATTCTCTGCCTGTGTCGATAGAGGGGAGGGACCGGAAGAAATGTTGTTCATCAGCAATCTGTGGATGGATGGGCAGACCCTCTGTGCAGGAGGAATGCAAGACAATAAAATCGTACGTTTCAATTTTACTTCATCCCCTTTGGCTGTAGTGCCCCAGCAGGTGTGCCGAACCTCCTTTCCGTTTATAAGGGCGGTGTCGTGGGGTGAAGACGGTTACCTGGTGGTGCCGATGGTACATCAGTCCGACCGCTACTATACCATTGATTCGGCAGGAAATGTGCAAGATACAGTCGGTGTCTATCCTGAGGTGCTGATGCCGGAAGAGATTCAGCCCAACAACTCCATGTTTCAGACACGGCTGGCGGTCTCCCCGGACCGGAGTCATTTGGTATCTGCCAATCAGACATGGAATACCATTGAAGTGTACGATGCGACCTTCCAGTCCACTCTGTTGTTGAAAGGCCCCATTGAGATGGAGGCGGAAGTGAAGAAAATAGAATCTTCGATAGGCATTCGTTACGGACAGAAACCCGGTTGGAACCTGTTCAGCGGAGTATCTGCTACCGATAGCGGCTTCTGGGTAGGATATATCGGAATGCGTCTGGAGAAACGGGAAGATGTGAGCAGAGGCATCTCTGCCATCCTCTCCTTTACATGGGACGGTACCCCATGCAGAATGTATCGTCTTGGTGAGGAAGTGGTTGCATTTGATATTGACGAAAAAGGCAATGCCCTGTATATCATTGCCAATCGGCCCGACCCCACCATCGTCAGATACTCACTTCCTGCGGAACACCCATCGCACTAAGAGGAAGTTGACGGGTATGGCGACGGCGAAGACGGGTAGGGGAGCCAGCGGACGGCTGATGCCCAGCCAGAGGAACAGGTTCAGCAGGACGATGTGGAGCAGGTAGTTCACTAAGTGTGCTCCGCCGAAGCCGGCTGCACGGCTCCACGACGGACGGCGGCCGAAGGTAAAGTAGGCCGTCAGGTAGAAGTTGGCCACGAAACTCACGGCATAGCCGATGGTGTAGGCCACGTTTACCTCTATCAGCCGTTGCAGCAGGTAGTAGAGTCCGTAGTGCAGGGCAGTGGCCGTGACACCTACGCCGACAAATCGGATAAATTGGTTTCGCCATGTGTGCAGGCCTTCTTTCGGGTACATAAACGGGAGATTTGTATGGTTCTGGCTGCAAAGTTATCTTTTATGGCGCATATCTTCTATTCTTTCTATGGATAAATTTGTACTTTTGTCCCCAAAATAGGAAGATTTGCCACATATATTATTGGAATTATGCCGGATTATACGAAAAAACTGTGTTGGGGCATCGGGCTTCTGAGCCTGTTGGTGTTAGTCCCGTTCTTGGGAGAGTCTCTCTTTTATTCTAAAGGCGAGCCGCGCGAAGCCATCGTGGCCCTCTCCATGCTGCAGAGCGGCAACTGGACGCTGCCGCTGAACTACGGAACAGACATCGCCTATAAACCTCCTTTCCTCTATTGGGCCATTGCTACCCTTTCGTTGTTGGGAGGCGAGGTGACGGAGTTTACCTCCCGTCTGCCGTCTGCCTTGGCCTTTGTGGGAATGCAGGTTTTCTTCTTTCTCTTTGTGGCCCGTCGCAGGGGATGGCCTACGGCACTGTTGGCCTCGCTGATGCTGCTCACTTCGTTTGAAGTACATCGGGCCGCAGTGGCCTGCAGGGTGGATATGGTGCAGGTGTCGGCCATCGTGGTGTCGCTCTGTCTGCTCTACCGCTGGGACGAGCGCGGATGCCGGCGTGTGCCTTGGGCGGCCATTGCCCTGATGGGAGTCGCCTCGCTGACCAAAGGCCCCGTCGGTTCCATCTTCCCCTGTCTGGTAATCGGAGTCTATCAGCTGCTGCGCGGATGTGCCTTCTTCAAAGCTTTCTGGCGGCTGGTGGGAATCGGATTGGCTTCGCTGGTCCCGCTGCTCCTGTGGTATTGGATGGCCTATCGGCAGGGAGGACAACCCTTCCTGGATCTGGTACTGGAGGAGAATACGGGACGTTTTCTGGGTAAGATGACCTACGAGTCGCATGAGAACCCCGTCTGGTACAACTTCCTGACGCTGATTTGGGGATGGATACCCTGGACGTTGGTGCTGCTGGCTTCGCTCTTCAACCTGAAGCACCGTTCCATACACCTGCTTCCGCAGGCCGACGGCTGGCGTAGCCGCCTTGCCAAGTTCTGGCAGGCCTTCCGCACCCAATCGCCTGTCCGCCTTTTTACCTGGCTGACCATACTGATAATCTTCGTCTTCTACTGCATCCCCAAGAGCAAGCGGAGCGTCTACCTGCTGCCTATCTATCCCTTTATGGCCGTACTGATGGCCGACTATCTGCTGGCGTTGGCCCGCGAGAACAGTCGGAAGCTGCTGGGCGGATTGGCCCTCTTCTTTGCCTCACTGGGTCTGTTGCTGACGCTGGCCTTTGCCGTAGTGCGGCTGGGTTGGCTGCCCGATACCTTGTGGGGAACCGGCCGTCATGCGGCCGAGAACATCGCCTTTGTCCATGCCCTGCGCGACACCTCTTACTCCTGGTCCCAATGGTTGCTGATACTGCTCCCCTTGGTAGCAGCCTGCTGCCTTTGGCAGCTGGTACGACGCCCGGTGACCAACCGGGTGCTGTTACAGGGCATCGCCGGTGGTATGCTCTGCCTCTTTGTGGCGTTGGACGGTGTCTATCAGCCTACGGTGCTCTCCGTTAAGTCGGACAAGCATTTGGTCGACCGCATCCTGCAGTATGTGCCTCAAGGCCCTGTCTACTCCTATTCGGCCATGAGTTTCTACTGCACCAATTACTATCTGAACGACCGGATGCGTCACATCGAAAAAGAAGACCCTGCCGAGGGATATCTGATAGTGGCCGAGAAGGAAGAAGAGGAGATGCACGCCGCACTGGCCGGACGTTATCGTCTGGAGAAGGTGTTCCGCACCGAACGGCGCAGTTGTGACATGCGCGATGAGATTTGCATCTACCGCTTCACACGTTGATTGACAAACTCTATATACGAATGATTATGAACAGATGGAAAAGTTTCTTTGTCCTCTTAGGGACATGGCTAGTTATCAGCTCTACGTGGGCACAGTGCGAACCGGTGGACTTTGTGAATCCGCTGATGGGTACCGACTCCAAACTATCGCTCTCCAACGGCAACACTTATCCGGCTATTGCACGCCCTTGGGGCATGAACTTCTGGATGCCCCAGACGGGGAAGATGGGTGATGGCTGGGCCTACACCTACGCTTCGGATAAGATACGTGGCTTCAAACAGACGCATCAACCCAGCCCTTGGATTAACGACTACGGACAGTTCTCCCTCATGCCGATGACGGGTGCGTTGAAGATTGATCAGGAGCAACGCGCCTGCTGGTTCTCACACAAGGCGGAGAAGGCAATGCCCTACTACTACAGTGTCTATCTTTCCGAGTACGACCTCACTACTGAAATCACTCCTACGGAGCGTTGTGCCTATTTCCGCTTCACCTTTCCCGAGAGCGATAAAGCATACGTGGTAGTGGATGCCTTCGACCGCGGCTCGTACATCAAGGTAATCCCCGAAGAGAACAAAATCGTGGGCTACACCACACGCAACAGCGGAGGCGTACCCCAGAATTTCCGCAACTACTTCGTCATCCAATTCGACAAACCCTTCACCTTCCACAAGGTGTGGGCAGACTACCATACCGTGGAGAAGCACCTCGAACTGCAATCCAACCACGTAGGTGCCGCCATCGGCTTCGCCACTCGCCGCGGCGAACAGGTGCATGCCCGTGTGGCTTCTTCGTTCATCAGTCCCGAACAAGCGGAACTGAACCTGAAGGAAATAGGCACAAAGAGTTTTGAACAGACCAAGGAGGAGGGACGCCGTGCGTGGAACGATGTTCTGGGACGCATCCGTGTGGAGGATGACGACACCGACCGCCTGCGCACCTTCTACTCCTGCATGTATCGCTCGGTGCTCTTCCCCCGTATGTTCCACGAAGTGAACTCACAAGGTGAAACCGTGCACTACAGCCCCTATAACGGAAAAGTGCTGCCGGGACACCTCTTCACCGACACCGGTTTCTGGGACACCTTCCGCTGCCTGTTCCCCTTCGTCAACCTCGTCTACCCCTCCATGGGAGAGAAGATGCAGGAGGGATTGCTGAACACCTATCTGGAGAGCGGCTTCTTCCCCGAATGGGCCAGTCCCGGACACCGCGGCTGCATGGTGGGCAACAACTCTGCCTCCGTGGTTTCCGATGCCTTCATGAAGAACATCACCCGGGCCGATGCGCAAAAGATGTACGAAGGTCTGTTGCACGGTGCCAACAGCGTACATCCCCGCATTGCCAGCACCGGCCGGTATGGATACGACTACTACAACCGTCTGGGCTATGTGCCATACGATGTGAAGATTAACGAGAACGTGGCACGCACGCTGGAGTATGCCTACGATGACTGGTGCATCTACCGCATGGGTCAGAAGCTGGGCCGCCCGGCCGAGGAAGTGGAACTCTACAGGCAGCGCAGCCGCAACTACCGCAATGTGTTCGACCCCGAGATGCGCCTGATGCGCGGACGCAATGCCGACGGCACCTTCCAGACACCCTTCAACCCTCTGAAGTGGGGCGATGCCTTCACCGAGGGCAACTCCTGGCACTACACCTGGTCCGTCTTCCACGACGTGCAGGGACTCATCGACCTGATGGGCGGCAAGCAGATGTTCACCGCCATGCTCGACTCCGTATTCAGTCTGCCTCCCCTCTTCGACGACAGCTACTACGGCGGTGTCATCCACGAGATACGCGAGATGACAATCGCCAATATGGGCAACTACGCGCATGGCAACCAGCCCATCCAGCACATGATCTATCTCTACAACTACGCCGGAGAACCCTGGAAGGCACAGTACTGGTTGCGTGAGACCATGAACCGCCTCTACCTGCCCACACCCGACGGTTACTGTGGCGACGAAGACAACGGACAGACTTCGGCGTGGTACGTATTCTCAGCCCTCGGCTTCTATCCGGTCTGCCCCGGCAGCAACCAGTATGTGCTGGGTGCCCCCTACTTCAAGAAGGTGACCCTGCAGCTGGAAAACGGCAGAAAGCTTGAAATCTCTGCTCCGCGCAACAGTGATAGCAACCGCTACATCCGGTCGCTTCACTACAACGGGAAGAACTATACGAAAAATTACCTCGACCATTTCGAACTGCTGCGCG
>SAMEA3663248__coassemble_323_pt1 | contig 17807 bp, 10 predicted proteins | sample SAMEA3663248__metabat2_low_PE_023 | metagenome-assembled genome bin SAMEA3663248 (sample SAMEA3663248) | pig gut metagenome | biome: pig gut; feature: pig-associated habitat; material: faeces | place: China | collected 2013
GCTGGATGCGTATCTGTACTATCTGCTGGGAGACTATCAGCCCTCTGACGGACATTATGAGAATCTGCAGAAAGCGGCACAGTGGGGATTCAAGATATCAGAGCACATGAAGAAGGTGCAGACGCTGGAGGAGGTGTTCGCCTACATCAACTACTGGGACAAGGAGCGCAAGAATCTGCCGGTGGCAACCGATGGAATCGTGCTGAAGGTGAACAGTATGCGACAGCAGAAAGCACTTGGATATACGGCAAAATCGCCCCGATGGGCCATTGCATACAAGTTTCAGGCCGAACGTGCGCTGACCCGTCTGAACAAGGTCACCTATCAAGTAGGACGCACAGGCATCATCACGCCGGTTGCCAATCTGGATGCCGTACAGTTATCGGGCACCATAGTCAAAAGAGCTTCCCTGCACAATGCGGATATCATTGAGGGACTGGACCTCCACATAGGTGACATGGTCTACGTGGAAAAAGGCGGAGAGATTATCCCCAAAATCACAGGGGTAGATATGGATGCACGAGGTATGCTGATGGGCGAAAAGGTACGCTTCATCACACATTGCCCTGAGTGCGGCAGCCGACTGATACGTTATGAAGGCGAAGCCGCACACTATTGCCCGAATGAAACGGCCTGTCCGCCTCAAATCAAAGGCAAGATAGAGCATTTCATCAGCCGCAAAGCGATGAACATCGACGGCCTGGGGCCGGAAACGGTAGATATGTTCTTCCAACAAGGGCTCATCAAGGACACGGCAGACCTCTACCTGCTGAAAGCTTCAGACATCAGTCCGCTGGAAAGAATGGGAGAGAAGTCTGCCTATAACATCATCAAGAGCATTGACGCCAGCCGGATTGTCCCCTTCGAACGGGTGCTGTTTGCACTGGGCATCCGCTTTGTGGGAGAGACGGTTGCCAAAAGGCTGGCCAAGGCTTTAGGCAGCATTGACGAACTGGAGAATGCGTCGCTTGAAAAGCTGAAAAACATCGATGAAATCGGCGAAAAAATAGCGCAGAGTCTCATCAACTACTTTGCCAATCCGGCCAACCGAGAACTGATAGAGAGGTTGAAATCAGCCGGATTGCAATTCTGCAGAAAGGAAGAGGAGAAACAAGACTATTCCGACAAGCTGGCAGGCCAGCAGATTGTAATCAGCGGCGTGTTCGAGCACCATTCGCGCGACGAATACAAAGAACTGATAGAAAAGCATGGTGGGAAAAACGTGGGAAGCATCTCCTCCAAAACCAGCTTCATTCTGGCCGGCAAGAACATGGGGCCGGCCAAATGGGAGAAAGCAATGAAATTGGGCATCAAAATAGTGAATGAAGATGAATTTCTGGAACGAATATCCTAAGGAAACGATACAAATCGCTTTTTTATGACTTATAGTTGTAGCAAACCGAAAGAATTTGTACATTTGCAACGGTTCTCAGAGAACCATATACTACGATATTTATTAGACTCATGATAAAGACAAGATTGCGAGGTATGGGAGTAGCCTTGATTACTCCCTTCAAAGAAGATGAAAGCGTAGATTACGACGCACTTTTACGGCTGGTAGACTACCTGCTGCAGAACAATACAGACTTCTTGTGCGTATTGGGTACAACAGCCGAGACGCCTACACTGACCGAGGAGGAAAAGAAAAAAATCAGACGGGTGGTCATCGAACGGGTGAACGGACGCATTCCCATCTTGCTGGGACTGGGTGGAAATAACACGAGAGCCATCGTAGAAACGCTGAAAACCGACGATTTCACCGGTGTGGATGCTATCCTCTCCGTTGTACCTTATTATAACAAACCCTCTCAGGAAGGCATCTACCAGCACTACAAGGCCATTGCGGAAGCTACCGAACTCCCCATTGTCCTGTACAATGTGCCTGGGCGGACAGGTGTCAACATGAAGGCGGAAACGACATTGCGCATTGCCCGCGATTTCAAGAATGTAATCGCTATCAAGGAAGCGTCGGGCGACATCACACAAATGGATGATATCATCAAGAACAAACCGGCTGACTTTGATGTCATATCGGGCGATGACGGCATTACCTTCCCGCTCATCACCTTGGGAGCCGTAGGCATCATATCGGTCATCGGCAACGCTTTCCCGCGTGAATTCAGCCGTATGGTGCGTCTGGCGCTGCAGGGTGACTATACCAACGCCTTGACCATCCATCACAAGTTCGCAGAGCTCTTCAAACTGCTGTTTGTCGACGGCAATCCTGCAGGTGTCAAGGCAATGCTGAATGTGATGGGTATGATAGACAACAAGCTCCGTCTGCCATTGGTGCCCACGCGCATCACCACATTCGAGGCGATGCGCAAGATTCTGGACGAACTGAACATCAAATGCTAATATACTATGAGAACCATTACATTCAATGAACTGCGAAAAATAAAGGATTCGTTGCCCAGCGGCAGCATGCACCGCATTGCGGACGAATTGGGATTAGAAGTAGACACCGTGCGCAACTTCTTCGGTGGCCACAATTTCAAACTGGGCAAATGCGTAGGCATTCATCTGGAACCTGGTCCGGATGGCGGCCTGGTCACAATTGATGATACAACGGTGCTTGAAAAAGCATTGAAGATATTGGATGAAGCGGCTGAACAAAAGGCTGCAGAGAATCAGTAAATCCTGTCGCCATTCTATGCCGATGAAGGCTCTGTTGTGAGCCTTATATCAATTTTTGATATAATATGTATTATGTTTAATATAACATAGATTTAAGAGGTGAGGTCTTCTACTTCACCTCTTTTTTTATGCACGATGAGCTGTGGGGATAAAACATACAAAAACACCTTCCGTATGGAATAATCCATTCCACGGAAGGTGTTTTTGTATAATATAACCGATGTCGGAAATTACATCATGTCTTCTATTTCCTTGAATTCAGGACCCATATCCAAGTTGTAATATACACGATACAGACCTTGCAGCCACAGATCCTTTACATCAGGCTTCAGTGCTCTTGCCTTCTCATAGTTGGGACGAGCCTTTTCATAGAATGACTTCAGAATTTTCTGTTCTTCCTTGTACTTCGGATCGTTCACGTCTGTAGTAGCCTTCTCCGAGAAGTCCTGAGCCTGCTGGCAATATACAAGGCCCATGTTAGAATATGCTTCTGCATAGTTCGGATCTACCTCTACCGTCTGCATATAGAACTTGATGGCATTGTCATAATCCTTCATGTTGTGATACAGATAGCCCTTTACATAGAGATAGAACGTATTCTTGGCATCCTTTGCCAGCATTTCGTCAGCAAACTGCATTGCCTCGTCATACTTGTTGTTATTGCTGTAGTAATCAATCAGATGACCGAAGAAGAAAGGATGATCGGGATACTTCTGGATACCATTCTTCAAGGAAGCGATCCACTTGTCAGTATCACCCTGAGCCTTCAGTGCGGTAGAGATGAACTCCATTGCATACTTGCCTACCTCCTTGTCGTCCTGAGCATACGGAGCGTACTTCAGGATGCTGGCATTGTCTTCCAGTTTGGCAGCTGCCAAGCTAGCATAGTAGGCGATTTGCGGCAATACAGTATCAGTCTGCAGCAGGTTTTCCTTCTCGAACATCGGATGAGCAGCTACATCAATGTATGCGCCGAAGAAGTCCAATGCCTTCTGGTTATACTCCTTAGCCTTGGCTTCATCACCCATAGCCATGTTGAAGTACTGGATACCACCATTAATCAAGTTGCCGCGTTCACCCATAATAGTAGCTGCATTGGGCTTGCGATATTTGTTCTTGATCTTGCCCTTTTCATCGGGTACCTGAGCCAGTTCATCACACTTGAAATAGTATTTGCACATCTCCAGCGCGCTCTTGTACACCTGCAGTGTATCATAAGGCTTTCTCAGATACGCATTTTCCATTTCCTTGGCACTTCTCTTCTGCTGAACGAAGCCGGCCACATTCCATGTCTCGGGGTTGTCTTTTGTCTCAGGATTGGTCAAAGCCGCATTAATCAGTGATTCTGCCTTGGCAAAATCCGGCTTCATTTCACTGGCAATGCTCTTGGCATCCTTTACATTCTTGATCTGAGCGAATGTAAAGCTGGCAGCGAGCAACAATACTACTGAAAAAAATACTCTTTTCATGATGATAGAAATTTTTAAATTAATATATATGTCATTCATTCTCAATCTCTTCGGTATCCGTTGTCAGAATATCTTCATCGTTTTCGGATGTCACCTTGCAGACGGAACCAATTTCATCGTTACGTTTCTCCAGGTTAATCAGTCGGACACCCTGTGTAGCACGTCCCATAATACGGACATCGGCTACCTTCAGGCGGATGGTGATGCCAGACTTGTTGATAATCATCAGGTCGTGCTCATCCGTCACCGACTTGATAGCCACCAGTTTGCCCGTTTTCTCCGTAATGTTGATGGTCTTCACACCCTTGCCTCCGCGATTGGTCTTGCGATAGTCTTCGACATCAGAACGTTTGCCATATCCTTGTTCGGACACTACCATGATGGACTCTGCATCCGTATCTTTAATGCAAACCATTCCGATGACCTCGTCCTGTCCGTCCTCGTCCAACGTCATGCCACGTACACCTGTAGCCGTACGGCCCATCACACGCACTGCACTTTCATGGAAGCGGATGGCGCGTCCATTCCGATTGGCGATGATGATTTCGTTGTCGCCATTGGTCATACGCACTTCTATCACGCGGTCGTCTTCACGGATGGTGATGGCATTCACACCGTTCTGGCGCGGACGCGAATATTGTTCGAGCAGCGTCTTCTTGATGACACCGTTCTTCGTACAGAACACCACGTAGTGGCTGTTGATGAACTGCTCGTCGTTCAGATTCTTCACACGCAGATAAGCGTTGACACTATCGTCCGAGTCGATATTCAGCAGGTTTTGGATAGCACGTCCCTTTGAATTCTTGGTTCCTTCAGGTATCTCGTACACCTTCAGCCAATAGCACTTGCCCTTCTGGGTGAAGAACATCATGGTGTTGTGCATGGTTGCCGGGTAGATATGTTCTACGAAGTCTTCGTCGCGAGTATCAGTACCTTTAGAGCCTACTCCCCCCCTATTCTGTGCACGGAATTCACTGAGCGGGGTACGCTTGATGTAGCCCATGTGCGAGATGGTGATGATCATCTCGTCATCTGCATAGAAATCTTCTGGATTGAACTCCTCTGAAGAATAGACGATTTCCGAGCGACGCTCGTCACCATATTTCTCTTTCACTTCAATCAGCTCATCCTTGATGACTTTGCGGCACAGCTCGTCATTCACCAGAATCTCCTCCAGGAAATTGATTTGTTTTAGTATCTCTTCATATTCGGCATGGAGCTGATCCTGCATCAGGCCGGTCAGCTGGCGCAGGCGCATCTCTACGATGGCGCGTGCCTGAAGGTCAGACAGCTCGAACCGCTCCATCAATCCGCTGATGGCATCGTTCGGTGTCTTGGCCGAACGAATGATGTGAATCACCTCGTCAATGTTGTCGCAGGCGATGATGAGTCCTTCCAGAATGTGCGCACGCTCCTTGGCCTTGCGCAGGTCGTACTGCGTACGGCGGATGACCACATCGTGCCGATGCTCAACGAAATACTTGATGAGCTCCTTCAGATTGAGCAGACGCGGTCTGCCATGTACCAAGGCAACGTTGTTCACGCCAAAGGAAGTCTGCAGCTGCGTCATCTTGTAGAGCTTGTTCAGCACGACGCTGGCATTGGCATCCCGCTTGATGTCGATGACAATGCGCATACCTTCGCGGTCCGACTCATCGTTGGCATTGGAGATGCCTTCTATCTTCTTTTCGTTAGCCAGGTCGGCAATGCTCTTGATCAGTTCAGCCTTATTTACTCCGTATGGAATCTCCGTAACCACAATCTTATCGTGGGTACTGCCACTCTCTATCTCGGCCTTGGCGCGCATCACCACCCTGCCCCTTCCGGTCAGGTATGCCTCGCGCACACCGCTCATACCATATATATATCCCCCTGTCGGGAAGTCGGGAGCCTTTACATAGTCCATCAGCTCCTCTATTTCGATGTCGTTGTTGTCGATATAGGCCACACAGGCATCGATGACCTCCGACAGATTGTGCGTAGGCATATTAGTAGCCATACCTACTGCGATACCCGATGCTCCATTGACCAGCAAGTTCGGGATACGGGTAGGCATCACGGTAGGTTCCTGCAGCGAATCGTCGAAGTTGTTCTGCATATCCACGGTTTCCTTCTCCAGATCCTGCATCATCTCTTCGCCTATCTTTTGCAGACGGCACTCGGTATAACGCATAGCCGCTGCGCTGTCACCGTCCACCGATCCGTAGTTGCCCTGTCCGTCCACCAGCATATATCGCATGGCCCACGGCTGTGCCATACGTACCAATGCACCGTACACCGAGCTATCGCCATGCGGGTGGTACTTACCCAGCACCTCGCCCACTACTCTGGCAGATTTCTTATAAGGTTTGTCGGAGGTATTTCCCAGTCCCATCATACCGAAAAGGATTCTGCGGTGAACGGGTTTAAAACCATCCCTTACATCCGGAAGAGCCCGCGATACGATGACTGACATGGAGTAGTCGATGTAAGACGACTTCATCTCCTCCTCAATATTAATCTTTATAATTCTGTCTTGTTCAAGCATTTAACAAAAAAATTAATTATACATCAGACGATTCTCGAAAAATCACGCTAAAGTACAGCTTTTTCTCGACATACGAAAGTTTTAACCCATAAAGTTTGTTGCAGGAAGTGGAATAAGATTGATTTGCAGGGACAAAAATTCTGGCACGGCATTTGTAAGGAAGAAAAACGGATGTCGTGACGAAGCGTAATGATAAAATATGTATCTTTGTCCGCCCAAAATTCCAATTGAAGAAGATAATATAGACGTATGGAGAACCAGTTTTCAAAAAAAGTATCAGACATCATAAACTACAGTCAAGAGGAGGCTTTCCGATTGGGAACCAGCTATATAGGCCCTGAGCACTTGTTGCTGGGCCTGTTGCGCGATGGCGAAGGAAAGGCCACCGAAGCCTTGTTCCGCCTGGACATGGACTTTCCCAAGCTGAAGGCTCGACTAGAACGGCTGATACACCAAAGCAACAACATATTCAACGCCAACCTTTCTGCCCCTGCACTGACACCCTTGTCTGCCAAGATATTGAAGATGTGCATTCTGGAAGCTCGGCTGCTGAAGTCACCCATAGCCGACAGCGAGCACCTGCTGCTGGCCTTGCTGAAAGAGGGAGACAACCTGGCCGCCATGGTGTTGTTGGAAAATGGAGCAACCTACCAGCGGGTATACGAACAAATCTCGATGAAATCGACCAATCCGAACGCCGGCATGGGGTTTGCTTCCGATGAAGAAGAGGAAGAGGAAGCCGCTTCTCAACCGCAACAAAAAGCCGCTTCTACCCAATCCTCGCCGAAGAGCAGCCATGAAACACCGGTGCTGGACAATTTTGGCATCGACCTGACCAAAGTGGCCGCCGAAGGGAAACTGGATCCTGTGGTGGGGCGTGAAAAAGAGATTGAGCGGTTGGCGCAGATACTGAGCCGCCGCAAGAAGAACAACCCCGTTTTGATTGGCGAACCCGGCGTGGGCAAGTCGGCCATCGTGGAAGGGCTGGCCCTGCGCATTACCGAGAAGAAGGTGTCGCGCATCCTGTTCGGTAAACGCCTTATCATGCTCGATATGGCCTCTGTAGTAGCCGGCACCAAATATCGCGGACAGTTTGAGGAACGTATGCAATCCATCATCAACGAGATACGCAAAAACCCCGATGTCATCCTTTTCATCGACGAAATCCATACCATTATAGGGGCTGGAGCGGCAGCCGGCACCATGGACGCGGCCAATATGCTGAAACCGGCCTTGGCCCGCGGCGAGATACAATGTATCGGTGCCACCACGCTGGACGAGTACAGGAAAAGCATCGAAAAAGACGGTGCATTGGAACGCCGTTTCCAGAAAATCATCGTCTCGCCTACTACGCCCGACGAGACCCTACAGATTCTGCACAACCTGAAGGAGAAGTACGAAGAGCATCACAACGTCAACTACACCGATGCTGCACTGGAGGCATGTGTCAAATTGACAGACCGCTACATCACCGACCGCAACCTGCCCGACAAGGCTTTGGATGCACTGGACGAGGCTGGCTCGCGTGTACACCTCACCCATATCAGCGCTCCCAAAGAGATAGAAGAGCAGGAACAGTTGATTGAAGAGGCACAGCAGCAGAAAGCCGAAGCGGTGAAATCGCAGAATTTTGAGTTGGCCGCCAGCTATCGCGACCGTGAGAAGAAGCTGACGCAGCAGCTGGAAGCGATGAAGGAGAAGTGGGAAGCCTCCATGAAAGAGGCGCGCGAGACGGTGGACGAAGAGCATATCGCACAAGTGGTCTCCATGATGTCTGGCATCCCCGTACAGCGTATCGCGCAAGAGGAAGGCGTGCGGCTGGCAGGCATGAAGGAGGCGCTGAAGGCCAGCGTAGTGGCCCAGGATGCCGCCATAGACAAGCTGACAAAGGCCATTCTGCGCAGCCGGGTAGGACTGAAAGACCCGAACCGCCCCATCGGCACCTTCATGTTCTTAGGCCCTACCGGTGTGGGCAAAACCCATCTGGCCAAGCAATTGGCCCTCTGCATGTTTGGTTCGACTGACGCATTGATACGCATCGACATGAGCGAATACATGGAGAAATATACCGTATCGCGCATGGTGGGGGCGGCTCCCGGCTATGTGGGCTACGAAGAGGGGGGACAGCTGACGGAGAAGGTGCGCCGCAAGCCCTACTCCATCGTCTTGCTGGACGAGATTGAGAAAGCTCATCCCGATGTGTTCAACATCCTGCTGCAAGTACTGGATGAAGGACGGCTGACCGACAACTATGGCCGGACTATAGACTTCAAGAATACCGTACTGATTCTGACCTCCAACATCGGTACGCGCCAGCTGAAGGAGTTCGGACGTGGCATCGGCTTCAGCGCACCCAGTCAGGCCAATGACAACGAACGTTCGCGTGCCGTCATCCAGAAAGCGCTGAACAAGACCTTTGCCCCTGAATTCCTGAACCGTCTGGATGAAATCATCACCTTCGACCAGCTCTCGTTAGAGGCCATTACACGCATCGTCGACATCGAGCTGAAGGGCGTGCTTAAACGTGTGGAAGAGATTGGCTATCGCCTGACGATGGATGACAACGCCAAGAAGTTCCTGGCCACCAAGGGATACGACGTCCAGTTTGGTGCCCGTCCCCTGAAACGCGCCATCCAGACCTATCTGGAGGATGAGCTCTCCGAAATGATTGTGTCGGGCAGCGTGCAGCCGGGCGATACCATCCAGATAAGTATAGTAGAGGGGGCTGATAAGCTGTCGCTGCGGAAAGCATAAGACAATACTACGCATTAATCAGACAAAATGTCAGTCCATTTCGGGCTGGCATTTTTTTTGTGTATTCTGCCGCAGAACAAAAAATGTAAAACTATATATTCTATTTAAGTATGCAAAAAGGAAATATTGGGGTAACAACCGAAAACATTTTCCCCGTCATCAAAAAATTCTTGTATAGCGACCACGAGATTTTTCTCCGCGAACTGGTATCCAACGCCGTCGATGCCACCCAAAAGTTGAAGACGCTCTCCTCCATCGGTGAGTATAAAGGTGAGCTGGGTGACCTGACTGTCCATGTATCGTTAGGAAAAGAGACCATCACGGTGTCCGACCGTGGTATCGGACTGACAGCCGAAGAGATTGACAAATACATCAACCAGATAGCCTTCTCAGGTGCCAACGACTTTCTGGAGAAGTACAAGAACGACGCCAATGCCATCATCGGCCACTTCGGACTGGGCTTCTACTCGGCATTCATGGTGGCCAAGAAGGTGGAAATCATCACCAAATCGTGCAAGGAGGGCAGCCAGGCCGTGAAGTGGACTTGCGACGGCAGCCCTGAGTTCACCATCGAAGAGACCGAAAAGGCCGACCGCGGTACGGACATCGTCCTCTACATTGACGACGACTGCAAGGAGTTTCTGGAAGAGGCACGCCTCTCCGCTCTGCTGAAGAAGTATTGCAGCTTCCTGCCTGTTGCCATCGCCTTCGGCAAAAAGAAGGAGTGGAAGGACGGCAAGCAGGTGGAGACGGACGAAGACAATGTCATCAACGAGACCAACCCGATGTGGACCCGCAAGCCCAGCGAACTGAAGGACGAGGACTACAAGAAGTTCTACCGCGACCTCTATCCCATGGCCGATGAGCCCCTCTTTTGGATTCACCTAAATGTGGACTATCCCTTCCATCTGACCGGCATCCTCTACTTCCCCAAGGTGAAGAGCAACATCGAGCTGAACAAGAACAAGATACAGCTCTATTGCAACCAGGTGTATGTGACCGACTCGGTTGAGGGTATCGTACCCGACTTCCTGACACTGCTGCATGGCGTGCTCGACTCGCCCGACATTCCGCTGAACGTATCCCGTTCATACCTGCAGAGCGACAGCAATGTGAAGAAGATTTCTACCTATATCACCAAGAAGGTGTCCGACCGCCTGCAATCCATCTTCAAAAACGACCGCAAGCAGTTTGAGGAGAAGTGGAACGACCTGAAAATTTTCATCCACTACGGTATGCTGACACAGGAGGACTTCTACGACCGTGCCAAGAGCTTTGCCCTCTTCACCGATACCGACGGCAAGTGCTACACCTACGAAGAGTATCAGACGCTGATCAAAGAGAACCAGACCGACAAGGAGGGCAATCTGATTTACCTCTATGCCAACAACAAGGACGAGCAGTACAGCTACATCGAAGCAGCCGTCAACAAGGGGTACAACGTATTGCTGATGGACGGCCAGCTGGATGTGGCCATGATTAGCATGTTGGAGCAGAAGCTGGAGAAGTCGCGTTTCACCCGCGTAGACGGTGACACCGTAGACAACCTGATACGCAAGGAGGACAAGCAGGAGGAGGCACTGGAGAGCAGCCGGCAAGAGGCTCTCTCATCCATCTTCCAGAGCCAGCTGCCCAAGATGGAGAAAGCCGAGTTCCACGTCAGCGCACAGGCCATGGGCGAGAACGCATCGCCGCTGATGATCACGCAGAGCGAGTATATGCGCCGTATGAAGGAGATGGCCAACATACAGGCCGGCATGAGCTTCTACGGCGAGATGCCCGACATGTTCAACCTCGTGCTCAACACCGACCACAAGCTGGTGAAAGGCATACTTGAAGGCGAAGAGCGCGAATGCAGCAACGCCATCGCCCCCATGCAGAGCGAGATGGACGAGACGGACAAACGCCGCCAGGCACTGCGCAAATCGCACGAGGGCAAGAAGAGCGAAGAGATTCCTACAGCCGAGAAGGACGAACTGGACGAACTCGACAAGAAGTACGACGACCTGAAAGCAAAGAAGGAGTCTGCCCTGGCCGGCTATGCCGCTCAGAATCCGGTAGTGCGCCAGCTCATCGACCTGGCTCTGCTGCAGAACGGTATGCTGAAGGGAGAAGCCCTGAGTGCCTTCGTCAAGCGGAGCGTCGAACTGATAGGATAAGCCACAGGGGACCAAGCCTCCCCTACTCGCGATAGAGAGAATCCCGCCTCTGTTTTTAGGGTCCATTCTATGTGAATGACCGTAAAAATGCAGGCGGGATTGTTGTTTTTCAAAACAAATCCCTATATTTGAAGGCTGAAAACAAGTATGCAGAAGCATCGCTACAAACTCTAACAACAATGAACGACTCTATACAAACTATGACCAGACATCTGTTTTTCCTGATGCTATTGCTCTGCCTGCTGCCCTTGCGCATCCAGGCACAGAAAGTAGGCCTCGTGCTGAGCGGTGGTGGTGCCAAGGGCATGACGCACATCGGCATCATCCGTGCGCTTGAAGAGAACGACATCCCCATCGACTACATAGCCGGCACCTCCATGGGCGCCATTATAGGTTCCCTGTATGCCATGGGCTACTCGGCCGACGACATGGAAGAGCTGCTCCGTTCACCCGACTTCAAACGCTGGTATTCGGGCAAGGTAGAGCCCAAGTACGAATACTATTTCAAGAAATCGCGCCCCGTACCCGGATTCATCAACCTGCGATTCTCCTTCAAGGACTCTTTGGACATGAAACCGCAGATTATCCCCACCAGCATGGTCAACCCCATCCAGATGAATCTGGTGTTCGTCGAGTTGTTCGCCAGTGCTACGGCCTCCTGCGGGGGTGACTTCGACCACCTCTTTGTCCCCTTCCGCTGCGTAGCTTCCGACGTCTACAACAAGCGGGCCCTCATCCTGCGCAAAGGGGACTTGGGCGATGCCGTACGTGCATCGATGAGTTTCCCCTTTGTCTTCAAGCCCATCGAGATAGACAGCCTCCTCACCTACGACGGAGGCATCTACAACAACTTCCCCACCGACGTGATGCGCGAAGACTTCCACCCCGACATCATCATCGGCAGTGTTGTCTCCACCAATCCCAGCAAACCTACCGAAAACGACCTGATGAGCCAGATAGAGAACATGGTCATGCAGAAGACCGACTACTCCATACCCGACTCGTGCGGCATCCTGATGACCTTCAAGTACGATGATGTCAGCCTACTCGACTTCGACCGCCTGCAAGAGTTGCACGACATAGGCTACAACCGTACCATCAGCCTGATGGACTCCATCAAAGGACGCATCCAACGGCGCATCCCTGCCGACGATGTCCGCCGTCGCCGGCTCACCTACCGCAACCACTTGCCGCCGCTTCGGTTCCGCGACATCCTGATTGAGGGGGCGGACGAACGGCAGCAGGCCTACATCCGCAGGGAGTTTCACGACGATGCCCGGCAGACGTTCACCTACGAGGAGCTGAAGCGGGGCTACTTCCGCCTGCTGGCCGACAACATGATATCCGAAATCATCCCCCATGCCGTCTACCGGCCCGAAGACGACCTGTACGAACTGCATCTGAAAGTCAAGATGGAGAAGAACCTGACTGCCCGCGTAGGCGGCAGTGTATCTACCAGCAACTCCAACCAGATTTACCTGGGGCTGGGATACCAAAACCTGAACTACTACTCCAAAGAGGTGATGCTCGACGGGCATCTGGGAAAGGTCTACAACAACATCCAGCTCTTGGGCAGGCTCGATGTCCCATCTAGCGTGCCCACCTCCTATCGCTTCATCGCCTCTTACAGCACCATCGACTACTATAAGCGTAACGGACTCTTCTCGAACAACGACCGCCCTTCCTTCAATTCCAAGGAGGAAAAGTTTGTCAAGCTGATGCTCACCCTGCCCTTTCTGGCCAACAAACGGGCGGAGTTCAGCATTGGTTACGGACGGCTGCAGGACAACTACTACCAGTCCAACATCATCGACTTCGGGAAAGACCGTTCGGACTGCAGCGTCTACAAGCTGCTGGGAGGTGCCATCGGGTTCTACGGCAGCACGCTCAACAAGCGTCAATATGCCACCAAAGGCTACTACGAGAAGCTGGTGGCTCAAGTATTCCGCGGACGCGAGCACTTCACAGCCGGCAGCGGTACCGCTCCGTACGCGGTAGCCCAGGAGCGGCAGTCGTGGTTGCAGATTTCCTACCACAAGGAGGCATACCACACCATGTCGCCTCACTTCACGCTAGGTTGGATGGCCGAGGCACTGTACTCGTCGAAAAACTTCTCAGAGAACTATACAGCCACCATGATGCAGGCAGGTGAGTTCTCGCCCACTCCGTTCAGTCAGCTGATGTACAACGAAGCATTCAGGGCCAACCAGTTCATGGCAGCCGGCATCAAGCCCATCTGTGTATTCAACGACATCTTCCAGCTGCGCACCGAGCTTTATGGCTTCATGCCCATCTACCCCATCAAACGCAACGAGATGAACAAAGCCTATTACGGCAAGGCCTTCTCCCGCCTGGAGTATATGGGTGAGGTTTCGGTGGTCTGCCACTTGCCCTTCGGAGCGATATCGGGCTACATAAACCACTATAGCTCACCGAAAAAGGAGTGGAATGTAGGCCTCACAATAGGCTGGCAACTGTTCAACTATCGGTTTGTGGAATGATTTTTTTGAAAAAAAAGTCCGCCAAATATTTGCCAGTTCAAAAAAAGACCGTATCTTTGCACCCGTTAAACAAAAAGGCCGCGTAGCTCAACTGAATAGAGTAGCTGACTACGGATCAGCCGGTTACAGGTTTGAATCCTGTCGCGGTCACTTTTTAACACGGTCGCGTAGCTCAACTGAATAGAGTAGCTGACTACGGATCAGCCGGTTACAGGTTTGAATCCTGTCGCGATCACGAAGAGGATGTGTCCAATTACAGATGCATCCTCTTTTTTGTTTTGTACCAGACATTCAAAGATTGAATCGCGGGTCATCGAATCGCAGGGTATGCCTGCTGAATATATTTGAAATGGGTCAGTCCGAATAACTACGTCACAAAGATACAAAACCGCCTACCGCTTGTCAAGAGATGGTGAAGACCTTCAGCAACACATTAACATTTGTTGAGCCGCTACAGCTATGTGTGGGAAAGATTGAGGCGTTTTTTAAGCTACCAATAGGGGCGCACTATACCTCAATATAAAATTAAAAGTTGTTTTGAGCGTAGCTAATATCTTGCGCCCTGAATGCCGTTCGTGGTGGTATCATTCGTGATACCGTTTTCTTGGGATGCGCCAGCGTGCGGGTGGGCGCAAGATATTGCGCCCCTACTACTGGCCACTCGTAGCTGCTATGGTAAACAATCTGTACAAACACTGATAGCATCTCCGTCGTAGCCGGTCGCGCCCGCCACCCTCTTTCTCCACTCCTCCCATCGGCGTGATTTTTTCATCATGTAGAAAATTTTTCTCTCACGTGAGAAACGTGAAAAACTGAAAAGCGTGACAGATAACAGATAACAGTTTTATTTTTTCGTTTTTCAATCCTTTTTTCCGCATTTTACCTATAAAAACTTGCGTACTTTCTTTGAAAAAGCCTCTATTTGCAACTCAGCGAAAACACAAAAATCGAAGTAAAATGAACCGATATATACCCAAAACAGATCCGAAAAGTGGTGCGGATTGATGAAAAACAGGCAAAATTTTGCTTCGGGGAACAAGGATTCTGTGTGTTTTTCATCGCTCTCGCCATCCCGATTTACGAAAACAGCGAATATGAGGCATAGAGAGACATTGCATTTCAACTCTCCCAAAACAGGTCGTTTGTCAAGAAAAGAGAATGATCACGAGTGATGAGCTACGAGCTACAAGCAGTACCATTTAGCAGCTCGTAACTCAAAAAAAAAAGTTTGTAGCGGCAGGGCGCAAGATATTACGCCCCTACTAATAGCTCGTAACTCGTAGCTCGTAACTTATAGCTACATCATGCGGATGACGCGGATGCCCGTCCACGTGTCATGGTCCTTCAGCATCTGCGACAGGGCAACGCTGGAGACCACTACCTTCTTTTCGACGGACGATGCGTGCAGCAACGTGAGGCGGCCGTTCACATAGATGGCAATGCCCATGTGAGCCACATCCAGCCCTTCGGTACTGGTAGTGATTGCGATGATGTCTCCATCCTTAATCCACGGCAAACCCTTGACAGGCAACTGCTCCTTCGGCAGGTAGCAGACGGACTGGCCGTTCAGCGCCTGCTCCACCTGACGGATGGCGGTGACATTCTGAGCCGATGCGGCTAACTGATGGTACATCTGAGGATGCGAGGACATGTACGAAAGGGTCAGCGGGACACAATAGTTGCTCTGCTGTGCAGTGACATCAAACAGAAATCCGTTGCGTACGCCGTTGTTGATCCAGTCGGCCACGTAGTGCAGGCGCGAGGCGTAGCCGTCAATCTTGCCGTTTCGATACCGTATCTGCTGCAGCTTGTCCGCAAAGTCACTCTCCAGCACATCGCCGTCAGCTTGTCTGGGCGAGAGCGATTCGGCCAGGACATATTCCACCAGCGTGGTACAGTCCACCTCGTCGCAGTTGATGACCAGCTCTTCTGCCTCCCCCTGGTCAAGGGTATGGGCCACGTAAGGCACTCCGATATACTTCATGCCGTTCACCAGCATGGGGTTCTTTTGCTGTGCAGCTGCCCCCGTCGTCAGGGCGGCAGCCAGCAGGGTTGTAAGAATCCACTTCTTCATGTTATTTAGTTTTTGATGTTTGTTTTTCAATTAAAAGACCACCCCTTCACGCAACCATTTCTCCAGTTCGCCTGTCCACTGGCGCTTGTAGGTGAAGGCATCGCGGAAGCCCCATCCATGTCCGCCTGTAGGATAGATATGCATGGAGACAGGCACCTTGTGGCTGCAGAGTGCCTGGAAGTAGCCGATGGAATTGGCGGGAACCACCGTATGGTCGTCGGCCGAGAGCATGATGAAGGCTTGCGGGGTTCGTTCGTTCACCTGCTTCTGCAGCGTGTAGTGACGGACCAGCTCCTCCGAGGGATTGTCACCCAGCAGGAAGCTGCGCGAACCGGCATGTGTAATCTCCTTCTCCATGGAGATGACAGGATAGAAGAGTATCTGAAAGTCGGGACGGGTCTCGTCGCTACTGTAGAGCGTAGACAGCGAGGCTGCCAGATGGCCGCCTGCCGATGCGCCCATCACACCTACGCGATGGGGGTCTACACCCCATTCCACGGCATGAAGGCGGATGAGTCGTATGGCCTGTTCGGCATCAGAGAGGGGCACTTCGTAGTGCGTATTGGGCATACGGTACTTCATGACAACGTACGTAATGCCTTGTGCATTGAACCAACCGGCCATATCGTGGCCCTCGTGCCACAGTGCAAGGCGGGCATAGCCCCCGCCGGGGCACATGAGGATGGCCATACCGTTGGGTTTCGCGGCCCGATAGACGGTGATGTTGGGGTGAATGACGTTGGCCATCCGTCCACCTTCCAGGTTCTCTTCGGAGCCGGTCAAGCCGTTGCTGTTGGGAGCACCATCAGGCCACAGGGGCAGTTCGATGGGTTGCTGAGCCGATAACATGGTTGCTACACATAACAGAGTAAAAAACAGAATTTTTTTCATATCTTCAATCATTAAATTATTTCTTCAGAGAGGTTTTCACAAAGTAGCCTATCAAGATGGCATAAGCGGCCAGCGCCACCACCTCGGACCAGCTGTTGGCCAGCCATTCGGCATGAATCAGGTTGATGCCTCCGAAACGCATGGCGGCACTTACCACACCCATCAGGGCACCGCCGGCAATGAAGCCGGAGGCCAGCAGCGTACCCTTCTCACCGCGTTCGGCATTGAGTGAGGCATCGGCCGAACGGGTAGTGACATACCAGTTGACGGCACCGCCCACTACCAACGGCACATTCAGCTCCAGCGGGATGAACATGCCCAAGGCAAAGGCCAGGGCAGGAATCTTGCACAGGGTGAGCACGACGGCCAGCACGGCACCGATGCCGTAGAGCAGCCAGGGAGCGGCGACGCCGTTCATCAGCGGCTCGATGACGGCTGCCATGGCATTGGCCTGCGGGGCAGCCAGCTGTCCGCTGGTAAATCCATAGGTTTGGTTGAGCACAATCATCACGCCACCCACGGTAGCGGCCGACACGATGGTGCCCAGAAACTTCCAACGCTCTTGCTTGATGGGGGTGGTACCCAGCCAATAGCCAATCTTCAGGTCGGTGATGAAGCCGCCTGCCATGGAGAGAGCGGTACATACGACACCGCCCATCACCAAGGCTGCCACCATGCCGCCGGGGCCCTTGAGACCGACAGCCACCATGACAACCGAAGCCAGAATGAGGGTCATCAGCGTCATGCCCGATACGGGATTGGTACCCACAATGGCGATGGCGTTGGCTGCTACGG
>SAMEA3663248__coassemble_334_pt1 | contig 17700 bp, 7 predicted proteins | sample SAMEA3663248__metabat2_low_PE_023 | metagenome-assembled genome bin SAMEA3663248 (sample SAMEA3663248) | pig gut metagenome | biome: pig gut; feature: pig-associated habitat; material: faeces | place: China | collected 2013
CGACGATGCACCCCAGCCGGATAATGCCCTCTTTCCCTTGCCACGAGGCAGGTACCTCTACCTCTTTGCGCAACCAGTGCGAACCGCCTATCGGGTTCAGTCCGTTAGTACCCCAGGCGGAGGCCGTGCTGCCTTGTGTAAACATGTCTACAGTCTGCCATTGGCTGTCGTCGTAGTCGGCGGCATACCAGGGCGTCGCTTCATGCAGGCCGGCATCTCCCCGATAAAGTGACTGGTTCCAGCGGGCGAAGTTCTCGTTCTCTACCTCCTTGATGTGTGCCCGATAGGCATCGTCTTCGTAGATGCGTTTGTCGTTGATGTAGGTAGGAAACGCTTTCAGCCCTTCTTCACTAATCCATGCCTCTACAGGTGTGCCGCCCCAACTGGCATTGACCAGACCGATGGGCACACCGCTCTTCTCGTACATGGACTTGGCAAAGAAGTAGGCCAGTGCAGAGAACTCCATGACATGGTCGGCGGTCAATGCCTTCCATTCGGCTTTGGGCATATCTGCTTGAGGTGCCTGAAAATTGAAAACTTTGGGTACAATGAAGTGGCGTATCTTCGTGTTTTCGTAAGAGGCAATCTCTTCGGCAAACATATCGGTCACCCGTCGTACAGGCAATTCCATGTTCGACTGGCCCGAGCAGAGCCAGACATCGCCAATCAACAACTCCGTCAGCACGATGTCGTTCACTTGCAGTTGGTAGGGACCTCCGGCTTTCAGTGCCGGCAGGGTAATGCTCCATTGCCCCATCTCGTCGGCAGTCACACGGTAGGTGGCTTTTAGCTTGCCTCCTTTGACCGTGGAGGGCAGTGCGGAATGCTTGTCGGCCTGAGAGGCGACAAAGCGGATATCGACACTCTCTCCCGAGTCGGCTGTTCCCCATATCGTTAACGGTTGCTCGCGTTGCAGCACCATTCCGTCGGTAATCAGTGCCGGCAGTTTCACTTTGGCCTCCATCTGTGAGGTAAGGCAAAGCAAAGCCAGTATGGCTAATCCTAACTTAAATCCGTTTGGTGTACTCATCCGTATATGTTCTATATATTATAATATGGTATATGTTTTCTACGTTTATTTATATTCATACAGTTGTACATGCAGTATCTTCCAGTCGCCTACCGAGATGCGTACATGTCGTCCCTGATGGTCCTGGTCGCCGTTGAGGCGGCGCAGGTAGCTGAACGTTCCGTCTGCGTTTACCTTCACTTCGTCCACATGGCCGATGCCACAGCGGGTTCCCCTCCACTTTTCCACTTGCCGGTTGGCGGTAGTCCTTTCGCCGGCTTGTGCAAAGCCGTCCTCGCCCAATACCTTGGGAGCGGCGCCTTTCTTCTCGCTGCTTTTGGCAAATTCCACTACAATGCCACTGCCTGCTACGATGTATTCGTTGGGGGCCAGTTTCATCAGGATGCCTCCCCCTTCGGGCCAGACAGAGCCGTCGGTAGCACGTGGATCCCATGGTAGGGTGAAATTGTGGCGGCATGTGATGGTCAGATCCTCATCCGTCAGGATGCGTTCCTTGTGCTGCTGGTCGAACAGTAATCCTTTGGTCCAGCAGAATGGCTGTCTGGACGTCAGCAGAGGCATCAGCTCGCGCAGCTTTCCGTAGCCTTGTACCAGGGGATTGAGTGGCGAGTCGCTACCGTCCTCGATGGAGAAGGGGCTGAAGCCGACGGCTGCGTGTTCGCCAAAAACATAGAAGGCCCGAACGCCGTCATTATCCGTCAGACGGATTTCGGGTATGAAAAGCGGATTGTTGGGACGATGATATTGCGCCACCCAATCGGTGAAGCCGTCGTCATACAGGTCGGGTGCCAGCATGTCAATGTGTGGCGCGGCACAGTGCCATACGTCTATCAGGTGTGCCAACGGGCCTGCTGAAGGATACTCACCCGGTTTGCGTCCACGGCTGTTCATGGCGGCGTTGACATAGAGCGGCACGTTGTAGATGGAGCGGGCCGTCTGCGCCAGTCTTTCCACATAAGAGGCATAGTGCCAAGCCATGAAAATTTCGTCGGTATAAATGTCGCCACCAAACAGCGTTTGCCAATTTCCTTTGGAGGGACATCCCTGCTTCTCCCATTTCCGGAGCAGCTGCGGATGCAGTTGTTTCTTGTGCTGCTGCAGATAGCGGACCAGCAGTTCGGGGACAGGAGCCCGGAATGCTTTCTCAGCTTCGGGTGAGTAGTCGCGGGCATCCTCCAGCATACCGATTTCATTCTCAATCTGTATCATCAGCACGGTACCTTGGTCGCGGTCGGCATCTGCCAGATGATTCATCCAGCAGCTGAAGGCTCTATGGTCTGCTTGAAAAACCGTTTCGGAAAAGGCGCTGCCTATCTCCAACGGCTTCCCTTGCTGAGTATAGGCCCGTGGATAACGCTTGTAGTTGCTCTTGAACCAGAGAGGGGTATAGCAGCTCATCGAATTTTTCCATACACCGAACCAAAGGAAAACGACCTTTAGGTCGTTGTTGCGTGCCTCTTGCAGGACGGCATCGGTCAATGTGAAGTCAAACCGGCCTTCAACAGGCTCCAGCAAGTCCCAATAAGCAGGTACCAATACAGTGTTCAGACCCATACGCCGCAACTTGGGGAAGATGGTTTGGATGTCCTCTATGCAAGCGGCCGATGAATTTCCCAGTTCTCCACCTAAGATGAGAAAGGGCTTCCCGTCCACCTGCAGACGGGTTACTTGCGCTTCCTTGTGCAGTGTACTTTTTTGGGCAACTGCAATGGTTGTCGTCAGCAGGCTAAGGGCCATGAGTGTGAAAATCCGTTTCATATCAAATGAGTACTAATTACGTATGCAAAGATAGCAAACTGTTTGTTACAGACAGCGGCTTTTTGTATCATAGAGTTTTCTGTAGGTTACGTCCGTTTTTCTCTGTGTTACATTTTCGTTAGTATAGCGAACATTTTATGTTATATAGCAGAAAATTCTCCTTGCCAATCGAAAAAAATGTTCCTTGTAGCCCATAGACTCCATCGGAAACTCGTTTTTTTCGGTTGTTCTTTGTACACTTTCCGATTTTTGCTTATTTTTGTGCAACTTTAAATTAAACGCGATGAAAAGGCACAACTATTATTACACATATATATTGGGGTTGGTCGTGTGCTGTTTCTACACCACTTTACCTTCGGTAGCACAAACGGGACAATTCTACTCTACGGAGAATGGCCTCTCCAGCAGTTTGGTCAATCAGATTTTTCAAGATAGCCATGGCTTTATCTGGACCGCTACAGAATATGGCTTGAACAAATTTGACGGATTGCATTTCACAACCTATTATTCCCATGCCAAAGATTCCACATCGTTGAAGAACAACTATGTGCGTACGATGTTCGAAGACAATCGGCACAACCTGTTTATCGGCTGCATCGGTGGGCTGTGCCGTTACGACCGTTCTACCGATTCGTTTGTAGAGATACCTATGTATCGGGATGGCGCACAGGTCTACTCCCATGTGACCCGCATCCTCCAGTTGCGCAATGGCGAAGTGTGGTTGACGACCTCCGGACAGGGCTTGTTCACTTTGGATAAGAACATGACCAAGGCTGTTTGCAGACAGGAAATTGTTGACCAGGTGGACTTCCACAATTTTCATAGCCTCTATGAGGATCGTCACGGCTACCTGTGGATTGGTTCCGAACAGTTTGGACTGGTTCGTTATCACTTGAAGGAGAAGACGCTGAAACTCTATCGAAGTCCGGCACTGACCGATTCCCATATCTCCTGTATTCGAGAGAGTGCCGAGGGCGTTTTGTTTGTGGGCACTCAGAAGGAGGGACTGATGCGTTACGACCGGGCAAATGATGCCTTTATTCCGCTGACCTTGTCCGAAGGCCAGCGGCGTTATCCGGTTTTCTGTCTGTCGATGGTAGATGGACGGTTGCTGGTGGGCACTGATGGAATGGGTGTGAAGGTGTATAACGTGCGTCGGGATTGTCTGGATAACTTCCCTCTCAACTCGGGTGCTCAGGATTTGTCTACAGGCAAAGTCCATTCCATCTTATCAGACAGAGATGGTAATCTTTGGCTGGGCTTGTTTCAAAAGGGAATTGCCTTGTTCCCGACCGGACAGAATCAGTTTGGCTACTACGGTGAGCGGATGAACCGTCATAATCCCATCGGCACAGGATGTGTCATGGGTTTCTATAGGGACCAACAACGTCACCTGTGGGTAGCGACGGATAACGACGGTCTTTTTGAACTTGATGCGAAAGGCAAACGGGTGTGCCACTACGCTCCGTCAGATGCGCCAGACGGGGTGCCCGCTGTCTTCACTTGCATCCATCCGGCTGCTGATGGCAGTCTCTGGTTGGGTTCGTACGATCGGGGATTGGCTCGATTGGACAAGCGGACGGGCCGCTGTTCCTATCCGCTGAAGATGGATAATGACAAGGTATTCTCGATTGCGGAGGATGCGCACGGCGACCTTTACATCTCTACCTTGGGCGCAGGTTTCTATCACTATAAGCAGCAAAGCGGCGAGCTGGTCCATTACAGTGCATCCAGAGATGACGGCAATGATTTCCGTCGTGACAATTTGCCTAACGGCTGGCTGAATTCCCTCTATTGCGACAGTGAAGGACTTGTATGGATAGGCCATTATCGGGGTGTCAGCTGTTTTGATCCGAAGAAGGAGACGTTTTTGCGCTTTGGCGGCATCAACCGGCAGGTGCGTAACTGTGTGGCGTATGCCCTGCAGGAAGACAGATCCGGCAAAATATGGGCAGGAACATCGGACGGGTTGTTCTGCTTTGACAAGCAGACGGGTGAACTTCACAAGTATACAACAGCAGACGGATTGCCCAGCAACGTGATTTGTGGCATATTGGAAGGCCCTTCCGGCGAATTGTGGTTGAGCACCTATATGGGTCTAAGCCGGTTCGACATCAAGAACAAACGTTTTGCCAACTATTACCTGGGCGATGGACTCCAGGGCAATGAGTTCGCCCATGGTTCCTGCTACAGGGATAGCGACGGCACTTTCTATTTCGGCGGCGTGAGCGGCATCACCTTCTTCCGTCCGCAAGACATTGTCAATATCTCCAAGGGCTTGCAAGTCAGCATCACGGAGTTCTCTATTTTCAACCAGCCAGCTCATCGAAACACGCTGTCGGGAGGAAGACCGGTCATGGATGGTGAAGTAGACGAGACCGATGAGTTCCGCTTGTGCCATAGCGACAACACGTTCAGCATCAGTTTCACTACCTTCCTCTTCAATGCACCCGAGCAGATTTCCTATCAATATTGTATGGAAGAGCTCGGCCGGCAGTGGCACATCACCGAGCCGGGTGTCAACAGAGTAACGTACAACAATCTGCCTCCCGGCAAATACACCTTCTCGGTGAGAGCTGTCAATCGAGGGAACGTATCGCCTGTACGTACCATCAGCATTCTTGTTTCACCTCCTTGGTATCAAACCATTTGGGCTTACCTGATTTACCTGTTGTTGGTCTGCCTGCTGTGTTGGGGCATCGTATCTACTTTCTTGTCGCGTATGCGCCATCGGAGGGAGATGATGAAGCGCGAACATGCCGAGCAACTGAACGAAGCCAAGCTGCAGTTCTTCATCAACATCTCCCATGAGATACGTACCCCTATGACGCTCATCATCAATCCGCTGGAGAAACTCTTGCAGGAGCATCCGGAGGGGGAGATACAGAAAACCTACCTTATGATGTATCGCAACGCTCAGCGTATCCTGCGCCTGATTAACCAACTGATGGATATACGGAAGCTGGACAAGGGGCAGATGCACATGAAGTTCCGCGAGACGGATATGGTAGGGTTCATAGAAGATGTCATGCAGACTTTCGAGTATACGGCGCGGAAGAAGCACATCCGCTTCACCTTCCTGCACGAAATGCCACATCTGAAGGCGTGGGTCGATTTGAACAATTTTGATAAGGTATTGATGAACATTCTTTCGAATGCGTTTAAGTATACGCCTGACGAAGGAGAGATACAACTGACGTTGGCCACCGGTACCGATTCGAACCGTCGGGATGCCCTACATGACTATTTTGAAATTGTGGTGCAGGATAGCGGCATCGGCATCGACCGTAGTAAGATAGACCGCATTTTTGAACGTTTTTATCAGATAGACAATGACATCACAAAGTCTAACTTCGGTACCGGCATCGGTTTGCATCTTTCGCGCTCGTTGGTAGAACTGCATCATGGTGTGATTCGGGCAGAGAATCGTACCGATACCGCTGGCAGTCGCTTCATCATCCGCATACCGATGGGTTCAGACCATCTGCGTGCCGACGAGCTGGAGGCAGTGGATGAAGGCCATTTGTCGGCAGCCAAAGTGCAGCCACGTAGGATGCCTCTGCCAGATGAGAAGCTGTCTGATGAAGCCAATCCGGACGAAAAACAGACCAATGGCAAAGGATATTTCCGCCTGCTGATAGCTGAAGACGAGGAGGAAATACGCAACTATCTGCGCAGTGAACTGGCTGACAAGTACCGCATACTGACCTGTACGAACGGACAGGAGGCCTATGAACAGATTCTGAAAGAGATGCCCGACCTGGTGATATCGGATGTGATGATGCCCGAGATGGACGGTATGGCATTGTGCAGCAAAATCAAGCAGAATACGAATATCAACCACATCCCTGTCATCCTGCTGACGGCCAAGACGCGCAACGAAGACCAGCAGGAGGGACTGAAGGCGGGTGCTGATGCCTACATAGTGAAGCCTTTCAATACCGAAGTGCTGAAGAGTGTGGTCGCCAATCTGTTGAGCAACAGACGTATGCTTCGCAATAAGTTCAGCGGTGCCCAGCAACAGGTTGACAAAATAGAGAAGCTAGAAGTGCGGTCGGGCGACGAGCAACTGATGGAGCGTATCATGCGTGTGGTGAACGAGCACCTGAACGATCCCCATTTCAGTGCCGAAGATTTGGCTGCAGAGGTCGGATTGAGTCGTGTGCATGTGCATCGGAAGCTGAAAGAACTGACCAACCTCTCAACCCGAGACTTCATCAAGAACATCCGCCTGCAGCAGGCAGCCTTCTTGCTGGCCAAAGACAAGAAATTGACCGTTTCTGAGGTAGCCTATACGGTAGGGTATACTAATCCGTCCCATTTCTCCAGCTCGTTCAAGGAGAAGTACGGTGTATCGCCCAAGGACTATGTTGCACAGCAGTCGGAGGAGGTTAAGGAGTAGCTTTTTTAATTACGCGAACGTTTATTTCTTTTTTTTGATAAAAATTGCATTATCTTTGCGTCGGTAAATCGGATAGCCATGAATCGTATACGGACATATATCTTCGTTTTCTTTCTTTTCTTGCTGGCAGATGCTAAGGGAGTAAGCAATGTACCTACCTTGCGCAGTCTGTCTGTGGATAACGGACTGTCCGATTTGGTGGTCAATGCCCTCTACAAAGATACACAGGGCTTCGTCTGGATAGGAACAGGTACGGCTTTGGACCGTTTTGACGGTGTGCATATCAAGAACTATTTCATCACCGGATCCGATGAACGTTTGAAACGGGTAAATGTTGTGACCGAGACAGAGGGGCATCAGATATGGATGGGCAACGGTATGGGGCTGTGGCGCCTCCATCAGGGTAATGACAAGTTGGAACAGGTGGTTCCCGACCTTATCAACACTCCTGTCCATGCACTTCTTCCCGATGGAAAAGGAACTCTTTACATCGGTTCGGAGCAGGGGCTTTTTATCTGTCACGAAGGAGTTTTTGAGCAGGTCACCATCAGCAACCATCAGTTTGCCTCCTCCAACATCATCAATGGACTGGCTTTCGACCGTCAGGGATTCTTGTGGATGGCTACCGAGCAGGGACTCTACTCTATGCGTCTCACGGACAGAAAGCTGGATGCCTATCATTACGAAGTAGAGGGCGAGCATCTCTGCGCCTTTCAGTGCATCAGTTGTATTGGTAACAAAATCTATTTGGGAACCATGGATTTGGGTATCCTGCTCTTTGATATCCCGACGGCCCGTTTCGATAAATATATAGATGTAGGATGCAATGTCATCTCTTCGCTTTCGTGCGACGAAGACAAAACTCTCTACGTGTCTACTGATGGAAACGGTGTACACTTTATCGATACAGAATACAACCGCATCGTCCGTTCGTTTTGTCACGGAACTGACCAAGGAGGGATCCGCTCCAATTCGGTCTATTCGCTGCTGGTCGATAAAGAAGGGCTGATGTGGATAGGTTTTTATCAGAGTGGCCTCGACTATACGCTCTATCAGAACGAACTGTTCTCTACCTATTCTTTTCCTCCCTATTTCGACTCCAAAGGCAAGGCGGTGCGATCGCTGGTAATCGGGAAAAACGAGAAACTGATAGGAACCCGTGACGGCCTCTATTATATAGACGAGCAACGCAAGCGTTTCAAATGTCTGAAACAACCCGAGTTGCGTTCCAGCATAGTGTTCTCACTCCTACCTTGTGGTAATGAGTATTATGTAGGTACCTATGGGGGAGGCTTGCACATCTTCAACCCTCAAACGATGGAGGTACGTGACTTTGAGACCAAAGATCCACATCCTTTTCATGTGGGGCACATCTTCTGCCTCCGATACGATGACGAAGGTACCCTTTGGATAGGTACATCCGACGGTCTGTTCCGATACAAGAATGGCCGACGGATAGCCCACTACACCAGTGCCAACTCGCAACTTCCCTCGGGCAATGTCTACGAAATCTATTTCGACTCCACCCGCAAGGGGTGGATATGTACGGAGAATGGCCTCTGCATCTACGAACCGGCCTCAGGTACTCTGCGTTCCGACATATTCCCGGAAGGCTTTGTACACAAGCAAAAGATTCGGGTGGTGTACGAAGATTCTGCCCATCAGCTCTATTTTGTACCCGACAAGGGGATGCTCTTCGTCTCATCACTCACCATGAACAGCTTCCGCTATCTACCCTCTTTGCTCTCGTTGCAGGGAGCAGACGGTGTTTTCATGGTCGAGGATGGAAACCAATGGCTATGGATAGGTACCAGCAACGGTCTGTTCCATTACGACAAGAAGAACAACTGTATTCCCTACACCTTTGTCGATGGCATTCCTATGCCTACCTTTACATTCTGTCCACCGGTATGCGATGAACGAGGCAACTTCTGGTTTGGCAATGCCCAGGGACTGCTCTATCTGGACATCGCCAAGCTGAACAACGAACGGCATAACGCCTATCCGGTGCAGTTGACAGATATCAAAGTCAACGGAGAGTCCACCTTTACGCCCATTGAACGGTCGGCATCCGGAGAGATGAAGGTGCATCTCAGCGCTTCGCAGCGCAATGTCAGTATCTGCTTCTCCGATTTCTCTTACACGTTGCCCGATAACATGTCTTATGAATGTAAGTTAGAGGGAGTAGACCCGGATTGGGTGGTGCTACGAGGCCGTTCAGAGCGGACATACTACAACCTTTCGTCAGGCAATTACCTGTTTCGGGTGCGTCATCGGGGTGAGCCGACATCCGAAGTGAAGGCCACTATCTCCATAGCGGCTACTTGGGGACATCGCATCTTCGTGGGTATGCTCATGGTTGTTTTGTGCCTGCTGATAGCCTTGTGGTACTTTATGCGCAGGCGCCGTTTGGTATTGAGGGTTGAACCCGAGGAACTTCCCAAATCGCAGGAATCCATTTTACCGGCTGACGTTTTCTCTCCTGTTTCAGAGGCGACAGATGTTTTCCTGCCTGTGGAAAAAGAGGAGGAGATTGCTGAAGTGGTTGATGCCGATAGCAAACCGGTGGCAGAGAAGAAGTACAAGACACTGAATATTTCGGAAGAGGAGTGCCGCCGTCTGGCTGTCAAGTTAGAGGAGGTCATGCAAAACGAAAAGCCCTACATACAGGCTGATTTGAAGATTGCCGAGTTGGCTGCTGTTGTCGGTGCCTCTGCACATACGCTGTCGTACCTCTTCAATCACTATCTGGAGCGCAACTATTATGACTACATCAATGATTTCCGCATAGCCGAATTCAAACGTCTGGTAGCGACTACTGATGACATCTCCAAATTTACCCTGACCGCTTTGGCTCAAGAGTGCGGTTTCAATTCGCGTGCCTCTTTCTTCCGTTACTTCAAGAAGGTGACGGGCATCACCCCCAGTGAGTATATCCAGCAGAAGGAAAAGTAGGGATAGACCCTCTATCCGCCTGCCTTTGCAGTCTCACTTAATAAATTGAGACTGCTGTATCAATCTCTTAACTTGTTGATATTCATGATGTATGGACTTTTGTAGTCTATCTTGATTAGTTGAGATTCATTGCGCGTCTTGTGAGACTGCTTTTTCCATCAAACCCTCTATTTTTGCAGCGTTGAACAAATGTAAAACCTGTAAAAAAGAGGTCTGATATCATGGAAAATATTCATCAATCATCCGCCCGACTGATAGCCGATGCATACGAACACTATCGTCCGCAGGTGCTCCGATATGCCTGTAGTAGGATAGGTAATACGGCAGATGCCGAAGACCTTGTCCAGGACGTGTTTCTCCGTTTGATGGACTATCAGCAGCTAATCTGTCCGGCAACCGTCCGCAGTTTTATCTTCACCATTACGCGCAATGTGGTATTCGACTACTTACGGCGCACCTATCGCCGGCAAGAGCTTTCCTCTTATATGTACGACACGCATCCCGCTCTGTCCGATGACATCGAGTCCCGTCTGATTGTCCGTGACTTGCGTCAGCACGAACTGAACCGTGTATCTCAGCTTCCGCCGCAACGTCAGAAAGTCTATATGCTGACACGCTATGCCGAGAAGCCCGTTCCCGAGATAGCCCAGATGATGCATCTCTCTGTGCGTACGGTAGAGAACCATCTGCATATCGGACGCAAAGAGGTGCGTGCCTACATGCAACGTCTGATTGGTTGATATATAAATAGAGAAATAAATGAGTGAATTACAATAACCTTAGTATTAATTTAAATCTGAAAATTATGAAGCAAAGATTCATGCAATTTTCAACGAGAGGAGTCTTCCTCTCCACTTTGGTAGCCTCTGCATTGGCGGCAGGCTTCCCGCAGTCGGCATGGGCTGCCGGTACCAGTGAGGTACAGTCCGTCATGCAGACAGGCACAGTGAAAGGACAAGTGGTAGATTCCACAGGTGAACCCGTCATCGGAGCCAACGTTCAGGTGAAAGGTACTACCAACGGTACGATTACCGACATCGACGGTAACTTTACGCTCAACAATGCCAAAGGTACATTAGTTGTCTCCTTCATCGGTTACAAGTCGCAGGAAATCGTGGTGAAAGGCAACGAAACCAACCTGCGGATTGTGTTGAAGGAAGATACCGAGATGCTGGACGAAGTGGTGGTAGTAGGTTACGGTTCGGTAAAGAAATCGGATTTGACAGGTGCCGTTGCTTCCGTGTCAACCAAGGATCTGACCATCACAGGACGTGCCAGTGCCGTAGGTGCTATGCAGGGTGTCGTACCTGGTGTCAATATCCAGCGTTCATCCAATAAGCCGGGTGGTGCATACAACATCTTGATACGTGGTTTGAATACCATCAGTGGTAGTACCAAACCGTTGATTGTGATTGATGGTGTGCCCGGTGCAGAACTGGAGAACATCAATCCCGACGATATCGAGAAGATTGACATCTTGAAGGATGCCTCCTCCACAGCCATTTACGGTTCGCGTGCCACGAATGGTGTTGTCATTGTCACGACGAAGAAGGGTGCCAACGGAACGCCCCGAATTTCATACGATGGTTCGGTAGGCTTCAAAAACTATACCCACAAACCGGAGATGATGAATGGTCCGGAATATGTGCAGTTGGCCCGTGAATATGCTCGTGCCACGAAAGGAAAGGGTGAATATGTAGATGACAGTCAGATCTTCTCTGCATCAGAGCTGAAGGCTATTGAGGGCAACAACTACATGGATTGGTTTGATGCCTTGACATCAACTGCGTGGATGACCAGCCATACTTTATCTGTATCGGGCGGAACGGATAAAATGAACTATGTAGCTTCTGCCGGATATTATGATGAGGACGGTCTGCTCCAGCCTCAGTATTACAGACGTTACAATCTGCGTGCCGGCGTAGATGTCAATCCCAACAAATACATGAAGTTTGGTGTCAGCTTGTACGGTACCTTCTCCGACCAAGAGACAGGTAACGAAGACGGTTTGCAGACCATCTATCGTTTGCGTCCTACCTATCATCCCACCAACCTGGTGACTGGTGAACAGGAGTTCAAGTATGGTAGCGGTCAGTTCAATCCCTTCGTTACACAGCAGAACCAGTCGTGGAACTATAAGAAGTATGACATTCTGAGCAATGTCTACTTGGAGATTGATCCTATTAAGAACCTCTCCTTAAAGACCACTTTCTCGCCCGATATCCAATTCGTCGATTACGGTATGTATGCCGGAGCCTATACCAAACGCAACCAGGGTTCGCAGGCAACGGCTTGGTACGAAAAGACAACCTTGACCAATTGGGTATGGGATAACATGGCATCTTATAAGTTCGACCTGATGCAGGATCACCATTTTGATGTAATGGGTGTATTCTCCATGACGCAGTATGAGAACGAGTGGATGCGTGGCGATGCTGCCGGTTTGGCTTACGATTCCCATTGGTATGCCCTGCAGAATGGTGCCAAGACCAACAAGGTACAATCTAAATACACAAAGACCTCATTGATGTCATACTTAGCTCGCTTGAACTACAACTACAAGGGTAAGTATCTGCTGACGGCCAGTATGCGTTACGACGGCTCGTCCAAGTTGGCTGAGGGTCATAAATGGGGCGGATTCTTTGCGGGTGCTTTGGCATGGCGCATTACAGAGGAAGAGTTCATGAAGGGTATTGACTGGATGAACAACTTGAAGCTGCGTCTTGGTTTCGGTCAGTCGGGTAACGACAATGTAAGTGCCTATCAGACGCAAGGCTCCATCAGCGGTGCCCAGTACTATTCGTTCGGTACCAGTGACGTGATAGGTTATGTTCCCAACAACCTGCGCAACATGGCGCTGGGATGGGAACGTACTACCGAGTACAACATCGGTCTTGACTTCGGCTTCTTCGACAACCGCATCTCGGGCTCGGTTGAGTACTACAACCGTAAGACAGACGACTTGATTATGAACAAGACCGTCCCCGTCACTACCGGATACTCTTCGGTGAAGGACAACGTAGGTTCGGTTCGTAATACAGGTTTCGAATTGCTGCTGAATACGGAAAACATCCGTACGAAGGACTTCTCCTGGAGAACTTCTATCAACTTGGCCTATAACAAGAACAAGATTGTAGACCTGCAATATAAGGAAGATCTGACCTCTCGCGGCTTGTCGTTTGAAGGCATGAAAGGTGATTACAGCAACCTGTGGGTGATTGGACAGCCTATAGACATCAACTACAACCTGATGACCATCGGTGTATGGCAGCTTGATGAAGCAGAAGAGGCAGCCAAATACGGTTGCAAGCCCGGACAGTATAAGGTATTGGATTTGGACCAGAACGGCAAGATTGATGATGCCGACCGTGTGATTGACGGCAAGCGCACACCGGACTGGACAGGCGGTATGAGCAACACATTCACCTATAAAAATTTCGATCTGACCATCGGTACGGCCTTCCAATTGGGTGCCCGTATGCGCAACCAGTTCTATGTATCGTATGCGTTGGAGAACAACAACATGAACCTGAACAACCTGAAGAAGGACTATTGGACACCTGAGAATCCTACGAACGCATCGGCACAACCGGGTAACATGGGACCTTACCGTGGTAAGGCAGGACCTTGGGGAAATCAGAAGTCTGAGGTATCACACACCATGTCTTCTTCCGACTACTTCAAGGTAAGCCACATCAGTTTGGGATATACATTTGACAAGTCGCTGATAGCAAAGAGCTTCCTGACCAACCTGCGCGTATATTGTACGGTTCAGAATCCGTTCATCATTTGTGCAGACTATGTAGTTGATCCGGAGCAGTTGACTTCCAGCATTTCCAATACCGACGTTCGCACGCGGAACGTATTGTTTGGTGTGAATGTTTCTTTTTAAATAACAAATAGTTAAAGCATGAGTAATATGAAAACCAAGAATCTATTTGCAAAAGGTATCTTCCTCGTTTCTATGACCGCATTGGTCAGCTGCTCGTCCTTCTTGGATGAGGAGAACTGGACCAGTCAGTCTGCCGAAGATTACTATAAGACCGCTTCCGGATACGAAGCATTGGTCAACGGAGCCTATTCTACGCTGAAATCGGTGTACAATAACTATAGCTATCTGAAACTGACCCAACTCGGTACGGACCTTGGCACACAGTGTCTGGGTACCAGTACCAATGACTTGAACCAGTATGTGGTGACCTATGACAATGCTAATTCGGACGTATATAGCCAATGGAAAACTCTGTATGCAGCATTGAAGAACGTTAATGCTGCTATCGACCGTTCAGAGCAGGTGGTCCTGAAAGAGCAGGATGCCATGAATGGTATCGACCCCAAAACGTTGGCTACCCGTGTGGCTGAGGCTAAGTTTCTGCGTGCCTTGTACCTGTTTGAGATTGTGAAGAACTGGGGACAGGCTCCGTTGGAACTGCACGAACCGATGTCGGCATCCACTACCTCCCAACTGAACAGCGGGTCCGAGTTCTATGCTCAGATTTTGTCCGACCTCTCCGACGTGATGGCTTCGTCGCTGCCCGAGAAGCAGGGTGCCGGTGATTTTGGCCGTGCATCGAAAGCGGCAGCCAAACATCTGCGTGCATTGGTCTATCTGACACGCGGCTATCAGGGCTACGGTGAGTCATCAGACTTCAAGAATGCCTACAACGATGCAATGGATGTCATCAACAATTCTGGCCACAAGTTGTTGGATGATTATGCCCTGGTGCATCGTCAGTCCAACGAGGCCAACGACGAGGTGATATTTGCCGTGAACTTCAACAACACCACAAACTATAATAACAATCACCAGAGCGAATATTACCTCTTCTCCTACCGCGAAGGATGGGAAGGTCTGGCCAAGTGCAATTTCTATGCCAACGACTACGGTACGGTGATGCCCACCAAGTACCTTTATACAGCGTTCGACTGGAAGAAGGACCGCCGTGCAGAGGTAACCTTCATGAGCCCGCTGAATGGCAATCCCGCTACCTCGGTGGACGGACGTACCTACGGACGCAATGCCTTCATGAACACTACCCAGTTGGCTACTTCCAGCACAGGTGTGGCAGATACGGTCATCTACTTCCCGGTACCGAGCGAAGAGGGATTCCGCGTCTATACCCGTGAGGAGCAGAAAGCTGCGAACTCCTCTTCACCTATGAAGTTCATCTATAACTATCCTTCGGGATCTTACAACGATTGTGCCGACGAAGACTATTACATCACCGGTATGCAGGGCAACAGCTCTATGACTCGTGCCTGGTTGCCCGTCTATAAGTTCAAGGATGCCAACACGCTGTATGGTGAAAGTGGCGGTAGCCAATACGGCTCGCGCGACATCGTTCTCTTCCGTTTGGCCGAAACTTACCTGATTGCTGCAGAGGCTGCCGTGAAGAGTAATGACAATGCCAATGCGCTGGTATGCATCAATACCGTTCGCGAACGTGCCATGAATCATGCGCATGAGGCTGGCCTTCCGAAGTATTCGGGTACGGTAACCATTGATGATGTGCTGGATGAACGTGCACTGGAACTTTTCGGAGAGGCTCCCCGTTGGAACGACCTGACCCGTACAGGCAAGTTGGCTGAACGTGTGTTGAAGTACAATTGGGATGTAACTAACGTTACGGGTGGTCTCATTCAGACTCAGTTGAGTTCTTCGACCAATGCCAAGTACAGTCTGCGTCCTATTCCGGTTTCATGGTTGAATACGTTGTCGAACGGACAGGAATTGGGTAACAATCCTGGTTGGGAATAAAGTTCAGGTATTAGCCCAACCTTTTCGGAAAACAAAGGTTGGATAGGTAAGATTGTTTAGGGACAAAGGGTCTGCCAATTTCTCAATTAGGAAAGATTGTGCAGACCCTTTTTGTGGATTGTTTAATGATAAATGATATAAGAAGTATGCATACATATATTATATCCAGATTAAAAAGGGTTATACTTGTTGGATTGCTTCTGGAGCTGATACCTTCTGTGGTAAATGGCAAAGTGGTAATTCCGGCATTTCCATCAGAGCAGCATCTGTCTCTTGATTATGAGATAGAAGTGGATGGTCTATCAGTTCCTGTATATAAGGCCCAGACTCAGCATCATGATAAGAAATACTCATTTGCTTATTTTGATTTTTCAGGTAGTGTAACTATTAAGATAAAAAGTCGTTTTTCGTTGGACAAACTGGTTGTGTTACCGGATGGGTATGGCATTCGTCCATCTGTATCTGGACGTGAGGCAGCCTTTCGTTTGGAGAATCCTTGCGATATCTCTTTTGAACCTGATGGGTGTAACAGTCCTTTGCTCCTGTTTACAAATTCGCCTGAAGTTTCATCCGTTCCGGAGCATAGTCCCGATGTTATCTATTTTGGCCCCGGCATACATAATCCTCAAGATGGTTTGATTCGGTTGACTTCCAATCAGACGCTTTATTTGGCATCAGGTGCGATTGTGAATGCAGGCGTTGAAGCCACGGGTGACAATATCACTATTTGTGGTAGAGGTATATTGGACGGGTCAGATTGGGATCATAATGCCGGTCCTACCGACTTTATGATTAATGCAAAGTCGTGTAATAATTTGGTGATAAAGGATATTATCGTCAAAGGTTCTTACTATTGGACAATTGTTCCCCAAAATTGTGATAGGGTTCTCATTGACCATGTCCGTCTGGTAGGTTCAAGAGTGGGCAATGACGATGGGGTAGACCCCTGTAATTCCAGTAATGTCATGATACGAAATTGTTTTTTCCGGACGGATGACGATGCAATTTCTCCCAAGGGTATCACCAGAGCTGGTGGGGAAAGAAGTTCGAAGATTACGGAGAATATCGTGGTAGAGAACTGTGTGTTTTGGATAGATTTCGCCAATGTCTTTCGAATAGCTACAGAGAGCAGTTGTCCCATGATGGCTAATTTCACCGCACGAAATATAGATGTTATCCACTTCCCCGATCGTGACAGAGTACAGATTTTCTGGTTGCATCCAACCGGTGAAATGCCGATGGAGAATCTCACATTTGAGCATATCAGGGTACATGCTGAGAAACCATATCATTTAATTAAAATATCACCCTCAACTACGTTGGTTGGCACACGTCCCATTATTCAACCCACTCCCAATAACAAAACCATCGGACCAGGGCGTCGCGGTATGGGCAGTAGGGGATATGGTGAATTTGTTGTCATCCCTTCTACCGGGCCTTATGTGCATAATGTAGTGTTCCGGGACATCACATCCTATGGCTGTGTCCAAGGGGGGAATGAAAGGGGAGCGGTCATCATCCAAGGTGTTGATTCGCAACATGACGTATCCGGTATCGTATTGGATCATGTAGAGTATGGTGGCACACTCGTTGACGACCGTTATCCGATGCTGCGTATGAACGAGCACGTACACCATGTCCGGTTCCTGGGGCAATAAGTTGTATTGAAATACAAATTTTTATTTTTATGATGAAGCATATTTTATATATAGTCTGTTTGTGTTTGTCTTTCTTTTATCTTTCTTGTTCAGAGTCAGCATCCGATTTGTCTGTAGACAAAGAGATAGGGTATTGTCA
>SAMEA3663248__coassemble_342_pt1 | contig 17540 bp, 16 predicted proteins | sample SAMEA3663248__metabat2_low_PE_023 | metagenome-assembled genome bin SAMEA3663248 (sample SAMEA3663248) | pig gut metagenome | biome: pig gut; feature: pig-associated habitat; material: faeces | place: China | collected 2013
CGAACGGCGGTAAAGGCGACGATGCACATACACCAGGTAGGAGCACCACGTGGCAAGTGCCCACGTCTCCTTGGGATCCCAACTCCAATAGCTGCCCCAGGCCTGCTTGGCCCAAATGCAGCCGGATATCATGCCGAAGGTCAGGAAGGTCATCCCGATAGCCACCAGACGGTCGGTTGAAGGCAGATACTCGGAGGTACCCTTCCACCACCCGGCAATGGTCAACAGGCAGGCACAGCCAAAAAGGCTGTATGAAAACATATATACTGTGACATGCGGCACAAACCACATACTCTGCAACGCCGGCATCAGGGAACGGTCGTGCATCTCGGGACGAAGAAGGTTGATGACGATGAACACCGTGGCCACCAGCAACGAGAAAAGGGGCATCCAGCGATAGTGCCATCGGATGTAAACCAACCAGCCGGAAACGACCATAAAGAGTGCATACCAAAGGCGGGTTTCGCCCATCGTGCGCAGCGGCGGACGACCCAGACTTACCCACAAGCCGGCAATGAAACAGGCATAAACCAATATACCCGCAGCGGTGGCCCAAACAGTAAGCCCGCTACGCTCCCTGCGGCTAAAGAGGGCAGAAATTGCCCCAACCCACCACAGGAGCAACGCAGGAAGGGCAAATGCCCCGAAGAGATTCCAAGAAAACATATCCGTCCTCCTCCATTTATTTAAGTTTGACCATCATCCAACCTACTCCACACAGCAGCATGAGCAATCCTACCAACATGGGATATTTCCAGGGCTGACGTACTATTTGCAACACGCATCGGTCAATGGTGCCATCCTCTTCGCTGCAGTCGAAACTCATCAGATAGATATCCTCTGCCAAACTGACCGCATGAGGGGTGTTGACCGCCAGTGCACAGGGTTGACCGTCCAGCAAAAGGGTAGCCGCATATTGCACAGGCGAACCGTCTGCCCCGCTGACCGTCACTTCAAAGTCCTGCAGGGTGAGTTCATAAGGCAACAACGTCACTCGGCCTTGCGTATCATAAGCGGTGTTCGAGGCGACATTCCGACGCACCACGGTACGATACTGGCTTACATCACCGGCTCCCACCATACCGGCCAGCAGGGTAAGCCACACGCCGACGTGAACCAATAGGAAAGAGGCATCACGCCGCCAGACACACCTCCGAAGCCGGTGCAACAGGAGCAGTGTCAGATGAGCCAGCAAGGCCACCAGTTGCGCCACGAAAGGCCACGAAGTGGGAAAGTCGAACAATCCCAACCGATGGAAGCACATAGAGAAGAAACCGTCTGCCTCACCGGCAGCCGACTGAGGCAGACAACCACCCACCACGCACCACACGAGCAACGGCACCAAGATGATACAAGCCATACGGGACGACCTCCATCGCACCACGCAGGCAGAAGAACCCCACTCGCAATCCACCACATACAGCAGTGCCAAAAGTGCCGCACCTACACCTGCCCCCACAGGGAAGGCCGTCCACGACACATCCACATTGCCTGTCACCAATTGTATGGCAACTGCTCCCAACAGATATATGAGGTATTCCTTCATCATACGCACCCACTGCTTATTTTACTCTTTCTCATCCGATTCCCATGCCAGCAGCCACTGTTTGGCCTCCCGTCCGCCGGCATATCCCGCCAGACGGCCGTCCGCTCCCAACACCCTGTGACAGGGTACGACGATGGAGAGTGGATTGGCTCCGATAGCCGAGGCCACCGCCCGCACCGACGACGGACGACCGATGCGACGTGCCATATCGGCATAGCTGCACCGCACGCCATAAGGCAAGGCCAACAGAACTTGCCATATCTCCTGTTGGAAAGAGGTGCCACAAAAGGCAATCGGAAGGCTGAACTGACGACTGCGATGTTCGAAATAAGCGTCCAGCTGACTGACGGCTTCCCTTACCACCGAGGCCTCTGCCGGCTCCCATGGGGTGGAGAGATACCTCCGCAAGCGACGTTCCGTAGCCTCCCACCGACCGTTTGACTGCCAGTCGCAGGCATACAGCCTCCCCTCGCAAGCGGCCAGCACCAGTTCGCCGCAGGGTGAATGATAAATGCAACTGCCCGCCATATTACTCCGATTGTTTCATCACTGACTCGTCGCGCATCAACAACGATTCCACATTGTATCGCGGACGGTCTTTCACTTCGATGTATATCTTGCCGACTCGCCTACAATGCCCAGCGATATCAGTACCACACCTCCGACTAACCAGAGCGAAATCATGAGCGACGACCAACCCGGCACCACATTGTGCAGGAAATAAGAGTGCAGCGTCCACAACGTCACCACCAAAGCTATCAGTACAAAGATGCACCCTATCCAAAATATCATGCGCACAGGCTTCACAGAGAACGAGGTAATACCGTCAATGGCAAAGTTGAGCATCTTGCGGAAAGGGTATTTCGATTCGCCAGCAAAGCGCTTCTCGCGGTTGTAGTAGACACAAGTGGTACGATATCCCACCAAGGGCACCAGCCCCCGCAGGTAGAGATTACGCTCGCGAAAGGTACACAGGAACTGCAAAGCCCTGCTGCTCATCAGCCGATAATCGGCATGGTTGTAGACAGACTTTACCCCCATCCACTTCATCAGTCGATAGAAGGCCAATGCCGTGTTGCGTTTAAAGAAGGTGTCGGTCTTCCGTTCGCGACGTACCCCGTACACGATGTCATATCCTTCGTTGTAGCATTCAATCATCCGGGGAATAGCCTCCACATCATCCTGCAGGTCGGCATCAATGGAAACCGCCATGTCGCACCGCTGCTGCACCGCCTGAAGGCCGGCCAACAACGCCTGCTGATGCCCCACGTTTCCTGCCAGATTGAGTCCGCAAGCATACGGAGTAGAGCGATGAAGCTCGCAGATGATGGGCCACGTGGCATCCGTGCTGCCGTCGTTGACATAGAGGATATAACTGGACGGGGCTATCTGCCCGGCTGCAATCAGGCGGTCGTAGAGTGCACTGAGCCGCCGATGCGTTTCAGGCAACACCGCCTCTTCTCTGTAGCTGGGTACCACTACGGCAAGTATAGGAATCTTTTGCATCACAATATCATTACATTCGTTGTATTGCCTCCAATTTGTGGAGAGAATGCAATATTCGCAAGAATTCGGGAAAAAAACAAGTTCTGCACCGTTTTTTTCTTAGTTATTTCCATCTTCCTACCTGCTTCCTACCTGCTCCCTACCAACTCCCTACCATCTCCCTATCATCTCCCTATCAAATGCCTTCAAATTCCATCTCCATGGAAGGGAAAAACAAGGCGTTTTTTCGAGTGGGGTAAGGAGTTGAAAAGGAGGTCAACAATCGAGCAACCCCTCCATCCGGTCAATGGGTTAAACATCATTAAATTTCAACAGACGAGCAAGTGGAAATAATGGATGAGTGAGAGTAAATCTGTATTTTTACACAGACAAATATCCAAATGACAATCCATCAAAACGGCATCAGCTATGAGAATCATCATCACGACACTGCTGCTCGCCCTGACACTGGGCGTCGGTGCAAAGGAAGAGAAGAAACCTTGGGACAACGGAAAGTTGAAAGTCTCCGACAACCAACGATACCTCCTGCACGAGAACGGTGTACCGTTCTTCTGGCTGGGCGATACCGGATGGCTGCTGCCCGAACGTGCCGACAGAGACGAAGCGGCGTATTATCTAAAGTCATGCCACGCCGCCGGGTTCAACGTTGTACAGGTACAAGTCATCAACGGCGTACCGGCATACAATGCGTATGGAGAGCCGTCGCACACCAACGGATGGAACTTTCAGCACATCCGCCAACAGGGGGAATATGGTTATTGGGAGCATTTGGATTACATTGTCAGACAAGCGCAGCAAGAGGGCATCTACATCGGTATGGTATGTATATGGGGAGAACTCGTGAAGGCAGGACTTCTCACGGCTCAGGATGCAGTCAAGTACGGCACGTTCCTTGCCAACCGATACAAGGACGAACCCAACATCATCTGGTTTATGGGAGGTGACATACAAGGCGACATTCATCCGGAAGTGTGGAACACGCTGGCCACTACCATCAAGTCGATAGACAAGAACCACCTCATGACCTACCATCCTCGCGGACGATACACCAGCGCCAAGTGGTTCAGCAAAGCACCGTGGATTGATTTCCACACCTTCCAGTCGGGACACCGGCGTTACAATCAGCGTATGGGCGACAAACACTACCCCATACCCGATGGTACCGAAGAGGACAACTGGATGTATGTAGACTCCACCTGGGCATACACGCCCATGAAACCCGTTCTCGATGCCGAACCGAGCTACGAAGAGATTCCGCAAGGGCTTCACGATGCCCGCGAACCACGATGGAAGGCGTGCGACATGCGACGCTATGCGTACTGGTCGGTGTTCGCCGGCTCTTGCGGACACACCTACGGACACAACTCCATCATGCAATTCCTGAAACCCGGCTACAGCACCAGCTATGGTGACAATGAAAGTGCCAAGCCCTGGTATCAAGCCCTGTACGATCCCGGCTTCTCGCAGATGAAGCATCTGAAACAGCTCATGCTCACCTTCCCCTACTTCGACCGTATACCCGACCAAACAGTGATATGCGGCCAAAACGGTACGCGCTACGATCGTTTGATAGCTACACGGGGAAAAGACTATCTCTTGGTTTACAACTACACCGCCAAAGCTATGGACATCGACTTCCGAAAGATTGAGGGCAAGACCAAACAAGCGTATTGGATGGATGCCGCTACGGGACGTTTCACTTACCTGGGCGAAATGGCGGATAGCATACACCACCTCTCCCCCACATCGGAAAGCGACGGGGTACTCATCGCCTTCAACTCCACCAAGGAGTACCTCACGCCCGACATGACAACTACCCCCAGAGCGGATTCCGGCCCTGTTCCTGTCAGTGAGAGGCCACGCATACTCATTACCACCGATATCGGAGGAACCGACCCCGACGACAACCAGTCGATGATGCACTATCTGCTCTACAGCAACGAATTCGACTGCGAAGGGCTCATCTCGTCGCCCTCGTTTGGCGAAGGCAACAAGAGCGAAATACTTCGTATGATTGATTTGTACGAACAGGATTTACCCCGTCTTCAGCAGCACAACCAGCAGGCGAAAGCACCCAATGCCCTCTATCCCTCGCCCGCCTATCTCCGGTCTATCACCAAACAGGGACGACACGGCGCAGCACCAATGGCCGGGTATTCAACTCCCACCGAAGGCTCGGAATGGATTATGCGATGCGCCAACAAGCAGACACACCGTCCTCTCTACATATTGGTATGGGGAGGACTCGACGATGTGGCACAAGCGTTGCACGATGCCCCCGAAATAGCCGGGAAAATACGCATCTATTGGATTGGGGGTCCCAACAAGAAGTGGGGCATCAACGCCTACGCCTACATTGTGGAAAACTTTCCTGACGTATGGATGATAGAGAACAACTCCACCTACCGAGGCTTTATCGCCAACTATAAGAATCCCGATTGCTGGAACGGAGGCTTCTACGACCACTATGTCAAGGGGAACGGCTACTTGGGAGCTGACTTCTATAACTATCTGCAGGGCAAACCGAAGCTGGGTGACACTCCCTCGCTGCTTTACATGATGGACGGCAATCCCGCTCATCCCGAAAAGGAGTCGTGGGGTGGCAGCTTTGAGCGATGCACGTACACGCCGCGCAGCGTTTTCTACCACACCACCACGGCAAAGGACACGGCGCAAATCTACTCCATCATCGAGTGGCACGTCAAGGGTCCCGTATGCAAACACCTGAAGACAGGCGACGAATGCATTACCCTCAGCATTGCCAACCAACAGTGGCGTGGATACTATCTGGGAGATGGCCACTATGTGGTGAAATACAGCACCTACAAGTCTGGTACACAGCCATACACCATCACTTCGGATATCAAAGGATTTCCCCGCCAGGAGGGTTTCATCACCATCGACAAAACCTTCCCCGGCCCGCACCGCGACACCGACTATTCGGTGGGCAGCCACTGGTGGTCGGACAAGGGTGACCCTACCCTATTCCACGATGGACACCAAGGATCTGCAACCATTTTCAGATTCCGCCAGGCGATTATGGAAGACTGGGGCGAGAGATGCTCGTGGCTTTCCCGCTAAGCCAAAGCGCCTTACACAGGTACTCAGGAAACAGGAAAACTACAGAGGTCATCCCTTGTAGAGCAAAACCACATTGGGATAAACCACGCCTTCGGCACACGAGAACTGAACCGCCAGCATGAAATGGCGGAAGAACGAGGCCTGACGGAAAAAGAAATTGGGAACCAGCTGCACGTATTTTTCGGGCTGGCGGAGCACTGTCTCCATATCGGCCATCATCATGAAGTTGTAGAAGGGCGAAAGGCTGCCGATGCACTCTTCGTACAGGGAATGACCCTCTAACACGCTACCCGCCTCCATCTGTGCCACATAAGCCGGAATGCTGACCACATCAGGTGCCAACAGCAACGCACCACCGTAGAAACCGGCATACATAGAAGATGATGGAGAGGACGAGAGACCCGACAGGCGAGAGAAGAGGAAGTTGCTTGGCAATTCATACTGACGGCACCGACCGCCTTGCATCTGGAATCCGACAGGCAGATGGGAAGAGCCCGATGCCTGCATAGCAATCTGCCGAAGTCGTCGTTCAGCCTCTGCCTCGTCACGCACCGGAATGCGCATCACGGCATGGGGAGTAGCGGCCACGGTGTCCTGCGAAGCAAACAGACAGACCATGACACTCTCCGATCCACCTTGATCGAAGAATTCACGCCACTCATCGGCGACAGCCAAAGAATCAGACGACGACGCAGACAGTGAATAATGAGGTGAAGCAATGAACCCCAGCATGGAAGCACGGTCGGACAAGGCCCAGCGATTGAAGTAGAAAGTGGAAGCAGGCAAGTGGCTGCCAGGAAATCCTTCGACGGCCTGCTGACGGCGCAAGGCATTGATGAAGGTCTGGGCCGAATCCACTTCGTAACTGACACCCGAACAGTATACTGCATGGTCATTGAATTTCATGTCAAACTCCGTCCATTCGCCCAAACGAGTGGTAGCGCACAGGGAGTCAACGGGATTACCCATCTCCACCGAATGCATCCGCACGTACAGGGTAGCCGCCACATTGACATGTTCGCCGGCACGCACACCACTGAAAGCCGGTTGCTGAAGCAAGGAACGACGCAGACGACGGGCGTCAATCACCTCCTCCACCAACCGTTTCTGTAAGCTAAGCACCAGAAAGTCGCGAGTCAGATAGAGCGAAAGGAAACGACCGTCGGTCATCAGGTAGATACGTATCTTCTCTCCCTGATAGGTAAAATCTTTGGGCGGATAGGTCTCGTCGGTGTACTTGCGGATTAATGACTCCACCAGTTCGTAATCACCGCCTCCCAAACTGCAATAGAATACCTGATTAAGCGGGATGTTGGGATGATGGAAACTGATGAGCATCTTGTCCATCTGACGGCTAAGCCCGTGAGGCGTATCGGCCAGCAGGACAGAAAGGTGTTTCTTCAGAAATACAAAGATATCGGAGATATAGAGGAAATGACGGTCTTTACTGCACTGAAGCTGGTTGATGTCTTGCACCAAATCGGCCATACGGTCGGTCTCCAGCACGGCCATAGCGTCATCAGGAACCAGCGAGTAAAGGTTAAACTCCGACCTTCTCTCCTCCGCCGTCAGACGGAAGAACGAATAGATGCCCAGCCCTGTACACAGCAACAGAACAGAAACAATCACAACTGTACGTATGAGAAAACGGAGTTTCATGGTTTGGCGTATCTATTTTTACTATTTTTTGCAAAAATAACACATTTCACCCATAAAACAATAGAATTGTTGAAAAAGTTTAGAAATATTTTAAAATTCTATTTCCTCCTTATCGTAAGCCAAGTGAATGTGTGGAGGCAGTTTCCGACTGACCACCTCATGCAGTCCCATGTGATGGCTCATGTGAATCAGGTAAGTATCACGGGCTCCGATGCGTGCCGCCAGGGTCAACGCCTCATCCAAACTCTGATGAGTAGGATGCGGTTCCTCGCGAAGGGCATTGATTACCAGCACATCCAGCCCCTTCAAATAGGCGTACTGCGATGCTGGGAGCGAAGAGAGATCGGTTATATAGGCCAAACGCGAACCGATGCGATAGCCCAGAATCGGCAGCTTGCCATGCATCACCTGCAACGGAGTGACTGAGGTGGTGCCTACCTGGAAAGTGACACCCGGTAAGGCCTCCTCCAGCCGGATGCGGGGTACACCGGGATACTTGCGTTCGGCAAAGCAATAGGGCATACGTGCCCGCAAATGTTTGGCCGTATAGGCATCGGCATAGACGGGAATCTCTTCGGCCAGACGGCAGAAAGGGCGCAAATCATCCAGCCCTCCCACATGGTCGTAGTGTTCATGAGTAACCAAAACGGCATCTATCCGCCGAAAAGGAAGCGACAGCACCTGCTGACGGAAGTCGGGTCCGCAATCTATCAGAATCCGTTCGCTGTCCGTCTCAACCAAAGCCGATGTGCGCAAACGGTGGTCGCGTGCATCGGACGAAGCACATACAAGACAGGTACATCCCACCTCGGGGACACCCGTTGAAGTTCCGCTTCCCAAGATTGTCAGCTTCATGGCTATATTAAATTGACTTCGGGATGAATGGAGATGCCGAACTTCCGATACACATCGCGGCACACGGCATCAGAGAGTGCCACAATGTCGGCTCCTGTTGCTCCACCCAGATTGACAAGTACCAGTGCCTGCTTGTCGTAGACGGCGGCACGTCCAAGGGAACGTCCCTTCCAGCCACATTGCTCGATAAGCCAGCCGGCAGGAATTTTGACTCTTCCGTCCTCCAGCAGATAGTGGGGCATAGAGGGATATTGCCCGAGAAGAGGGTCAAAAGTCTCACGCGCCACGATTGGGTTCATAAAGAAGCTGCCAGCGTTGCCCAACTGAGCGGGATCGGGCAGTTTGGCACGACGGATGGAGATAATGGATTGACGGACATGCTTCAGCGTGACGGAGGGGAAAGAAGCTAACGTCTGGCGAATGGCTCCGTAATCCAACGTAAAACGTTCGCATCTGGAGAGGCGGTAATGAACGCGGGTAATGAACCACCGCTTCATGTCAGGACGTTTGAACAGGCTATCGCGATAGGCATAGGCGCACTCGTCGGCTGAGAACAGGCGTTGTTCGCCCTCACGACTGACAGCTTCCACAGCCAATATCAAATCCTTGGCCTCCACACCATAAGCACCGATGTTCTGCACGGCACTGGCACCCACCTCACCCGGTATCAGGGAGAGATTCTCAGCGCCATACCAACCCTGCTCAACACAGTAATCCACAAAACTGTCCCAGCAGACACCCGCTCCCACACGCACATCCACACTGTCATCGTCCTGACGAACCACCTCAATGCCTTGAATAAGCGAATGGAGCACTGTTCCCTCGTAATCCTTCGTAAACAACAGGTTACTGCCTGCACCCACATGCAGATAGGGTTCTGTGACGGCTCCGCTGCGGATGAGCTGCAGCAGTTCCTCCTCCGAAGCATATTCCAGCAGGCGATTCGCCGTTGCCTCTATGCCGAATGTATTGGCAATCTTTTGTTTAGTCATCTGTCAAATGCTTGTATCTTCATATTTGTACAACCTGCCCTTCTGCGGAAATAAAAGACATTGGAGTAGCCGTTACCTATGCCGTTGACTTTCAAAATCTTGGTACGTGAGTGGTCGTCGTTGCGTTGTCCGTAATTGATGTTGGACAGCTTGTCGGTAGGCATCATGGGACAGAAGGCATACCACTGGTTCAGGTCGAGCGTGGTTTCCAGAATGGAGAACTCGTCATCCGGGTCGATGGTGACAAACTGCAATGGCTCGGTGATGTGATGGCTCTGATAAAGGCTGTCGGTCACAAAGCGGGCATAGAAAGAGACAAAGTCTTCGTCATCGTCCTTCTCCATACGGCGCAGATTGATGGCCTCAAGCATCCACATGCCCTGCTTCCGCTCAAAATAGTACTTCTTCACCATGCGTGTTTTCAGGTAAAACCACTCCACCTGTACGGAAGTCTGCGTAGTATCACCTATCATGTCCATTTCGTCCTCGTTGTCAAACAACAGGGTATAGTAACTTTGCTGGATGAAGAGGCTGTCGTGCTTCCAATACTTCTTCTCGATTCGGGAAGAGCTGTCCATATTATAAAAAGGTAAAGGGAAAACCGTGCGCTGCAGTTGCAACGCTTCGTCCGAGGCAAAACTGAAGACGAAATCATCGAACAGTTCATCAGCCTCTATCGGTTTCGGCAGTTCTTCCTCCGTAGCAGAAACCAGTGTGTCCATCCGCAGAGCAGCCGAATCTACCTGCTCTGTGATGGACGCAAAGGGATCTATCTTAGCCTTTCCACCGCCGCACGCCATAAGGCATACAGCCAAAGAAAGCACAACAACAATTTTTTTCATCTCGCAACAGCCATCCTATGGCATGGCCTACAAAACCATATATATATTATCTGTTCAATTTGATTTTCAGCTTCTCCAGCATATCCATCGTCATGGATTCCAAATCGAAGTTAGGTTTCCAATCCCACTCTTCACGTGCGCAACTGTCATCCAGTGAGTTGGGCCAGCTGTCGGCAATGGCCTGCTTCAAGGGGTCAATCTGATACTCCATCTCAAAGTCGGGTACATGCTTCTTGATAGCCTGATAAATCTCTTCCGGGTCAAAACTCATCGAGGCGATGTTGAATGCGTTGCGGTGCTTCAAGCGGGCGGGTGCAGCTTCCATCAACGAGATGGCGGCATGAAGCGCATCAGGCATATACATCATGTCCATATAGGTACCGGCCTTTACGGGGCAGATAAACTTTTCGCCTCTGACGGCCGAGTAGAAGATATCTACCGCATAGTCCGTCGTACCTCCACCCGGAGGGGTTACATTGGAGATGATGCCCGGGAAACGTACCGAACGGGTATCTACTCCATATTTGGTATAATAGTAGTCACTCAACAACTCGGTAGTCACTTTGGTCACTCCATACATGGTACGCGGACGCTGGATGGTATCCTGTGGCGTCTTTTCATGCGGAGTCGCCTCACCGAACGAACCGATGGAACTGGGAGTGAAGACGGCACACCCGTATTCGCGTGCGACCTCCAGCACATTCCACAATCCGTCAATACCAATCTTCCAAGCCATGGCCGGACGGCTCTCAGCCACCACAGAAAGCAAGGCGGCCAGATTGTAGATGGTATCAATCTTAAACTGACGGGCCACCACCTCAATGGACTGGCGGTCAGTCACGTCTGCAATGGCAGAAGGACCCGAAGCCTTCAACTCTCCCCGAGGCATGGCGCTGGGTATATATCCAGCCACAACGTGGTCATCGCCATAACGCTTGCGCAATTCCAATGTCAGCTCCGATCCAATCTGACCGGTAGCACCAATTACCAGAATATTTTTCATAACAAGTTATTTATAGGTTTAAATTATGTCACTGCAAAGATAAGCACTTTTTTTTCATAAAACTATCATTCTGCTATTGTTTATTCCAAGAAAAATGATGTTCTTTGTACTTTCATGTTACAAAAAAGAAACGAACCTTTTAAATGAAAGAATTATGTACGGTAAAATGAAAGATCATCTCTGCAACACACTTGCAGAAATCAAGGAAGCCGGCCTCTATAAAGAGGAGCGACTCATCGAAGGCCCCCAACAGGCTGCCATTCAAGTGAAAGGAAAGGAAGTGCTCAACTTCTGTGCCAATAACTACCTGGGTCTCTCCAATCATCCCCGCCTGATTGCAGCTGCCCAACAGATGATGGACCGTCGCGGCTACGGCATGTCGTCGGTACGCTTTATCTGCGGTACGCAGGACATTCACAAAGAGCTGGAAGCTGCCATTTCCGACTACTTCCACACGGAGGACACCATCCTCTATGCTGCCTGCTTCGATGCCAACGGCGGTGTATTCGAACCGCTGCTCACCGATGAGGATGCCATCATCTCCGACTCGCTGAACCATGCCTCCATCATCGACGGTGTACGCCTCTGCAAGGCCAAACGCTACCGCTATGCCAATGCCGACATGGCCGAACTGGAGAAATGCCTGCAGGAAGCACAAGCACAACGCTTCCGCATTGTAGTGACCGACGGTGTCTTCTCGATGGATGGCAACGTGGCTCCGATGAACAAGATTTGTGACCTGGCTGAAAAATACGATGCACTAGTTATGGTAGACGAAAGCCACTCGGCTGGCGTGGTAGGTCCGACCGGACATGGTGTGAGCGAACTGTACAACACATACGGACGGGTAGACATCTATACCGGCACCTTGGGCAAGGCCTTCGGTGGTGCCATGGGTGGTTTCACTACCGGCCGCAAGGAGATTATCGATTTGTTGCGTCAGCGCAGCCGTCCCTACCTCTTCTCCAACTCGGTGGCTCCGGCCGTTATCGGTGCCAGCTTGGAAGTATTCAAGATGTTGAAGGAGAGCAACGCGCTGCACGACAAGCTGGTGGAGAACGTCACCTACTTCCGCGACCGCATGACCGCTGCCGGGTTCGACATCAAGCCGACCCAAAGTGCCATCTGTGCCGTGATGCTGTACGATGCCAAGCTGTCGCAAGTATATGCTGCCCGTATGCAGGAAGAGGGCATCTACGTTACTGGCTTCTACTATCCTGTGGTACCGAAGGGACAGGCACGCATCCGCGTACAGCTCTCTGCCGGTCACGAGAAAGAGCATCTGGACAAGTGTATTGCCGCCTTCATCAAGGTAGGCAAAGAGCTGGGCGTCATCAAATAAAGACTGACCACTGACACGCTATCGCCTCACGCCGTATGCCACTGCATACCACGTGAGGCGATTTGTAAATTTCGGTGTCATACTGCTCGTCCCCCTATGAAGCCAATTCACGCAGGCAAGAGGCTATCTTCTCCATGAGCCACTCATCGTAATGCATGTCAACTATTTCCTGATAGCGGGCCTCCAACTCAGGAGTATTGAATTTCTCCGGGTGCGATGTATGCGAGAGACGCAAGATATGCCAGTTCCGCCAACGGTTGAACACATTGGCGCCAAATAGATTGATCCAAAGTGGTGTATCCTCGCTGAACCCGTCATCTACCAACTGGTGGAATTCAGCCAGCACCTTATTGAACCGCTCATAAAACTCGTCGTAACTCATCTTCCCCTGATGCATCTGGGCAAGCACCTCTTTCGCCTCCCTCTCCACATCGGTGAACTTTGTCTTTCTGCCCTTACGATCCTTACCGAAAATGTCATTCAGATATTCGTATCCCATCACTTTTACTTTTATTTGATTTCCATTAATATAGCCGTATAATTGTCATCTCCCTGTCGCTCGCACGAAATACCTTTCATCCGAATCAGAGAGCTATCTGATTCTTTCTCCTTTACCGTTCAACATCACACCATCCTCATCATTGTCCTTGCAAAGGTACAAATCATAACCGATTGCCTTGATACTGCTGTAAGAAGGCGGAGTGATGACTTGTCCGTCTGCTGTCATCAAACCGTACCATCCGGTTTCAGCTTCATAACGTCGGCATTTAGCCATCTTTTCCACGGGCAGCGGTTCGATATCTTCCGTCTCACTGGTCAGCGAGCCTTCCTCGTTATAGTTCTTTGAGGTAGTGTAGCGCAACTCGTCAGTCTCGTAAGTCATATAGCCTACGTCATTGATGTAGAAATCATTGATAATCTCACCGCTATGATTATATCGTTGTATGACGTGGCTACTGAGCGTGACGCTGATATAGTCATCATTGACCCAGACCTGAGCTTTCATGAATGGAATGACCGTATTCAAAGTACTATCCAACACACTCTTGCCCTCTCCATTGTCGACAATCCAGAACTTGCCGGCAGCACAAATCGAGAAATAGTCCGGCTTCAAGACCCACCTGCCCTGCTTGTCTATCAATCCGAAACGGTCACGACGATCATTGTGTACAATGCAACGGTCATTGTGGAACACATATCCCTCGATGCCAGGTATATAAGGAATCTTAGGGTCAATCACCACCTTGCCCGAAGCATCGATGAACTTGATCCAGCCTCCGTCATCTACCGATGCCAATCCTTCGGAGAAAATCCAGGCATGATTATATTTCGGTTCAATCACCGGTTTGCCTGTGAACATATTAAAACAGCCACGCTTCTTGCCGTCACTATAACATATCAAGGAATCCAATCCCAACGGTTTGGCAATCCACTGGATGCCTGTGATGGTCTTCTTGCCATCGGAGGTCTTCAAGTAACCCGCCTCATCATAGTAGGAGTAATAGGTTACTGAGCGCGAAATATACTGCGTATCGTAATACGAATCATCCGAATGTCTGTTCAATGTCAGCTGACAGTAAATGGAACGGCAGAAATCCCAACTTGCAGTTATGGCCAGCAACAGCATCAAGAATGCAAAGCTGCTGCCCACTGTACGACGGAGAATCTTGCCGTACTTAGAGTCATCCCTCATGCCCAATATCACCGTGAACCAGTTGGCAATACCCACAAGCAGCGTCGTCAATCCATTCCAAAACAGGATGAAAGCCCTTTTCATAGATGCAGTCTTTCCCTTGACCTGTGTTTTCTTCTCTTTCTTGTCTTTAACTTCTTCCATTGTTTCAATTTTTAAGGTTTGTTTTACTGTTTATGATAATAGAGTGTCATTTGTAACCAATCCCTATCACCTTTATCAGTTTTTAACATGGGAATTTCATCTATCAGTACAAAAGTACAAACAAAAAACGAACAACTACGACGAATTATCTTTGATTGGGGTCAGTCAATTCATCCACTCTCAACGCACTACAAATCCACTCCACTCTGCTTGCCTCATAAGCTTCAGGAAGAGTCATTTTCCCAAGCAAATTCTCTTCCTCATCCATAGATGCCATCAGCTGCATCTTTCCATCCGTTTCCAAATAAACCATTCGGACACGGGCATGATACGATTCAAAGAGACAGATAGGAGTTTCGCGCATTTGAGCCGAAATGTTTGTTGCATTCCAGACAAACGGTTGGTGCCTATTCAAATACTCCAGGGCTTGCTCACGAGCCTTGTTTATGATAGCTCTTTGTGCTTTTCCTGAAGCAGCTTCCTGTTCACGCAGGGTATCATCGATTGATATGATAGGCATATCAGGCAGACACCTACGAATCCAATCAGCCTTACCGCTTCCCGATGCCCCGATTGCCCATACGACTTCCCCCCAAGATTCATCCTCCACCGATTCATCCTTCCGCACCTCCATTCCTGAGAGGAAAGCCCTACGTGTAATCAATGATGGGAAAGGATAACACCCGTCAAAACATCCCTCCTGCTTTGCCAACTCCTCACAAAGAGAAATTTGCTCCAACATTTGCTCTTGATCCTTACATTTTCTTCCAAGCATATCCGCTCTACAAAGAAGACATAGCATCCTAATGCTAAAGTCCGGTACAAGACTTCCGTTTGCCGCAATTCTATGCAATCTCAACAAGCCATTCTTCATATCCATTGTATGGGTGGGAAACGTATGATAACGTATCAACAGACAAATTGCTTCACGTACCTGCATCAATTCTTCCATTCCACACAAACCATATTTCCTCCAAAGGAGTTCCCGTGCCATTCCACTTCCTATCGGCGCATGATGAGGGCCCTTCCATTCCCCATCAACAAGTGTAGAAGTTGATATTTTGCCTATATCATGCAATAGAGCTGCGATAGTCAGAATATGTTGCTTCCTCTCGTTGAGAAGGTGATATTCAGGCAATCCATGCAATGCGTCCATTACCATCAGCGTATGAGTGAGCACATCGCCCTCAGCATGCCACAAAGGTGACTGCTGAGTATGGCGCATCTGCTCTGCAAAACTCTCGACTACCGTAGTTTCAATGTATTCAAGATTTAGGCTCTCCATTCAGTGCCACTTGAATCATTTCACGTACTCCGTGGAAAACCACTCCATACACCTCCATTTTACAATCACAATAAACCATCTTCATAACTTATCACATTTTAGTTTGTCAAACTAATTGTTCGCTATCGCATTCTTCCCGTTCCGCCACACTTGCCACAGTCCAAATGATAGTGATTGCGATAAGAACTATTATAAGTAGTACCACACTCATTGCACTTTACATATACATCACAATCATTCATTCCATATTGTGGAACAGCATCGTTCTTTGTAATCCGTCCTGTACCGTTGCACCATGGACATTTGCCGGACGCACGGACGGCAGATCCGCCACTTGTGCCTTGAACATACGGACTCGGTATAGGTACAGGGCCACAATAGTTATACCAATTTGCACTCTGGGCCGTACAGACACAGACGCTGCCGCCCTTAACCACTACCTGCAACCTATTATTCCCATAATACTTCATTCCTCCCTTGGACGAAATATAGTTCATACGCACAAACTGCGTGTGTACAGAGAGGTCTTTAAACAACAGGTATCCATTTCCGAAACCCACTTGAATGTAACTGCCAGTCGTTTGGCTGAAATAATTGTGAAAACTACTCTGAGCAGATGCTACGGACAGCATCAAGGCAGCTATTACCAACAACACCAACTTTTTCATGACTTTACGTTTTATTTGTTCTGATTTATTTTGCTACATACAGTTTATATTGATCTACGCTAAGTTTCTTACCACTGATACACAAGATACCAACATAAACATTTCAACGATAAGCATTACAGCCATGCTGTAGATTCTGTTTGTTTTCATACTCTTTTTTATTTAATGATTTAACCAATATTTATACCCAAAACTCGTTTGCATCACATCAACACTTACATAGTAAAAGAGGGTATAAAGTTCCGAAAGCTATCACCATTATCTAAAAAATTGTCATACATAGTGAAGCAAGCAAGGAACAATCCTCTATCGTTCACTATTATTTGTATAATACAGAAAATGGAATGCGGCACCATTGCGTACATTCCATTCCCCACAACATTCACTAGCAATTCTCTATTCTACGAGCTCATATCTTGCTCCGAACCATTCATCAAGAACGTCTTCTACCTTTCGTTCTATTTCCGGCGTTATCTTTTCCTTCACCTTTTTATACACGTACAAAATAGCTGCGCCCTCATCCAAAACACCCAATAGTTTGTACACAGCACTTGGTATCAGGCTGACTGGAGAGATTGTATAAAATATGGCAGCATATATCAATACCTTATCCAAAGTCGGGGTTGCTTCATCCACCATCACATAGTAGAACTGCAACAAAGGCCTTGCCGTGGCACGTCCCACGGTTTGAGCGTATGGCTTCATCTTCGCCATCAGTTCCTCGCCTTTTCCCATCCAATCCACATCCTTCACTTTCTCCAACAGAGAACGTATGTCTTTGCCCATAATGCAATAGACCAAAATCGTCAAACATACAATCGTTGTCATAATCTAATAAATTTCTTGGTTTCTATACCAGTATAGAGTAAAACCCATTGGCGGAATTAATCTTAGTATGAGTACCAGTGTAATCTTAGTAAAAGG
>SAMEA3663248__coassemble_362_pt1 | contig 16830 bp, 14 predicted proteins | sample SAMEA3663248__metabat2_low_PE_023 | metagenome-assembled genome bin SAMEA3663248 (sample SAMEA3663248) | pig gut metagenome | biome: pig gut; feature: pig-associated habitat; material: faeces | place: China | collected 2013
TGAAAGTTTCCTGCAACCGCTCATCGTGCTGCTGGAGATTCCGGTGGACGTAGCCTTCGCCTTGCTGCTGCTGTGGGGATGCGGACATACGCTGAACCTGATGTCGGCCATCGGCATCATTGTGACGTGCGGCATCATCATCAACGACTCCATCCTGAAACTGGATGCCATCAACGAACTGCGGAAGGCAGGCATTCCCTTGCTGGAGGCCATTCATGAGGCGGGTCGCCGCCGTCTGCGTGCCATTGTCATGACTTCGCTCACCACCATCTTTGCCATGGTACCGCTGCTCTTTTCCTCGGACATGGGGTCGGAGCTGCAGAAGCCGCTCTCCATCGCCATGATAGGTGCCATGGCAGTGGGTACGATGGTCAGCCTCTTCATCATTCCGCTGATTTATTGGTATATTTATCGGAACAAACCGATGCAGGTAACACATAGGAAGGGAGGCGAACAGACCGCCTTGTCCGAATCAAACAGTTGAAATACAGATATATTATGAAACGACTATCCATATTGCTCCTCTTGCTGCTGGCCCTGCGGCCGGCACCGGCTCAGCAACATCCTGTGCTGACGCTGGATCTTCAGCAAACCATCAGGTTGGCCAACGACAGTTCGCTGGAGGCCTTCCGTACACAGAACATGTACCTTTCCGGCTACTGGGAGTATCGCACCTTCAGGGCCAACCGATTGCCCAGCCTGACGCTGAACGTGGTGCCGGCACAGTACAACCGCGATATCACCAAGCGGTATGACTCGGAGCAGGACCTGGACGTCTATCGCAGCCAGCAGTCGTTCTATGCCTACGGCAACCTGGCCATCCAGCAGAATTTTGATCTGACGGGCGGTACCTTCTTCCTGGACACCGAGCTGGGATACATGCGCAGCATCGGAGCCAACAACTACACCCAATATACCAGCGTGCCGGTGCGGGTAGGTTACACGCAGTCGCTGGTGGGTTACAATGCGTTCCGCTGGGAACGGAAGATTGAACCACTGAAGTTCGAGAAGGTGAAGAAGGAGTATATCTACAACGCTGAGCAGATTTCGGAACAGGCAACGACCTACTTCTTTACGCTGGCCATGGCGCAGGCCGAATACGACCTGGCTCGTGAGAACGCCGCCTCTACGGATACGCTGTATCAGATAGGGCAGCTGCGGCTGAAGATTGCCTCCATCAGCCGGGCCGACTTGTTGACGCTGAAGCTGGATGCGGTGAACGCTCGCAACACCCTGCGCAATGCAACAAGTACCTTGAAGCGGGCCATGTTCTCGCTTGCCTCTTTCCTGAATATGGAGAAGAATACCGAAATCAAGGTCATCCTGCCGGGACGGCCACAGACGCTGACCATCTCGGCCGACGAGGCTTTGGGAGCGGCGCGGGCCAATAATCCCACCTTCCTGCAACTGAAGCAGAATGTGCTGGAGGCAGAGCAGAATGTGAACAAGACCAAGGTGGAGTCGCGTTTCAATGCCAGCTTCAACGCCAGTGTGGGATTCAATCAGGTGGCCGAAGACTTGGGGGCAGCCTATAAGCATCCGATGCAGCAGGAGATGGTATCGCTCAGCCTTTCGATACCGTTGGTGGACTGGGGTGTACGTAAGGGCAAATACAACATGGCGCGAAACAACCTGAACGTGGTACGTACATCGGCCCGACAAGAGGAGGTCAGCATCGAAGAAGAGGTCATCATGACCGTAGCCGACTTCAATATGCAACAGGACCTGGTAGCCAATGCTGCAGAAGCACTTGACCTCTCCATCCTGGCACACAACGAGACGAAGCAGCGCTTCATCATCGGAAAGGCGGACATCAGCAGCCTGACCTTGTCGCTCAACAGGCAGCGTGAAGCACAGCAGAACTACATCTCGGCTTTGCAGAGCTATTGGCAGAACTACTACAAGATACGCAAGCTGACGCTGCATGACTTTGCATCGGGATTCTCCCTCTCGGATAAGTTCGATTTTGGTATAGAGTAAAACCTGTAATGCACGAAGCCGACCATGAAACGATACTCTTCCTTTACCGTCATTGTGACGTTCATCGCCTTGTCGCTGGTGGGGGTGGCACTGATTCCCTGCTTGCCTGTCAAGCTGAATCCGTCGCGCAGCCTGCCTGGCTTCACGGTGAGCTTCCAGATGCCGGGCACATCGGCCAGGGTGGTAGAGGTAGAGGTCACCAGCAAGCTGGAGTCCATGCTGGCCCGTATCCGAGGGGTGGAGAAGCTAAGCTCCACCTCGGGCAACGGCTATGGGCGCATCACGGTAGAACTGGACAAACATGCCGATGTGGACGTGGTGCGCTTCGAGGCTTCTACCATCGTCCGACAGTTGTGGGGAGAGCTGCCGGCCGGTGTCAGCTATCCGGTGATACAGATGAAAATGCCCGACGAACAGGCAGGCCGCCCGTTCCTTTCATTCACCTTGAACGCTCCGGCGGCCCCTATCCTGATACAGCAGTATGCCGAGGAGCACATCAAACCCCGTTTGGCACGTCTGGAAGGAGTGTACAAGGTCGAACTGAGCGGTGCTACGCCGATGGAGTGGAGGCTGGAGTATGACAGTGAGCAACTGCGTTGGTTAGGCATCACCATTGAGCAGATACAGCAGGCGGTACAGCATTATTGCCAGAAGGAGTTCTTGGGTACGCAGTGGATGGAGAACGGACGGGAACGTGGCGAATGGATTCGGTTGGTTCTGTTGCCGCAGCGGACAGCAGACGGCTTCAATCCGGCACAGGTGCCGGTCACCTCAGCCGACGGCAAGGTGGTGCGGCTTGACGAATTGGTTACCTTGACTCGCATGGAGGAGAAACCGCAGAGCTACTACCGCATCAACGGACTCAACTCCATCTACCTGTCGGTGACGGCTGAGGAGACGGCCAACCAGCTGACACTCTCGGACGCGGTGATGCAAGAGATGGAGGCGGTGGGCCACATCCTGCCCGGCGGATATGAAATCCATCTGAGCTACGATGCTACCGAATACATCCGGAAAAATCTACTATCGGACTACCCTGACGGTACTCATCCTGCTGCTCTTTGTCTGGCTGATAACCCGTCGCTGGAGGTATCTGTTTCTGATAGTAAGCGGGCTGGCGGTCAATCTGGCCGTAGCATTGATATTTTATTATCTCTTGGGGCTGGAGATGCAGCTCTATTCGCTGGCGGGCATCACGGTGTCACTCAATCTGGTCATCGACAGCATCATCGTCATGGCCGACCATCTGTTGCATCGGCGCAACCTGAAGGCGTTCATGTCGGTGCTGGCCGCTACCCTGACCACCATGGGGGCATTGGGCATTATCTTCTTTCTGGACGAGAAGATACGGCTGAATCTACAGGACTTTGCTGCCGTGGTGATTGTCAATCTGGTGGTCTCATTGCTGGTGGCTCTCTTCTTTGTGCCAGCTATGATGGAGCGGTTGCGGATGGAGGAGAAACGGCGTGTGCGCTGGCGCAAGCTTCACCGATGGATAGGCAGAGGCAAGGTACTCTTCTCCCGTTTCTATGCGCGTTTCATCGGCGGGCTGTGCCGATGGCGGTGGGTAGTGGTGGCGCTGCTGCTGTTGGGCTTCGGACTGCCGGTCTTTCTGCTGCCGGATAAGTTGGAAGGTGAGCAGTGGTGGTCGTCACTTTATAACCAGACCATCGGTACCACCCGATATAAGGAGGAGATAAAGCCGTTGATAGACAAGGTATTGGGAGGTAGTCTGCGTCTCTTCGTGCAGAAGGTGTACGAGGGCAGCTACTTCACACGCAATGAAGAGGTAGTGCTGCAGGCATACGCCAACCTGCCGAACGGGAGTACACTGGAGCAGATGAATACCTTGATACGACGGATGGAGACCTACCTGAGCGGATTCAAGGAAATCAGGCAGTTTCACACCACCATCTACAATGCACGGCGGGCCTCTATTCAAATCTACTTCAAGAAACCGTATCAGAACGGTGGGTTCCCCTATACGCTGAAGGCCAACATGATAAGCAAGGCTTTGGAACTGGGTGGCGGAAGCTGGGGAATCTATGGCCTGCAGGATCAGGGGTTCAGCAACGATGTGCGCGAGAATGCCGGTTCGTACCACATCACGATGTACGGATACAATTACGACGAACTGTATGAATGGGCTGAGAGGCTGAAAGAAAAGCTGTTGCAACACCGGCGCATCAAGGAGGTCGTCATCAACTATGAGTACTCGTGGTGGAAGGACGACTATCAGGAGTACTACTATGCTCTTGACAAACAGCGGATGGCACAAGCCGATGTGACGGCCGAACGGCTCTTTTCCACCGTGCAACCTATCTTCGGAAAAGACATTGAACTGGGTACGGTAACTACCGAAAACGGAGCGGAACGTATCCGTCTCTCTTCCCGGCAATCGCACGAATACGATATCTGGGCCATGCAATACCTGCCATATCCTTACTCGGAGGAGGGGTACTACAAACTGTCAGAACTCTCTACTGTGGAGAAGGGGCAGATGCCGCAGGAGATTGCCAAGGAGAACCAGCAATATCGCCTCTGCCTGCAATATGAATATATCGGCTCCAATGAGATGGGAAAGAAACTGCTGAAACGTGACTTGGAAGATTTTAACCGCACGCTGCCGATGGGGTACACAGCCGAGTCCGAGGAAAGCAGCTACTGGTGGGGAAAGAAGGACAACAAACAATACCTGCTGCTGTTGGTGGTAATTGCGGTCATCTTCTTCACCACCTCCATTCTGTTCAACTCGTTGAAGCAGCCGTTGGCCATCATCTTTGTGATACCTGTCTCCTACATCGGCGTTTTCCTGACCTTCTATCTCTTCCATCTCAATTTTGATCAAGGTGGTTTTGCCTCTTTCATCCTGCTGTGTGGCATCACGGTGAATGCCAGCATCTACATCTTGAACGAGTATAATCACATCCGTCGTTTCTTTCCGCTTCTGTCACCGTTGCGGGCCTATGTAAAGGCATGGAATGCCAAGGTGGTGCCCATCTTCCTGACCATCACCTCTACCATTCTGGGCTTCATCCCCTTTATGATAGGTGCAGAAAAGGAAGCTTTCTGGTTCCCGCTGGCAGCAGGTACGATTGGCGGGCTTCTGATGTCCGTAGTGGGTATCTTCCTTTTCCTTCCCGTCTTCGTATTGCAGAAAAGCGAGGTCAGGAGACGTGCGTGAGGAGAGGGTGAGAGAAAAAGAAACTCCCCGTTTCTCTATGGGAGAAGCGGGGAACATGCGTAATATATGGATTGTATATTATGCTTCTTCTGCTACAACTTCGAAAGGAATCTCTACAGAAACTTCCTTGTGCAGCTTGATGGTGGCTTTGTACTGGCCAACTTCCTTCACCGTATCCTTGACAACGATAATCTTGCGGTCGATTTCGTGACCCAGCTTAGCCAGCTCTTCAGCAATCTGAATGCTACCAACAGAACCGAAGATGGTGCCAGTAGAACTTACCTTGGTAGCGATGGTCAGTGATACACCAGCCAACTTAGCTGCCAGTTCTTCAGCATCCTTCTTGATCTTCTCCAACTTGTGAGCGCGTTGCTTCAGCTCTTCAGCCAACATTTTCTTTGCAGACGGCGAAGCGATGACAGCCTTGCCGGTCGGGATGAGGTAGTTGCGACCATAACCGGACTTTACAGTCACGATGTCGTTCTTATAACCCAGGTTGATTACGTCTTCTTTCAATATAATTTCCATACTATCTCCTCCTTATTATTTCATCATGTCAGTTACATACGGAAGCAATGCCAGATGGCGTGCTCTCTTCACAGCTTGAGCGACGCGACGTTGGAACTTCAGCGAAGTACCAGTGATGCGGCGCGGGAGAATCTTGCCCTGTTCGTTCAAGAACTTCTTCAAAAACTCGGGATCCTTGTAATCGATGTACTTGATACCGCTCTTCTTGAAGCGGCAATACTTTTTCTTCTTAACGTCTACTGAGGGCGGAGTTAAATATCTGATTTCTGATTGAACTTGTTGTGCCATGATTAATCCTCCTTTTTAGTTGATTTTACACTTCTTCTCTTTGCAGCGTACTCGGCAGCATACTTGTCCTGCTTGAAGGTCAAGAAGCGGATTACGCGCTCGTCACGACGGAAGTTAACTTCCAATTTCTCAATGGCAGTAGGTTCTGCATTGAACTCAATCAGCTGATAGAATCCTGTAGACTTCTTCTGGATAGGATAAGCCAGCTTCTTCAGTCCCCAGTTTTCTTCATTTACAATCTCAGCACCTTCAGCAGTGAGGATGCCTTTGAATTTCTCTACCGCTTCCTTCATCTGTACATCAGACAAAACGGGAGTCAAAATGAAAACGGTTTCGTATTGATTCATACTTGTTAAATAAATAATTAATAGTTGCTTTTATCAAATGCGAGTGCAAAGGTAGGCATTTTCTTTTGAATAACAAACATTTGCTGTTTTTTTCTTGTCGGTTCTCGTTTTTCTCGTCCCTTTGCACTATCTTCGCATCGTGTTTAACCCCTGTTTATTCAATATGACAGAACAGTTCAATGTCGATATAAGGTTGATATTTGCCATTCTCAATGGAAAAGTGTCGGCTGCCATCAATCGCAAGCTTTCCAAGAGCCTGCGTGACAATGGTATTCCCATTACCCCTGAGCAGTGGGTGGTATTGGTCTTCTTATGGAAGAAGGACGGCTCTTCGCAGCAGGAATTGTGCAACGCCACGTTTATGGACAAGCCCAGCATGACCCGTCTCATCAACAAGATGGAGCGGATGCATCTGGTGGTGCGCATCTCAGACAAGAACGACCGCCGATCCAATCTGGTATATCTGACGAAGGATGGAAAGAAACTGGAACAGCAAGCTTTTGCGGTGGCCAACCAGGCATTGCACGAGGGGTTACAAGGCATCGGTACCGAAGAACTGCGTATCAGTCAGGAGGTGCTTCGGATGATATTTTTGAATACAAAAGAGTGAAATAAGGGGTATGGAACCGTTGAACAGCGTTAATTTGTTCCTAATAATTGATTTTTTTCATAAATTATTTCGCTTGTTAAAGAATTATGCTTTTCTTTGTATCAAGAATGTAAATAGACAAATAATTTAATAAAATAATATACTCATGAAAGGCTTATTGAAAAATCTGGGATTGATATTAATCGTTGTAGCAGCCATCATTCTGATTGTTTGCTCATTTACCGGAAATGTGAACAACAATGTGATTTTGGGTACATCTGCTGCCCTGGTGGTACTGGGTTTGGTATCTTACATTGTATTGAACAAACGGTTGACCGATTAATGGTCAAGGAAAAGAAATAAAAAAGGCGGTTGATCAACCGCCTTTTTTATTTCTTCTGTTCCGTACTCATCAGGCATCCGTATCAGGGGTAATCAGCTTGTAACCCTTGCCGTGGATGTTGATGATTTCGATAGAGTCATCCTCTTTCAGGTGCTTGCGCAGCTTGGTGATATACACGTCCATGCTGCGGGCGTTGAAGTAGTTGTCATCAATCCAGATAGTTTTCAGCGCGAAGTCACGCTGCAGAATCTCGTTGGCGTGTGCACACAGCAATCCCAGCAGTTCAGACTCTTTCGTTGTCAGTTTCGTCTGTCTTTCAGCAGTAGACAGAATCTGCTTCTGCGTGTCGAATGTGAACTTGCCAATCTTGTAGATGTTGCTTTCCTTGTTCTTCTTGCCACGTACACGACGCAGGATGGCTTCGATACGGAAAGTCAGCTCTTCCATGCTGAAAGGCTTGGTGATGTAGTCGTCTGCACCAATCTTGAAGCCTTCCAGGATATCCTCTTTCAAGGTTTTGGCAGTCAAGAAGATGATAGGTATCTCTGCATTGGCAGCACGTACTTCCTGTGCCAAGGTGAATCCGTCTTTCTTGGGCATCATGACATCAAATACGCACAAGTCGTACTTGTTCTTCAGGAAAGCCTTGAAGCCGGCCTCGCCATCGGGATACAATTCTGCGGCATAACCCTTGGCCTGTAAGTATTCTCTCAACAGCATGCCAAGATTCTCATCATCTTCGCATAACAAAATACGTAGTTTTTCGTCCATATCTCAATCGGTTTTTAATAAAGGTAATGCAATAATAAATGTTGTTCCTACGTTCAGCTCGCTTTCGGCACGGATGGAACCTTTGTGGTCGGTAATGATTTTCTTCACATAGGCCAATCCTAAGCCAAACCCTTTCACGTCGTGCAGATTACCTGTATGCACGCGGTAGAACTTCTCGAATATCTTTTTCAAATTCTCTTTCTTGATGCCGATTCCGTTGTCCTGTATGGATATCATCAGCTTGCCCGGTTCGTTCCACGTCTTCACAATCAGTTGCAGGTCGGTGTCGGGCCGTTTATACTTGACGGCATTGTCCATGAGATTGAATATCACGTTGGTGATGTGCATCTCGTCGGCAAAGATAATCGGGTCATCAGCTTTCAGCTCCGAGTCGATTTGGCCGTTGTAGCGTTCAACCTTCAGCGTGAAGGTGTTTATGACACTTGTAATCAATTCGTTGATATCCAGTTCCTTCATCTTCAATGTAGCCTTTTGGCGGTCGAACATCGACATCTGCAGCACCTTCTCCACCTGGAAGCGCAGCCGCTTGGTCTCATCGTTGATGACTCCTGAGATGTGCTGGAACATGGCAGGCGACTTGCCCACAGCGGGATCCTTCAACATCTGTGCCGCCAGCGAGATGGTGGATATCGGTGTCTTGAACTCATGTGTCATGTTGTTGATAAAGTCGTTCTTCATCTCTGTTAGCCGTTTCTGCCGGAAGATGATGTAGATGGTAAAGATGAAGGTTATCAGCAACACCAGCGTGAATATCAGCGACGGTATCATGAAGCTTACCGAATCGAAAATGTAGTTCCGCTTGCCGGGAAAGTGTATTTTGACGATGCTCATGCGTGCCGGCGGGTCGTTCAGGAAGAGGGGTTGCGAGTATGAACTTTCGCTTCCCTCGTCGTTGTAGTCCGAGCAGCGGTACACCTCTCTGCCGTCGCGGTCGATGACCTTGAAGTGGAAGTCCAGATCGCCGATGCCGTTGTCTATCAGTCCCGACTTCAGGTACTGATCCAGATTCTTGAAGTTGACCCGCTCCTCGATGGGCTTGTCCTTGGCGTGGTACACCATCTGCCACACCACGTCGTCAACTAGCGCACGCTGGTACAGGTAGCGGTTCTTGATCATGTCCACCATGGTGCGTGATGTCTGCGGGATGGTTTTGGTACCATGCTTCCGCGATATCATGGCGCGTGGCAGATCCTTCGTACCGAAGGTCTTCAGTTCGATGGATGAGTGCATTGAGCCGTCGGGCGAAGAGATGCTGAAACGTTGTGTCTGCACGATGCCTCCGCCTTTGGTCTGTTCCCAGACTTTCTTTTCCGCTTCCGACACGTCTTCCTGCAGCCAACGGCTTACCTCCGCCGATTCAACGTCTTTCGAGGCGGCCATCAGGGCACGCTTCACCGATTCGTCGAATTGCTCGTTGCGCATCTTGACCATCTCCTCTATATAGCTGATCTGCAGATAGAGCAGGCTCAGGAAGGAGAGGCCCATCACAATGCCTAATATCCAAATAGTTGATTTTTTCATAGCTGCAAAATTAACAATCCCTAATTAACACTCCTAGCCAATTAACCTGTTTTAACCGTGCGTTCTCGTAAATTAACCGAAAGCGTGTTTCTTAGGTTTCGTTCTGTACACTATAACAAAAAAACAGTCGATTTGTTTTGCAAAATTAATAAAAAAAGAAGAGGTGTAAAAGGTGTGGTATGGGATTCTGTAGGCTTGGGCATCGCATTCCACGGTCTGCTTGTCGTGCAAGGGGTGGGGCGTAGAACAGTAGTGCCAGAAGTCCGTTCGGGGCTTCTGGCACGCTTCTGAAAATATGGTTCGATGCAGGTGAAGAAGCTTATTCTTCTGTTTGCTTGGATTCGAATTCCTTGATTAGTCTTTCCTGTACATCGCTCGGTACCAGTTCGTAGCTAGCAAACTTCATGATGAACGAGGCACGTCCGCCGGTCAGCGAACTCAGTGCGGTAGAGTAGGAGGACATCTCCTTCAGAGGTACCTTGGCCACCAGTTTCTCGTAGCCAGCTTCGCTGCTCATGCCCATAATCATGGCACGGCGTCCTTGCAGGTCGCTCATCACGTCGCCCATCTTGTCGGACGGAACGAATACCTCTACATCGTATATCGGCTCCAGAATCTTGGGACCTGCGTTGCGGAAGGCTTCGCTAAATGCGTTACGTCCGGCCAGCATGAATGAGATTTCGTTGGAGTCAACCGGGTGCATCTTGCCGTCGTATAACACGTACGTCCCGGGCATACGAGCCGGTCAGCGGGCCTTGCTCCATGCGCGACATGATACCCTTCAGGATGGCAGGCATGAAGCGTGCATCAATGGCGCCACCTACCACACTGTTGACGAATACCAGCTTGCCACCCCATTCCAAAGGTATCTCTTCGGTACCCTTTACGTTCATCTTGAACTCCTGACCGTTGAAGCGGTAGGTGTCGGGTGCAGGCATACCTTCGTAGTATGGTTCTACAATGAGATGGACTTCACCGAACTGTCCGGCACCACCCGACTGCTTCTTGTGGCGGTAGTCGGCGCGGGCAGCCTTCGTGATGGTTTCGCGATAGGGGATTCTCGGCTCTTCAAACTTGATGGCCAGTTTTTCGTTGTTCTCCAGCCGCCACTTCAAGGTGCGTAGGTGGAATTCGCCTTGTCCGTGTACGATGGTCTGGCGCAGCTCTTTTGACTGATCGATGACCCACGTCGGGTCTTCCTCGTGCATACGGTTCAAGATGGCCATCATCTTCTCTGTATCTGCCTCATTGACCGGTTTGATGGCGCGTGAGTACTTGGAGTTGGGGTATTTGATGAAGTTGAAGCGGTTTTCGCTGCCTTTGCCATTCAGCGTGTTGCCTGTATGTACATCTTTCAGCTTCACGGTACAACCTATGTCACCGGCTACCATCTCTTCCACCTTGATGCGGTTGGCACCTGCGCAGGCGTAGATTTGGGCGATGCGCTCCTTCGAGCCGCGGTCGGCGTTGCTGAAGTCATCCCCTTCGTGAACCTTTCCGCTCATCACCTTAAAGTACTGCACGTCACCGATGTGCGGTTCGACGGCTGTCTTGAAGAAGTAGAGTGATGTGGGGCCTTCTGACTCGGGCTTCACCACTTCACCGCGTGTGTTGTGTACAGGCGGCATTTCGTCAACAAACGGCACTACGTTGCCCAGGAACTCCATCAGTCGGCGTACACCCATGTCCTTGCCGGCGCATACGCAGAATACGGGGAACATGCCGCGGCAGGCCAGTCCCTTGCGGATACCTTCGCGCATTTCGTCTTCCGTCAGCGAGTCTTGTTCAAAGAACTTCTCCATCAGACCTTCATCGTGTTCGGCAGCGGCTTCTACCAGTGCCTTGTGCATTTCGGTGGCCTTGTCCAGTTCTTCGGCGGGAATCTCTTCGATTGTGGGTGCACCGCCTTCGGGCCCCCACGAATATTTCTTCATCAAAAGTACATCAATCAGCGAATTGAAATTCGGGCCGGTAGCCAGCGGGTATTGTACAGGCACTACCTTCGACCCATAGATGGATTGCAGCTGCTCCAGCACCATGTCGTAGTCGCACTTCTCGTTGTCCAGCTGGTTTACCAGGAAGATGACCGGTTTGCCCAGCTTCTCGGTGTAGCGGAAGTGGTTCTGTGTGCCTACTTCCGGACCGTATTGTCCGTTCAGCAGCAGGATGGCGGTATCGGTTACATTGAGCGCGGTCATGGCGGCTCCTACGAAGTCATCGCTACCCGGGCAGTCGATGATGTTCAGCTTCTTTCCGTTCCATTCTACGTGGAATACGGTAGAGAAGACCGAATAACCATACTCTTGCTCAACGGGGAAGTAGTCGCTGACCGTATTTTTGGCAGTGATTCTGCCGCGACGTTTTATAATACCACTCTCATAGAGTAAGGCCTCTGTGAGGGTGGTTTTACCTGAGCCGTCATTGCCAAGCAGTGCAATGTTTTTGATTTCATTCGTCTGATATACTTTCATGATACGTTAGAATTTAAAGTGAATAATAAGGGACAGATTGCCGTTCTGATGCGGGTCATTGCCCCCGTTTACTTTTGCGAGGCGCAAATTAGACATTAATTGAGGAATAGGCAAAAATCGAGATATGTTTTTAAACATACTCGTGGAATAAAACCTTTCTCCTTCTCTTCATTGTATCGATGATTTGTACTACCTTTGCACATGTCAAGGGGGATTCGGCAGTCGGTCTCTCCTTTCCCATTGTTTATAAAAACGACTCAAGCTCATGAATAGATTCATTGTAGGATTGTTCCTTGGTCTGACGCTGGCGTGTCCGTGCCGAAGCCAGAACCCTGATGCAGGCCATTCGGCCGCTTGCCGGCAAGAGCTGCTTGCACGTGCCAAAGAGATTCACCGGCGTATCCTCTCATTGGATACACATACCGATACACCCCTCCAGTTTACCGACACATATAATATAGGTTCGCGCGCGAAGACGCAGGTCTGTCTGCCGAAGATGGAGGAGGGTTGCCTGGACGGGCAGTATCTGGCCTGTTGGGTGCGTCAGGATGTGTGCGACTCGTTGCATACGCAAGAAGCGGTACGTCGGGTGAATCGTCTGCTGGCAGCCATACACAGGCAGGTGGTCATGAATGCCGACCGCTGTGGTATCGCCCGCACGGCCGACGACCTGGCCCGTTTGAAGGCCGAGGGGAAGAAGGCCTTCTTCATCGGCATAGAGAATGCATATGGGGTAGGGCGTGATTTGGCCCAGGTGGAACGGGTGCAGCGACAGGGAGTCACCTACATCACGCTGTGCCACTCCAGCAACAACGATGTGTGCGACAGCTCGTCCGACAAGGCAGGCCCCCGCTGGGGCGGCCTGAGTCCCTTCGGCAAGCAGTTGGTTGCTGAGATGAACCGTCTGGGTGTTCTCATCGACGTTTCCCACGCTTCGGAATCCACCTTTTGGGATGTGTTGCGCTGTTCGTCCCAACCTGTTGTAGCCACCCATTCCTCGTCAAAGGCCCTCTATAGGCACAACCGCAACTTGAGCGACGAGCAGCTGCGTGCATTAGCACAGCAGGGAGGCGTGGCGCAGGCCTGTCCGCTGGGCGGCTTTCTGCGGCGCGATGCCCGTAATGCCACGTTGGCCGACTTCATGAAGCACCTGCTCCACATGATAGAGGTGGCCGGCATCGACCATGTGGGCATCGGTACCGACTTCGACGGAGGTGGTGGAGTGAAAGGCTGCAACGGCGACGATGAACTCATCCACATCACGGTATCCTTGCTGGAGGCCGGTTTCTCTGAAGAAGAGATTGCCAAGATTTGGGGTGGCAACTTCTTGCGCGTTTTGCGTCAAGTACAGGAAAATTGCCGTTTTTGATTGAAAAAACGGCAATTTGAATGAAAAGACTCCCCCTTTTGACCTATTTATAGCCATTCCTTTTAACTTTTTCACCTACCTTTGCATCGGTGGCAGTACCGGCATACGGATGGGACTGCCGCTGTGTGAAGAGTGACCAAGTATTAACTAATACCATATAATGACGACAATGAAGAGAACATTGCTTTATACACTTCTCCTGTCAGCTGGCTGGGGCATCACTGCTGCCACCGCCGCAGTGCGACAGGAGCGTGTAGCGACCCCGATGGAGCATCCTGCTTCCATGCAGCCGTCGGCTTCTGCTGATTCAGGAGACTTTACTGTAGGAAAGGCTACCTTCCTGCTGAACGGGCAACCGTTCGTGGTGAAAGCTGCCGAGTTGCATTACCCCCGCATTCCCAAGCCCTATTGGGACCAGCGCATCAAGCTCTGCAAGGCATTGGGCATGAATACCATCTGCCTTTATGTGTTCTGGAACGCACACGAGCAGCGTCCGGGCGAGTTTGACTTTATCGGTCAGAACGATCTGGCCGCCTTCTGCCGCCTCTGTCAGGCGAACGGGATGTACGTCATCCTGCGTCCGGGTCCATACGTGTGTGCCGAGTGGGAGATGGGTGGCCTTCCTTGGTGGTTGTTGAAGAAGAAGGATATCCGTCTGCGCGAGGACGATCCCTATTTCCTGGAGCGGGTAGGCCTCTTCGAGAAGGCCGTGGCCGAACAGGTCGGTTCACTGACCATCCAGAACGGTGGCCCCATCATCATGGTTCAGGTAGAAAACGAATATGGCTCATACGGCGAGAGCAAGCCCTACGTGTCGCAGGTGCGCGACATGTTGCGTCCGCTCTATCCAGGTACCACCCTGTTTCAGTGCGACTGGTCGTCCAACTTCACCCTGAACGGTCTTGATGACTTGGTATGGACCATGAACTTCGGTACTGGTGCCAACATCGACCAGCAGTTTGCCCGTCTCAAGGAACTGCGTCCCGATAGTCCACTGATGTGTAGCGAGTTCTGGAGCGGTTGGTTCGACAAGTGGGGAGCCAACCACGAGACCCGTCCGGCCGAAGATATGATAGCCGGCATTGATGAAATGCTCTCCAAGGACATCTCCTTCAGCCTCTATATGACTCACGGAGGAACCAACTGGGGACATTGGGCGGGTGCCAACTCGCCTGGTTTCGCTCCCGATGTCACCTCGTACGACTACGACGCACCCATCAGCGAGTCCGGCCAGACGACCCCCAAGTATTGGCAGCTGCGCAAGACGCTGGCCAAGTACATGGACGGTCGGAAGCAGGCACCTGTGCCAGCTCTGTATAAGCCGGTAGCTGTACCTGCCTTTCGCTTCACAGAGATGGCCCCGCTGTTTGACAACCTGCCTGCTGCCCGCCGTGATGCCCGCATCCGCACCATGGAGGATTACGACCAGGGCTTTGGTAGTATCCTCTATCGCACCACTTTGCCCGAGCTCACCGCTCCCTCGCTGCTGACGGTGAACGAGGCGCACGACTACGCCCAGGTGTTTGTAGATGGACAGTATATCGGCAAGCTGGACCGCCGCAACGGCGAGAAGCAGCTCAAGTTGCCTGCCTGTCCGAAGGGTGCTCGTCTGGACATCTTGGTAGAGGCGATGGGACGCATCAACTTTGGCCGCGCCATCAAGGACTACAAAGGCATTACCGACCGTGTAGAGATCTCCATCAACGTGGATGATATCCATACCTTTGTCTGCAACCTCCAGAACTGGGAGGTCTACAATCTGGAGGATACCTACGAGTTCTATCAGGGCATGAAGTTCCGTCCCATCGAGTCGCTGACCGATGCCAAGGGACAACGCATCCCCGGTTGTTATCGCGCCACCTTCCAGGTGAAGAAGCCGGGCGATACCTTCCTCAATTTCGAGACGTGGGGCAAGGGCTTGGTCTATGTCAACGGATATGCTTTGGGCCGCATCTGGGAGATAGGGCCGCAGCAGACCCTCTATGTGCCGGGCTGCTGGTTGAAGAAGGGCGAAAACGAGATTCTGGTCTTCGACATCGTAGGTCCCAAGGAGGCTCGTTCTGAAGGACTGACCGCTCCGCTGCTGGACCAGCTGCTGGTGAGCAAGCCGCTGCTGCACCGTGGTGAGGGCGAATCTCTGCAGCTGGCCGATGAAAAGCCACTGATGGCCGGCAGTTTCCAGCCCGGCAACGGATGGCAGGAGGTGAAGTTCGACCAGCCTGTCAGCGGACGCTATGTATGCCTGGAGGCACTGAATGCCCACGACGGCAACGACCGTGCCTGCATCGCCGAACTCTATCTGCTCAATCAAGACGGAGAACGCCTCTCGCGCGAACCGTGGACGGTGAAGTATGCCGACAGCGAGGACGTGGCTCGTAGCAACCGCTCGGCCGACAAGCTGTTCGACCTGCAGGAGTCCACCTTCTGGGGCACCGTCAAGGGTACGCCTTTCCCCCATGCCGTGGTCATCGACCTGGGTGCCGAGCACACCCTGACCGGTCTGCAGTACCTGCCTCGCATGGAGAGTGAGGTGCCGGGTGCTGTCAAGGACTTCCGCATTTATGTGAAGCGTACACCTTTCCGCTACTGACGACGTAGCATATTTGTTTGTTTTGTTTCAGTCCCCGCTGCATTGCACACCTTCGGCAGGTCATGCAAGGAAGCGGGGCTTTTTTGTCGTCATCCGCTCATTTTTATGCGTATAGTAGTTTGCTTTTAAGAAAATTAGTATATCTTTGCTCCCGATAACGATATTACTATGCTGCATATATGAAACATCTTTTCCTGACCATCTTCCTTCAGCTCTTCTGGATGGGGCCGCTACGGGCCCAGACGGTTGACCCGGCCCAACTGGAGTGCGAACGGTTTCAGGCGGAGTATGAGAAGCTGGCGATTACGAGTCCGCAAAGCTACATCGCGCAGAAGAATATGCAGCGTGCCTTGCACGAGGTGAATGCCCTCCGTCTGGAGGCCCAGCGGCAGGAGAATCGCTTGTTGCTCTACCATGTGGCAGGTGGCGTGGCACTGCTGCTGCTATCTGGGTGGACAACCTATCGCATGAGACGGCGGATTGGCTTTCTGAGGGCTTCTGAAAAGGAGCTGGAGGCGGCGGTGAGCCAGGCCAAACACTCCATCCACGTCAAGAATCTCTTCCTCTCCAACATGAGCCATGAGATACGTACCCCCTTGAATGCACTTTCGGGTTTCTCCTCCATCCTGACCAGCAGTCAGATAGACGGAGCGACCCGCACCCTCTGCAACGAAATCATCCAGCAAAATTCCGACCTCCTGCTCAAGCTGATAGACGATGTGGTAGACCTCTCCAGCATGGAGAAAGGAATCCTTCAGTTCCGCTATGCCGATGTAGAGGTGGTCTCCGTTTGCTGCAAGGTGACAGAGACCGTGGAGCGCATCAAGC
>SAMEA3663248__coassemble_371_pt1 | contig 16626 bp, 11 predicted proteins | sample SAMEA3663248__metabat2_low_PE_023 | metagenome-assembled genome bin SAMEA3663248 (sample SAMEA3663248) | pig gut metagenome | biome: pig gut; feature: pig-associated habitat; material: faeces | place: China | collected 2013
TTTTTCCAGAAGGAGCGGGTCTTCAGCAAAGGCTGGATGACCCGCTCCTCATTTTATAGATATAATATGTATATGTCCGGCCCAAAACCCGCACGCGGCGGTAGGGCGCAAAATCTTGCGCCCCTACTTGTAACTTGTATCTCGTAGCTTGTAACTAAACAATTTTGGTCTGACTATACCCCTCTTTTTTCAGCAGGTCGAATACTTTCTGTTTGAAGTCGCCTTGTACAATGATTTCACCCTCCTTGGCACTACCTCCTACACCGCACTTGCTTTTCAGTAGTTTGCCCAAATCTTTCAAGTCGTTTTCATTGCCAACGAATCCTGTGACTAATGTAACGACCTTTCCTCCTCGGTTTTTTCGGTCCAATTGCACACGTAGGCGTTGTTGTGCAGGAGGCAAGGTTTCCACCTCTTCCTCTTGCGTTGTTTCATACGTAAAATCGGGGTTCGTAGAATATACGATATTCAGCCTTTCCTTCCAATCATTATTTTTCATTATGCTATCTTCAAAATTAGTTTTATAAGTTTGCTTATGGCTACTAAATTACACTTTTGAATTGAATCTGCCAACACATAGATAGAAATAATGTTAAGCTTTTGTTCATTGTCGGTGCCATCTAAGAAAAAAGCACTATTTTTGCTCATTGCAATACTGAGTATCCAATGAGAACCATACACACTCCATTACAGAAAGAAGAAACAGTCAAAGTGCCGGAACCTACCCTGCGACGTTTGCCGTGGTACCTTTCTAATGTCAAATTGCTGAAACAAAGAGGAGAGCGATTCGTCTCTTCTACCCAGATATCCAATGAAATTGGAATTGATTCTTCGCAGATTGCCAAAGATCTCTCTTATGTACACATCGCTGGTCGTACCCGTGTAGGATATGAGATAGATACGTTGATATCCGTTCTGGAGAATTTCCTTGGTTTCACCAATATACACAAGGCATTCCTGTTTGGTGTAGGAAGCTTGGGAGGGGCGCTGCTTCATGATTCGGGTCTCGCACATTTTGGACTTGAAATTGTGGCCGCTTTTGATGTCAATCCCCAACTCGTAGGCACGACCTTGAACAATATACCTATTTTTCATTCAGATGAGTTTGAACAGAAGCGTGAAGAGTATGGCGTTCACATCGGTGTGTTGACTGTGCCGATTGAAATCGCTCAGCAGATTACGGACAAGATGGTGCAAGGCGGCATCAGGGCAGTCTGGAACTTTACACCCTTCCGTATTCGGGTGCCGGAAGACATTGTGGTGCAGAACACTTCTTTGTATGCTCATCTTGCCGTCATGTTTAACCGACTGAACATTAACGAAACCGAACGATGAAGATTATTGCTGTAGGAATGAATTATGCCCAGCACAATCGTGAACTGGGACATACGGAGGTAAATACAGAACCGGTTATCTTCTTGAAGCCAGACTCTGCTCTTTTGAAGGACGGAAAACCGTTTTTCCTTCCCGACTTCTCCCAAGATATCCAATATGAGACGGAGGTGGTTGTACGTATTTGTCGGTTGGGCAAATGTATCGCCCCCCGTTTTGCCCATCGTTATTACGATGCGGTGACGGTTGGTATTGACTTTACTGCGCGTGACCTGCAAAACGGCTTCCGACGTCTGGGACATCCTTGGGAACTTAGCAAGGGCTTTGACGGATCGGCTGTGATTGGCAATTTCATGCCGCTGGAGCAGGTAGGCGGTGATGTGCAGCAGCTGGATTTCCATCTGGAAATAGACGGGCGGGAGGTACAACATGGCAAAACGGCTGATATGCTGTTTCGTGTGGATGATATCATTGCCTATGTAAGTCGATTCATGACTTTGAAGATTGGTGACTTGCTTTTTACCGGTACACCTGTCGGGGTTGGACCGGTAAAGATAGGTGAACGGTTACAAGGCTATTTGGGTGACAATAAACTGTTGGATTTTTACGTCAGGTAATCTGCTGACGGATGATTGCTTAGATTGAGTTATATATGAAGATTCGTGTTGGTTTTGGATTTGATGTTCATCGCTTGGTGGAAGGCCGTGAACTCTGGTTAGGTGGCATCCGCTTGGAACATGAAAAAGGTTTGTTGGGGCATTCGGATGCGGATGTACTGATACATGCTATTTGTGATGCCCTGTTGGGTGCTGCCAATATGCGTGATATCGGTTATCACTTTCCCGACACAGCCGGTGAGTTCAAGAATATCGACAGTAAAATCTTGTTGCGTAAGACGGTGGAGCTGATAGCTACGAAGGGATATGTAGTAGGCAACATAGATGCTATCGTGTGTGCGGAACGACCTAAGCTGAAAAAACATATTCCGGAAATGCAGCAGGTGCTTGCTCAAGTGATGGGCATAGATGAGGACGATGTCTCAATCAAGGCTACTACTACCGAGAAGTTGGGCTATACCGGTCGGGAAGAAGGTATCTCGGCCTATGCTACTGTGTTGCTGACAAAGTCCGTGTAGCACGGAACACAATGATCTGTTTAGAACCGTATCATCAACTCAGCTACCACTTTGTCTTGCTCTGACACTTTGGCTATGCTGCCAGAGGCATAAAAATATTTCTCATAATTCAACCGTATATCTGTCCGGAACGCTTTACTCAGGCTGAGCGTAACACCTCCGGTGAGTCGTTGTCGCTTGTAGTCGGTTGTCAGCAACAGACCGTTTTCTTCATTACGACTTGTTCCATCGCTCTGGTCGGTCATCATGTCATAGCGTACGAGGAAAGATATTTTTTGGAATGTTCCTTTGGATAGTGGCATGTCATAGTTGGCAAATGTATTGATGGCTTGCACATTCTTATAGGCTTGGTCGGAATATCGCTTATGCAGGTATTCTGCTTCCAGATGGAATCTTTTGTTCTCATAGTAGGCCCCGATGTCATACGATTGCATACGGACAGCGTCCGGTCGGATGCTTTGAATGCTCAATGTGAGGTTTACCCCACGTGTCAGCAAAGCCGATGCTTTGGCCGAATAGTTTACCTCTTTATGCCACACCTTCTGGTTGGTCAGTCCGGTCCCGTTGTATATTCCGGCTTCGATGTTTATGGGTATTCCCTCGTTGAATTGATATCCCAAAGTCAGTCCGACATCGCGTACGTTGCCCACCTGTTTGGCAATGAAGGAACGGTTGGCAAAGCATTGTTGGTGGGGCGAACGGTGTGCGTCGATGGTAAAGGGCACGCGCATTTGTCCGGCTGTGACGGTGAATCCCCGTAGCGGGAACAGGCGGGCATAGGCATCCAGCATCTTGATGGCTCCTTCATCCGAAAGGTCTATCTCTGCTTTGTAGGCGATAGCCGGCAGGATGTTGCCGGTGATGCTGATGCGTGCATTACGCACTTCGAACCGTCCGGCTCCCATGGTTGTCTGATACTCGTATTTCGAACGGATAGTGCCATGTACTTCAGGCAGATAATCTTGGCTTTCCAACTGCTGCTTCTCTATCTTTTTACCATCCTCGTTGATGGGTTTTGTGGTTTGTCCACATAGCGCCAGAGGCAATAGGGCTGCGAGTATTGTCAGTAGTTTCTTGTTCATCATAATTGTTGGGTTATGTTGTCGGCAGCAAAGATAGGATGCCGCTGTTATCAGAGTGTGTCATAACTGTTTCATTCGTGTTGCACACAGGTCACCGTGCCAGCTGAAAGTAACTTTTTTATATCCGTAGCTTTTTTGTATCTTTGCACGCAATTATGAAATATCTATTTTCTACATATAAAGAGCACTACAGATCCTTGTTGTCTTTAGGCATTCCTATCATGGTAGGACAGTTGGGCATGATTATATTAAGCTTTGCCGATACGCTGATGATTGGTCATTACGGTACAGCAGAGTTGGGTGCGGCATCATTTGTGAACAACTTGTTTACGCTGTGCATCATTTTCTGTACCGGGTTCAGCTATGGCTTGACTCCGGTAGTGGGTGGCTGCTACGGTAACGGCCGTCTGACCGAGGCCGGGCGTGCACTGCGGTGCAGTGTGGTCGCCAATCTGCTGGTTGCCCTTCTGCTGGTAGGTGTGATGGGAGTGCTTTATCTGAATGTAGATCGTATGGGACAGCCTGCAGAACTTCTTCCGTTGATACGTCCTTATTACCTGACCTTGCTGGCTTCGTTGCCCTTTGTCATGCTGTTCAATGCCTTCAAGCAGTTTACTGACGGCATTACGCAGACTCGTGTAGCCATGTGGATTCTGCTGATTGGCAATGCCTGCAATATTTTAGGTAACTGGTTGCTGATAGGTGGTCGTTGTGGATGTCCGGAATTGGGATTGCTGGGAGCAGGTGTCAGCACGTTGCTTTCCCGCATAGGTATGGCGGTAGCTTTTGTTTGGTTGGTGGCCCGCGCACCTCGGTTTGCCCGTTATCGGGTAGGCGCATTACGAGGTGGCTGGTCGGGCGCACTGTTCCGTCGGTTGCAGGCTTTGGGATGGCCCATTGCCTTGCAGATGGGGATGGAAACGGCTTCATTCAGTCTTAGTGTCATCATGGTAGGATGGATTGGTGCCGTGGCATTGGCTTCCCATCAGATAATGATAACTATCTCACAATTCACGTTCATGATATTCTATGGCATGGGTGCGGCTGTTGCAGTGCGTGTAAGCAATTTTAAGGGGCAGAATGACCTGCAGAATGTGCGACGTTCGGCAGCGGCGGGGTTTCATTTGATTTTGGCGATAGCCGTTTTCTTGTTGTCGTTACTCTTTGCTGTGCGTTGGCAGGTGGGCAGTTGGTTCACCGAAAATGTGGCGGTCTCTGGCATGGTGGCCGCTCTTTTCATTCCGTTCCTGCTCTATCAGTTTGGTGACGGTTTACAGATTACATTTGCCAATGCCTTGCGTGGCATTGCAGATGTCAAGCCGATGATGTATATCTCTTTTTTTACCTATTTTGTGGTCTCGTTACCCATTGGATATATCTGTGGCTTCGTACTCCATTGGGGCTTGGTTGGTATCTGGACGGCCTTCCCTTTCGGACTAACCACTGCCGGGTTGTTATTTTGGTACCGCTTTCGGAGTCAGACGAAATGCTGACTCCATAAGTATTCGTACACTTATTCCGGCTGTATCTCGTCGGCCGACGGAAGTTGCTTCCAGCCCTCTCCAAAGGTATCATATGCATCGGTGACAACCACAAATGCACTGGGGTCGGCCAGCTTGATTTGATGTTTCACGCCGGTTACTTCCTTGTGGCTTACTACCAGAAAGAGCATCTCTTTCTCTCTTCCTGTATAGAGACCACTGCTTTTGATGCATGTGGCAGTACGGTCCAGATCTTTCAATATATAAGTATGCAGCGCCTCCAGATTCTTTTCACTGATGACGAATATCAGTTTGTCGTCCTTGGCTCCGTTGATGCAGTAGGCTATGACACGCGAGATGACAAAGATGGAAATGAGCGAGTAGAAGGAGAGGAGCCAGGAGGAAGAGTCTGTTGCATTGCTTCCTCCTACGCCGAAACCAATCACCACCAGTCCGAAGCAAACCACAGTTGCATCCACCATCAGAATGGCATTCGAAAAACGGATATGGGCATATTTCTGCAGCAGCATACCCACAATGTCACTTCCTCCCGTGGTGGCCTGGTTGCGTACGACGATGCCGCTGCCTATACCTATCAGTGTAGCTCCAATGATACAGGTCAGCATCAGATGGTCGCTCATGTTCATGACACCTCCCAGCAGCAGGGCAGGATCCAGACTCTCAAGTGCCTCTTGAGTGGGATATACCAGGCTTGACATGGCATTCATGATGAATGGTGTCAGCAAGGCTGCCACAATGGTACGTGCTCCCAGTTTGGCTCCGAGCAGCACTACAGAGAGAGTGAGTAGAGGAATGTCGAACATATAGCCGAACGTACCTACTTGGATGGAGGGAAACAGGTTGTGAAGCACGATGCTGGCTCCGTATACGCCTCCCGGCACGATATTATAGGGATTGATGAAGAAGACAAACCCGGCTGCCAGAATGGTACACCCCAGGACAATACCGCTCCATGATATCCACCAGTCCATATGGGTGGCCGGAGCACACAGACGTTTCAGTGTGGCAATGTTTTTGTTCATATATACTGATATGTTTGGTCGGCAAATCACTTCTTTTAAGAGAGAGTAATCCGATGCAATCCTGCCGCAAAGATAAGGATTCGGATGTAAATAATCGTCGATTGAAGGGGAAAAATGAAAATAATATGAATATTTATCCAATGATAAACCGGGATAAATGTTATTTATTGCTATTTGCCAACCAAGTATCAGCAAAAATTGTTTACTTTGTAACGTCTCATTTTATAAATTACAAACGAAACATCTGTTCGCATGACAAAAAAAGTGTTGAAACCGGTACTGTGGGTGGCGTTGACCCCCTTGCTGCTTTTTATTCTGCTGATGGTGCTGCTTTATGTACCGCCTGTGCAGAACGTCATACGAAGGCAGGCCACCTCAATAGCGTCAGAGGTCACGGGACTGGATATTACTGTAGATCGGATAGACCTGCGGTTTCCACTCAATTTGTTGGTGCGTGGTGTTTCGGTGGTTCAGCCGTCCGATTCTGTGACTTCTTCCGTCCAGCCGAGTGATACCTTGTTTCATTTGAAGAGCCTGAATGTACGTGTGCAGGCTTGGCCTTTGCTGAAAGGACATGTCGAGGTAGACAATGTCACGTTGGAGGAGGTTTCGGTCAATTCGGCTCACCTGTTGGACGGAATGTCGTTGCGCGGACGATTGGGATATTTCTTTTTCCAAAGCCACGGGGTGGACTTGCGGCACGAAGAAGCGACCGTCAATCAGGTGGAGTTACATGATACCCGGCTTCAGGTTGTGCTGTCTGATACCACTGCCGTTCCGGAAGATACCTCTGCCACTTCCTTGAAATGGAAAGTATTCTTACGGGCTTTACGGCTTAAGAATGTGGCGGTAGATGTACAGATGCCGTTCGATTCGTTGTATCTCTCTGCCCGTGTGGGTCGTGCAGAGGTAGCTGATGCTTTGGCCGATTTGGATAGTCAGCGTTATGGCTGGCAGCATTTTCTTTTGGAGGAGTCGTCGGTCAGCTACGATACGGGAGTGCCTTTGTCCTCTGGCAGGGAGTGGGTTGTCGGTTCCGATACCCTTCGTGCTTCTACGGGTTTCGATCCCTCTCACATCGCTTTGCGTAATGTACGGATGGCCGTTGATTCGCTGTATTATGGAGGACGGGATGTACGTGCCATCATTCGTGAGGTGTCGATGAACGAACGGTGCGGACTGCATATCGCCTCTCTGACCGGGAGGCTGATGGCCGATTCTACTCGCATCCAACTACCTTCTTTGCGATTGCTGACCCCACACAGTGAGATGAACCTTACGGCACAGACCTTTTGGGAGCTGGTAGATATCCCGACGGAGGGGCATTTGTCTGTCCGTTTCGATGCCCGCATCGGCAAGCAGGATGTGTTTTTGTTGGCAGGTGATCTTCCTGAATCATTCAAGGCTGCCTATCCTTTCCGGCCTCTGGTGATTCGTGCTGGCACCGAGGGTAATCTGAAGCAGATGCAGATATCCCGTTTTATGGCCGAGTTGCCGGGAGCCTTCACGCTGGGAGGGGGAGGAGAGTTCTGGAATCTGAACGACAGTGTACGACGGAGCGGAAATGTGGACATTGAGATAGAGACACAAGACTTGAACTTCCTGACAGCTCTGACCGGCAACCAACCGGATCATTCGTTGGTGATACCAGACAGCATGAAGCTGGCCGCCCGCTTCACATTGGACGGACCGCACTGCACAGCCGGAATGAAATTGCAGGAGGGAGGAGGTTTTTTGGATCTGGCTGCTGCCTATAACCTGACATCAGAAGCCTATCAGGCCGATTTGAAAATCGATGGTTTACAAGTAGACCACTTCTTGCCGCGTGATTCCATCTATACCCTCTCTGCCCGTATGTCGGCCAAGGGTAGGGGTACCGATTTCCTCTCCCCTCATTCCGTAGCCCTGTTCGACGCTTCGTTGGAAGCGTTGCGCTACGGGCATTGGGACATATCAGGCATCAATCTGCGTGCCTCACTCCGTTCGTCGGTGGCCGAGGCCTCCTTTATCAGCAACAACACCTTGCTTCAGATGCAGGCAGGAGCCGATATGCGGTTAGACCGCCGTTACCTGGATGGCAAACTGGATGTGGAGGTCGGTCAGGTGGACCTATATAAATTGGGTGTCGCTCCCCGGCCGTTGAAGCGTCCTTTCGCCTTTACGTTGGGTGCCGAGGCCCGTCGTGACTCCATTCGGATGAATCTGCAGGCAGGCGACTTGGATTTCCGCTTCCGTGCACGTAGCACGATGAAGAAACTGGCACGGCAGTGGAATACCTTTGCCGAGGTGCTGACGCAGCAGATTGAAGAACGTAAGCTGGACCATGCAGCCTTGCGCCGGGTACTTCCCTCTGCCGGTATGCATCTGCGTGGTGGAAAGGAGAATCCGGTCAGCTATTTCCTGGCAACGAAGGACATCTCTTACGACGATTTCAAGTTGAGTTTCGGCTTTACGCCGCAAGTAGGCATCAATGGACGGACGGCACTCCATGGACTTCGTATGGACTCATTGCAACTGGATACCATCTTTTTTGCCATCCGTCAGGACACTGCTCGGATGACTTTGCAGGGAGGTGTCTGCAACGGGCCGCAGAATCCTCGGGTTGCTTTCCGAAGTACGCTGACAGGAGAAATCCGTAACGAAGATGCCGAACTTACCTTGCACTATGCCGATGAGAAGGGAGATACGGGTGTGCTCTTTGGTATCAATGCCCGCCCGCTGACCGAAGGACATGGCAAGGGTAATGGATTGCTGTTGAACTTGACACCGGCTGAGCCGGTCATCGCTTTCCGCAAGTTCCGTTTTGTGGACAAGAGCAACTGGATTTATCTGCATAAGAACATGCGTGTCTATGCCAATGTAGATATGGACAGCGACGACGGTCTCTGTTTCCGTATGCAAAGCAACCGGGATGACACTTTGTCCCTTCAGAATATCAATGTTGAGTTGAGCCGTCTGCGATTGGAGGAGCTGTGCAAAGTGTTGCCATACATGCCACGCATGAGCGGTCTCTTCACGGTTGAAGCCAACTATGTGCAGACAGCCACTTCGTTGCAGGTGGCCGCCGAGGCCAATGTGGATAGGCTGACCTACGAACGGCAGTTGGTAGGCGACATCGGTGTGGGTGCCACGTGGCTGCCCGGTGAGAAGGATGTACACTACCTGAATACCTATTTCTCCTACAATGGCGAGGAGGTAGCTACTGCCGACGGTGTCCTGACTCAGCAGGCAGGTAAGGACTCGTTGGATGTCACTGCGCTGTTCGAACATTTTCCGCTCCAGATGGCCAATGCCTTCATGCCCGAACAGATGGTCGCCTTTACCGGTGACGTGGATGGTGAGGTTGCACTGTCCGGTGCCTTGGAGTCGCCGTTGATTGAGGGTAGCGTGACCTTGGACAGCGTCTCTGTCTATGCTCGTCAGGCCGGAGCGCGTTATTGGTTCGATAACCGTCCCCTACAGATACGTGGCAATCGGCTGCTGTTCGACCAGTTTGCTATCTATACCACCAGCAAGAATCCTTTCACTATCAATGGTACGGTGGATTTCCGCAATTTGGAACGTCCCACGGCCAATCTGGATTTGCTGGCCAGGAACTACACGTTGCTTGATGCTCCACGTACTCGTGAGAGCTTAGTCTATGGAAAGGTGTTTGTCGATTTGCAGGCCACGTTGAGAGGACCTTTGGATGCACTGACCATGCGTGGAAACATGCATCTGCTGGGCAACACCAATGTGACGTATGTTCTTACCGATTCTCCCTTGACGGTAGAAGACCGTCTGGATGGGCTTGTCACCTTTACCTCTTTCCGCGACACCACCTCGGTGGTGCAGGAAGAGGCACCCACTATGTCGTTGGGCGGAATGGAGATGAACATGTCTGTCCGTATTGACGATGCAGTACGCTTGAGGGCCGATTTAAGCCCTGACCGCAGTAAGTTCATTGAGTTGGAAGGTGGAGGCGATCTGAATATGCAGTATACTCCTCAAGGTGATATGTCGTTGACCGGACGCTATACCTTGTCGGGCGGTATGATGAAGTACTCCCTGCCCATTATCCCTTTAAAGGAGTTTCAGTTCAACCCGGGAAGTTATGTCGATTGGAGAGGCAATGTAATGAATCCCACGCTGAATCTGAAGGCAACCGAACGGATGCGTGCCTCCGTATCCGATGGTAGCGGCGATGCCTCCCGCATGGTCAATTTTGATGTCTCCATTGCCATCAGGAACCGGTTGGAAGCACCCGACTTGGTGTTCGATATCTCTGCTCCCGAGGATGCGACGGTAGAGAACGAACTGCAGTCGATGGGGGCCGATGAGCGCAGCAAGCAGGCCATTGCCATGCTTGCTACAGGTATCTATATGAACAGTGGTCTGAAGGGTGGAGGTCTCAGCATGGGTACGGCTCTGAACAGTGTCTTGCAGAGTCAGATCAATGCGTTGGCCGGATCGGCAAGGAATGCCAGCATCAGTGTGGGCATCGAAGACCGGACCTCGTCCGAGACCGGTGACACACAGAAGGACTTCAGCTTCCGCTATTCGCAGCGCTTCTTCAACGACCGTGTACAGATTGTGATAGGCGGTAAGGTCTCCACCGGAGCCAATGCAACGAACAATGTGGAGTCGTTTATCGACAACATCTCCTTGGAGTACCGTCTTGACCAGTCGGGTACCCGTTACGTACGTGTGTTCCACAACAAGAATTACGAGAGCGTACTCGATGGCGAAATCACCGAGACGGGTGCCGGTCTTGTGTTGCGACGTAAGATGGATCGCTTGAGCGAACTATTCATCTTCCGTCGTCGAGGCAAGGAGAAACAGCGTGCGACAGACGTTACCGAGGTTCGTCCTGTTGCAGTGAAGGAAGAAGAGACATCACTATAAATCCAGGCACTTGTATGAAACGATTGATAGTATATATAATAGGTATCCTGTTGATGACCTCCTGCTCTACCACCAAGCATCTGCCGGAGGGAGAGATCCTTTATACCGGTCAGAAACCGATGATTGTGCTCAATCGAAGTATCTCACCGGTGGGTGATATTACCCTGGAGGAGGTGGAGGCTGCTTTGGCTACCGCTCCCAACAACTCATTCTTGGGCAGTTCGACTATGCGTACTCCTTTTCCCATTGGCCTGTGGTTCTACAACGGTTTCCAGCAATACGAGAAAGGAATCGGCCGTTTCCTTTTCAATAAGTTTGCCGCTAAGCCGGTATTGATGTCGGCCGTCAATCCCGATATTCGTGTAAAGGCTGCCCATAACCTGTTGCGCGACTATGGCTACTTCAACGGACGGGTCAGCTATCAGACCTTTACCGACCCGAAAGACTCGTTGAAGCAGAAGTTGCAGTATACCGTGGATATGCGCAATCCCTACTTCATCGATACCGTCTTCTACCAAGGGTTCGACCGTCGTACTACGGCTATCATGGAGCGTGCCCGCCGTCGTTCGCTCATCAGTCCTGGTGAGCAGTTCAATGTGACAGACCTTGACGGCGAGCGTACCCGTATCAGTACCCTGTTGCGGAATGTCGGCTGCTACTATTTTCGTCCCGACTATATGACCTACCAGGCTGATACGACGTTGGTGCCGGGCGGACATGTCGCCATGCGGCTGATGCCGGTAGCCGGTATGCCCGAAGTGGCTCAGAAGCCGTTCTATGTAGGAAACCGTTCTTTCTATCTGTTAGGTGGGGAGGGGGAGAGCCCGACAGACAGTCTCGTGTACAAGGATCTCACCATCTACTATCATGACAAGCTGCGTGTCCGTCCGGACATGCTCTACCGGTGGCTCAACTATCAGGGCTATCGGAGGAAGCGTCAGGTACAGGACAGTACGGGCATTTCGCGTCTCCGTTCCATGCAGAATCTCTATAGTCTCTACCGTCAGACACGTATGCAGGAGCGTCTGGCCAACGTGGGCATCTTCCGCTATTCCGAGATGCAGTACGTGCCGCGCGATACAGCTTTTGTTTCTGATACGTTGGATATGCGTGTCATTGCTGCTCTCGACAAGCCCTACGATGCCGAGCTGGACTTCAATGTCACGATGAAAAGCAACAACCAGACAGGCCCTGGTGCCACCTTTACCCTGACCAAAAAGAATGTCTTCGGAGGCGGAGAGAGCTGGAATGTGCAGTTGAAGGGCTCCTATGAGTGGCAGACAGGCAAGAACCGTTCCTCACTGATGAACAGTTACGAGATGGGTATCTCCACCTCGCTGGTTTTCCCGCGGATTGTTTTCCCCCGTATGGGCAAGCACGAGTACGACTTCCCTGCCACCACTACGTTCAAGCTCTATGCCGATCAGATGAACCGTGCCAAATACTATAAGCTGTTGGCTTTCGGCGGGAATGCCACTTACGACTTTCAGCCCAAAGCTACCTCCAAGCACAGTATCACCCCATTCCGGCTGACCTTCAATGTGCTGCGCAATCCGACGGAGGCCTTTAAAGAGTTGCAGGAGCAGAATCCGGCTCTTTACATCAGTCTGCGCGACCAGTTCATTCCGGCCATGGAGTACACTTATACGTATGACAATTCGACGCTATCGCGCAAGCGCAATCCTATTTGGTGGCAGACCACGGTAACCTCTGCCGGCAATGTGACTTCGCTGGTCTATCGTGCCTTTGGCCAGCCTTTCGATGAGGAGGGAAAGAAGTTGATGGGAGTGCCTTTCGCCCAGTTCCTGAAGCTGAACAGCGAGTTCCGTTACCATTACCGCATCAACAAGGACCAGTCCATCGCTTCGCGTGTGGCCGGAGGGGTCATCTGGTCGTATGGCAATGCCACTACGGCACCCTATACTGAGCAGTTCTATATCGGAGGTGCCAACAGTGTGCGGGCCTTTTCGGCACGTAACATCGGCCCCGGAGGATATCCGCCTAACGATCAGGCGAAGTACACCTACATCAACCATGTGGGCGACATCCGCATGGAGGCCAATGTAGAGTACCGCTTCCGCATGGTAGGCGATCTGCATGGGGCACTCTTCTTGGATGCAGGTAACGTCTGGCTGATGCGTAAGGACGAGAACCGGCCGGGCGGAGAACTGACCTTGCGGAATTTTGCCGAACAGATTGCCCTGGGCACAGGCGTGGGCATCCGTTATGACATGGATTTTCTGGTCTTCCGCCTGGATTGGGGCATTGCCTTGCACAATCCCTACGATACGGGTAAGTCAGGCTATTACAATATTCCGAAATTCAAGGACAGCATGGCGCTCCATTTTGCCATCGGCTATCCTTTCTAAGAACTTTTTTATGCGAAAAGTAGGTCGGGGCTCCTTTTTTTCATCAATTTAAAAATTTGTTGTTAATTATCAATTCAAACTATTCTTTTCTACTTACTATTTTTTGTACCTTTGTCGGGGCGAAGGGAGTATGTATGGTGGCTCCATTCGTTGGCCTGAACCGTGAATACACTAACCTTTTAAATAACAAGAAATATGAAACCAACATTATTTTTATTGGCTGCCGGTATGGGCAGTCGTTACGGTGGCTTGAAACAGTTGGATGGACTGGGCCCCAATGGTGAAACCATCATGGATTATTCTATCTATGATGCTATCAATGCCGGATTCGGCAAACTCGTCTTCGTTATCCGCAAGGATTTTGAACAAGATTTCCGCGACAAGATTATCTCTAAATACGAGGGACACATTCCTTGTGAATTGGTTTTCCAATCCATCAACGACCTACCCGAAGGCTTCACCTGCCCTGAAGGGCGTACCAAGCCTTGGGGTACCAACCATGCCGTACTGATGGGTGCCGACGTTATCAAGGAACCGTTTGCTGTCATCAATTGCGACGACTTCTATGGCCGTGACTCCTATCGCGCCATGGCGAAGTTCCTCTCCGAACTGCCCGAAGGCTCGAAGAACAGATATGCTATGGTAGGTTTCCGTGTAGGCAACACACTGAGCGAGAGCGGTACCGTGAGCCGCGGCATCTGTGGCACAGACGAAAAACGTATGCTGACTTCGGTGGTTGAGCGTACTAAAATTCAGCGCATCGACGGCGAAGTGAAGTATCTGGATGATGACAACACTACGTGGGTAGCCACTCCCGAAACGACTCCCGTCAGCATGAACTTCTGGGGCTTCACACCCGACTATTTCCAATACAGTGCCGACTATTTCAAGGCCTTCTTGAGCGATCCCAAGAATATGGAGAATCTGAAGAGCGAGTTCTTCATCCCCTTGATGATGGACAAGCTGATTGGCGAAGGCACAGCTACCTGCGAGGTGCTCGATACCACCAGCAAGTGGTTCGGCGTTACCTATCCGGAAGACCGTCCGGCTGTAGTGGCCAAGATTCAGTCGCTGATTGATGCCGGCGAATATCCCGCCAAGTTGTTCTAAGAATACGCATAGAGAGGTTGTCCACAGGACCTGTGCCGGTCAGGGACAACCCCTTTCTCTTTCCCGCTACTCAACACGTATACAACTACTATTTATCCCTTTTTTTATCCTATTTTATGAAATCAAAGATTTTAGTCTGTGCTCTTTTGCTGGTTGCCGCTTCGGTCGAAGCAAAAGTGAAATTGCCTTCATTGGTGTGTGACAACATGGTATTGCAGCAGCAAACCGATGTGAAACTGTGGGGTGAAGCCACCCCGAAAGCAGAGGTGCGCATTACGCCCTCGTGGAGCGGCGAGGCCAAGACGTGCCGTGCCGACAAGGACGGACGTTGGATGCTGCAGCTGCCGACTCCTGCCGGCGGATATACAGCTTACGACATTACCTTCGACGACGGCGACAAGAGCAGTCCGGCTGTGGTAGTCCGCAATGTGCTGGTGGGCGAAGTCTGGCTGGCCAGCGGACAGAGCAACATGGAGATGCCCTTGAAGGGTTTTGGCGGATGCTGTGTGAAGGATGGTTTGGACGATGCCATTGCCGCCTCCGATTTGAAGGGGGTACGTATGTTCAACGTCCCCAAACGACAATGCTGGGAACCTCAGACCGAATGTGATGGCCGTTGGATGACGACCGAGCACTTTACGGATGTCATGGAGTTCAGTGCCACGGCCTTCTATTTCGCCTCGTCCGTCAGCCGTGCCCTCCATTTGCCGGTGGGCATCGTCAACTGCTCCTACGGAGGTGCGGCCGTAGAGAGCTGGACTTGTCGCGAATTGTTGGAAACCTATCCCGACGTATCGCTGAAGCCTGAAGATGTGGAGAACATGAACTCATGGGAGCGTCCGCTGCTGATGTACAACGGCATGTTCAACCCCGTGAAGCACTATACCGTGAAGGGTATCATCTGGTACCAGGGCTGTGCCAATGTGGGACGTCATGACACCTATGCACAGCGGTTAGCCAACATGGTTTCGCTCTGGCGCAAGGAGATGGCGCTGGGTGAGATACCCTTCTACTTCGTGGAGATTGCTCCCTACGAGTACGACAGCAACAAGCAGCACCAGAAGGCTGCCTATCTGCGCGAAGCCCAGTTCAAGGCACAGAGCCTGATACCCAACAGTGCCATGATTTCGACCAACGATTTGGTCGAGCCGTTCGAGCGTCACAACATCCATCCGCGCAACAAGAAGCCTGTAGGCCATCGCCTCAGCTATCTGGCATTGAATCTGACCTATGGACTGAAAGAAGTGGTCTGTTTCGGTCCGCAGTACAAGTCATGGCAGGCCAAGGGCAACGAGGCATGGGTTTCGTTCGACCACCTGGAGCAAGGCATCTGCCGCAATTACGATATCCGTGGTTTCGAGGTGGCCGGTGAGGATCGTGTCTTCCATCCCGCCGACAAGGTATGGCTGCATTGGCAGAGCAACGACGTGGTCGTTTCTTCCGAGAAAGTGGCTGCTCCTGTGGCCGTGCGTTACTGCTTCCGCGACTTCCAGATTGGTACCCTCATTGGCGGCAATGAACTTCCGCTGGTGCCTTTCCGTACAGACAATTGGTAAGTACCGAAAAAACAGCTACCTTTGCAGCCTGAAAAATTAGAAATGACTATATGATATCTGTAGAAGGACTGAAGGTAGAGTTTAATGCTACGCCTCTGTTTGAAGACGTATCCTACGTCATCAACAAGAAGGACCGTATCGCCCTGGTGGGCAAGAACGGAGCCGGCAAGTCGACCATGCTGAAGATACTGGCCGGCTTGCAGCAGCCCACGGCAGGGGTGGTAGCTGTCCCCCGTGAATGTACAATCGGCTATCTGCCGCAGGTGATGAAGCTGGCAGATAGCCGTACGGTGATGCAGGAGGCCGAGCAGGCCTTCGAGCACATCTTCGAGATGCAGGCCGATATCGACCGCATGAACCGCGAACTGGCCGAGCGTACCGATTACGAAAGCGAGGAGTATCAGAAGCTGATTGATCGCTTCACCCATGAGAACGAGCGTTTCCTCCTGATGGGCGGTACCAATTATCGGGCCGAGCTGGAGCGTACGTTGCAGGGACTGGGCTTTTCCCGTCAGGATTTCGACCGTCCCACCAGTGAGTTCTCCGGCGGTTGGCGTATGCGCATCGAGCTGGCCAAACTCCTGCTCCGTCGTCCGGATGTCCTGTTGCTCGACGAGCCTACCAATCACCTCGA
>SAMEA3663248__coassemble_376_pt1 | contig 16574 bp, 10 predicted proteins | sample SAMEA3663248__metabat2_low_PE_023 | metagenome-assembled genome bin SAMEA3663248 (sample SAMEA3663248) | pig gut metagenome | biome: pig gut; feature: pig-associated habitat; material: faeces | place: China | collected 2013
CTCCTGCAAGGCCAGCTGGACGGCCGTCAGCAGGTCGATGCCGTTGCTCTGCTGGATATACTCTATCAGCTGCACCAGCACCTCGGTGTCCGTACTGCTTCGGAAGGTATATCCTTTTGCCTGCAGCTTGGCCTTCAGCACGGCATAGTTCTCGATGATGCCGTTGTGTATCAGAGCCAACCGTTCGGATGACGAATAGTGCGGATGAGCATTCACCGACGACGGCTCGCCGTGTGTGGCCCAGCGGGTATGGGCGATGCCCACCCGCCCCGAGGTATCCTTTTGGGCAGCAAAGTGCTCCAGGTCAGACACCTTTCCCTTTGCCTTGTACACATTCAACTTGCCATCATCGCCTATCAGTGCTACGCCTGCACTGTCGTATCCTCTATATTCCAGCCGTTTCAGTCCCTTCATCAAGATAGGATAAGCGTTCTGACGTCCTATATACCCTACAATTCCACACATAATGTTTTGCTCTTAATTGTTTTGAATGCAAAAATATAGAAAAAACGGATGCATCAAGCACATCTCGTCATTTTTCATCGTTCGTACCCGACATTTTTATTGCAGCCTCCAGATACAGAAAAGCGCAAAGTGACAGTGTAACCAATCGTATGCTGTCGCTTTGCGCCTTTCCGCATCTGTCAGGGAGCGGTTTCCCGCCCCGGCATGTCGTCTCAGAAATAGAATCCGAAGCCTACCTTCAAGCCGAAACGCGAACCTTCGCCATCTACATTCCAATAGACAGCAGGCTCCAACGTGATGGTACGGCTCAGGAAATAGGCATAACCGGCTTCCAAACCAAAGGAGCAACGGGTATCATCCCAATCACCCAAATCCCAACGGTTGACATTGACATTGGCACCCAGATAGATACCCACCTGGTCGAAATAGTAGCGTCCGCCCACACCCAGCGTGTAGACATCTGCATTGTTTTGATTCCAAGCCGCTCCAGCCTGTACCAGCAAGGCTACATTATCCAACAGGAAGGCTCCGCCCTTGGCCTCCAATCCGAAGGAGGTCTGATCCAACTCCGTGTCGTGTACCAGGTTGAGTCCCGTCAGCGATGGGCTAACAAACCATTTTCCTTTTTCAAACTGTGCCTGAGCTGCCACTGTGGCAACCAACAAGCAAACGAACAGTGCAAGTTTCTTCATCTTGATTTAGTTTTTTAATGGTTCCTGTTTCGCAGCGTCTTTGGGCATTTGTACCAACCGGCAGAACCCGCGAAACGTAGTGAATGATTATCTATCGTCTGCAAAGGTATGATTTCGCTGTGAACTACCAAGCATTTTGCCGAAAAAAATGCCGAGATACCCGCCAATCGTTCATTCAATTCGGATTTAATTTGGTAAAACATCAATACATTTCATACCTAAAAAAGGAGGTTCCCAGAGGCAGCTACATTCAGGATACGACTGAATGTGTTTCAGAACACAACTGAATGCATTTCAGGATACAACTGAATACGAGGCCTATATTTTACTATAAATCAAATAGTTACAAACTCACCTTTTTGAATCAAGCCAATTTCTCCCGATTTTAATCTTTCTTTACATTATTCTTCTCATTCAACAACTCCCGTTTGCGCAACACCCACCAGAGCAACAGCACCACGAAATAGGAGGCAGCTGCCGTGAGCCACTTCTGCTGCAAATCCAGCTCCACATTGCGCGGCAGGAAATAGAGAGCCATCACCGTGACATAGAGAAGCAGGAAAAGGCAGAGGGAGGTTGATTTCCGGCGTCGTCTCATCGTCCCGAAGCTTTACGGGTTTTACTGCACCAAACGCCAAACCAGAGTGCGGCAACGACCACGGCCAGCAGAGCCACGGGGCCTACGGCAGCCGTACCCAATCCCAATCCCTCGGGAGCCACACAGATGTAACTGGTGCAGACAGCCGTCATGAAGAGAGCCGGAAGGAGGGTAAGCAGGTAGCAACAGCCCCGGCGTTCGCGTACCAGGAAGGCTGTAATGGCCCACAGAGTAAAGACGGAGAGCGTCTGATTGGCCCAGGCAAAATAACGCCATATCATGTCGAAACCATCCTTATCGCGCTGGCTGTAGAAGAGCAAGGCAATTGCAACCACGAACATGGGAATGCAGATATAAAGACGTTTGCGCATACTCTTTTGATCCAGATTCAGGAAATCGGCTACTATCAGGCGGGCCGAACGGAACGCGGTATCACCACTGGTAATGGGTGCTGCAATCACACCCAGAATGGCCAGTACACCACCTACCATCCCTAACCAGCTTTTGGTAATGGCATCGACAATGACGGACGCATTGCTCTCGTCCATGCCGTTGTTGTGGAAGAAATAGGTAGCTGCTGCCGCCCAGATAAGTGCAACGATGCCCTCCGTAATCATGGCTCCATAAAAAACGGGGCGGCCGTGATGCTCACTGGTCATGCAACGTGCCATCAAGGGGCTCTGTGTAGCATGAAAGCCACTGATGGCGCCACAGGCAATGCTGACAAACATGATGGGGAAAATGGGCAGTGTAGCTGCTGCTGGATGGGTGTTGTGCAGACCATCCCAAAACTCAGGCAGTGCAGGATGATGTACATAGAGCATAACCAGAATGCCCACGGCCATGAAGAGCAGCGCAATGGCAAACAGCGGATAGACCTTGCCTATAATCTTGTCAACAGGCAGCAAGGTGGCAAAAATATAATAGATGAAGACCACCACAATCCAGAAGTTGGCATCCATGGCATCCGGCGTAAGTTTGGCCAACAGCCCGGCCGGTCCGGCCACAAAGACCGCCCCTACCAGTATCATCAGGATGACGGTAAACCCACGCATCACCTGCTTGGTGGTAATACCCAGATAGCGTCCGATAATCTCCGGCAGGCTTTCGCCATCATGACGCAGCGAAAGCATACCGGCCATGAAGTCGTGTACGGCACCGGCGAAGATGGTACCCAGCACAATCCACAGGTAGGAAGCCGTACCAAACTTAGCTCCCATAATCGCACCGAAGATTGGTCCGAGACCCGCGATGTTCAGAAACTGTATCATGAAGATTTTCCAAGTGGGCAAAGGCATATAGTCCACTCCGTCCGCACGTGTCAGTGCGGGAGTCTTGCGGTCGTCAGGAGCAAAGATACGCTCCACAAAACGGCCATACACAAAATAGCCTGCTACCAGTGTCAGCAAGCAAAGCGTAAATGTAAGCATGATGTTTGTCTGTTTTTCATTTTTATTACTTTATGGAGTGCAAAAGTAATGGTTTCTACGAAAACAGCCTCATTTTATCAACAATTTTGCGTATCTTCGCCCAAATTTTGATGTGCATCTGCTATGAGAAGATTTATCTATACCATGTTATATATACTATCCGGAGTGGTCTCACTGCATGCCCAATCTCCCAAACACGAGGTACGTGCAGCATGGATTACCACCGCCTACGGGCTGGATTGGCCTCACACAAAGGCCACTTCGGCTGTCAGCATACGCCGCCAGCAGGAAGAGTTGTTGAAGATTCTGGACCGACTGAAGGAAGCTCACTTCAACACGGTGCTGTTCCAAACACGCACCCGGGGGGATGTGCTGTACCCTTCCGCGATAGAGCCCTATAACGAGATACTGACCGGCCGGCTGAACGGTACCCCCGGCTACGACCCTTTAGCCTTTGCCGTAGAGGAATGCCACAAGCGCGGAATGGAGTGCCATGCCTGGATAGTGAGCATCCCTCTGGGCAACCGGAAACATGTGGCAAGGTTAGGAAGCAGTTCGGTAGTAAAGCGGAAGGGAGCCATCTGTGTACCCTATAAGCGAGAATATTTTCTGAACCCCGGCCATCCGCAGACCAAGGAATACCTGATGGGCCTGGTAAGGGAGGTGGTGACTCACTACGATGTGGACGGGGTACACTTTGATTATCTACGTTATCCCGAACATGCACCCCGCTTTCCCGACGGGCCCGAATACCGCAAATATGGCAAGGGACGGAGCCTGGACCAATGGCGCAGAGATAACATCACCGAGATTGTCCGCTACCTCTACAAGGGAGTGAAGACACTGAAGCCATGGGTCAAGGTAAGCAGCAGCCCCGTGGGCAAGTATCGCGATACCAGCCGGTACCCATCGCGCGGCTGGAATGCCTACCACACCGTCCACCAAGATGTGCAAGGATGGTTGGGTGAAGGCATACAGGACCAAATCTATCCCATGATGTACTTTCGCGGAAACTCATTCTACCCCTTTGCGTTAGACTGGAAGGAGCAGAGCAATGGGCGTCATGTGATACCGGGCCTGGGTATCTATTTCCTGCATCCCAAGGAGGGGGATTGGAAAATAGAGGAGATTGAACGGCAAATCAATTTCCTTCGCGCGAACCATCTGGACGGCGAGGGTTTCTACCGGATGCAATACCTGACGGAGAACACGCAAGGCATCTACGACCTGCTGCAGCAGACATACTACACCGCACCGGCCTTGACACCTGCCATGCCTTGGATGGATGCGACCCCTCCCACACATCCTAAAGAACTGAAAATCAAGAAACTGACTAAAGGATATTGGCAGCTACAATGGGAGGCATCTACCGACAACGACCGCCAGAACCCGCCGACATATGTGATTTACGGTTCGACAGACGGTCCTGTCGATCTCCACAATCCGGCTCATATAGTGGCACAACGGGTAGAGGGCACAGCCTTCATCTACGCCCCCATCCTGCCATGGAAGACCTGTACGCATTTTGCCGTGACAGCCACAGATCGGTATGGGAACGAGAGCAGGGAGGCCGCCTACGGCGAAGCCAACGAGTGACGGGTACGCTGCCGGGCCGTCGCCTCCCAAAGGTTACATTTCTACACGATGCACTTCATCGACTCCATCAATGCCGTTGATGGTGGCAATGACCCGTTGGAGTTCGCCAAACGAATGTACGGAGAAATTGATGGTACAGTCCACAATTTCATCGACAGTTACCGTATTCAGGCTGGAGATGGATAGCTTCATACCGTTGGTGATACAGTCCACCAAATCGATGAGCAGATGATAGCGGTCTACCGCACGCACATTGATACGTACCGGATAGTGTACATCCTCATCCTCGGGGAAGTCTACCGAAACGATAGAGTCGCCCTTCTGTGAGGCCAGACGGATGGCCGTAGCACAGTCACGTTTGTGGATGGTCACCTTGCCATCGGCCTCCATGAAGCCGATGACCTCATTGCCGGGCAACGGATGGCAGCGGAGGCAGCGGTTTTTGGGTATCGACTTCATCTGACACAGGTAGGGCAGCAGAAAACGTTTGGCCTTATACGTCTGCACACACTCCAGCCAGTCGGGTTTCGGTGTAAAATGGGGGTTCACTCCCACTTCTACACAATCGCCGTGATGCAACTCGGTCTTGACCGAACAGAGTTTGCCGTTCACTTTGGCATATTGGGCATGTTCACCGATGGCACTGTGTATCTCAAAAGCGAAGTCGAGTACGGTAGCCCGTTGCGGCAGACTGATGGCCATCCCTTGCGGCGTGAACACCGTGATGTCTTCGTTGTAGAGCGAACTGACCACACTATCCATGAACCATCCGTCACTGGATTGGCTGGCCGCATCCTTCAACAGAGCGCGGAACTTCACAATCCAGTTCTCCCACGCGCCCTCCACACGCTCCACGGCGCACCCCAGCTTGGAGTTCAGCACCATCCGCTCGGACGAGATGTGTATCTCCTCCCAGATACCCTGTTCACTGAGCAGCTGGATGTGGAAGCTCTGGTATCCGTTCTCCTTGGGAGAGTCGATGTAATTGACGATGCTGCCCGGTTTCTCCTTGAAGCGGTCTGTCAGGATGGAATAGATATGAAGGCAGGTACGTTTCTCATCCTCAGGACGTTCTGCCGTATAGATGAGCCGGATAACATGGCGATAGTCCAGATGCTTGAAGTCACGTCCGGTCGCATGAATCTTACGCCAGATGCTGTAGGGCATTCTGTAGCGCACTTCCGTGCGTGCGTCAATGCCTTTCTGTTTCAGCAAAGCCAACATTTTGCCGGTAAACTCATCCAGCCGACCCTGATTTTCAGTTTTGTCTTCAGCCAAAGCCTGCTCCAGCTCCTGATATTCCTGTGGACAGCGGTAACGGAGACTCAGATTCTCCAGCTCGCGCCGAATGCCATAGAGCCCCAGACGATTGGCTAACGGAGCGTAGAAGTAATCCGTCTCGCCCGCTATCTTCATCTGCTTGTCGGGTCGCATACTGTCAAGCGTACGCATATTATGGAGGCGGTCGGCCAGTTTGATGAGGATGGCGCGTATGTCGTAGTGGAGCGAGTCAAGCATTTGCTTGAAGTTGTCCACCTGCTTGGATGTCTCATATTGTTTCTTTTTCTGCTTGGTCACCACGCGCACCAGGTAAGCGACATCCTGTCCGAAACGGCTTTTCACATCCTCAGCCGTGAACTCGGTATCCTCTACCACATCGTGCAGGAAGGCAGCGATGACGGGGTTAGGTCCCAGGCGCAGTTCCTCTGCCACAATACGGGCCACTGCTACAGGATGAATGATGTAGGGGGCACCGCTCTTGCGTTTCTGCCCTGCATGAGCCTGACGGGCGAACTCAAAGGCAGCCCTGATGCGTTGTAAGTCTGTCTCGGCCACATTACGGGCGGCCATCACTGCCAGAATGCTTTCCAACTGGCCATTGATCAGTGTGTCATAATCTTCCATAGATTCAGATGTTCATATAATACGGTGGTTAAAATTTGCATCAAGGGAGAGCGCCATTCACTCCCTCTACCAATTCACCCACAAAAGTAGTCAAAAGCACAGACTTGATTCACATTTTCTACAGTTTTTTTATATCACAAAGTGAGGGGAACGTTTTTTCTTTTATTTAAAGGAAAGATACATATTGATACCCGTTGGCGGAATTAATAATAAAACTGCATAACTCATTTAGCTATGAAAGGGAAAGTATAAAGGGAAGCCATTGCCTTTAGAAAGGAAAGATGCAAAAAGCGCAGGGCACCTTTCAGTCTTCGTTGTTGAGGTCTTAGGAAACCCGAAGTATAAAGAGTTAAGATGCACCTACGCTAAACGTAGGCGTCAGCCATCTTATTCCTACCATACTTCTTGAAAGTTCCTAAGTTTCAACAACAGTAAAGAATAATGGCAAACGCTAATATTTTCCCACAAAAATGATTACCGATAACGCCTCATCGCTTATAATCGCCTCAATGTAATTTAATAATCGTAAAAATCATCCGTTTTTTTTCAGAATTCTATCCTCTGCTTGATGTTCTACTGCATAGCATCAGTCAATATCCTTCACCCTCGTTATTTGCTTCCTCTCTCCAAAGGGATGGAAAATGTTCAGCCCCATACTCATACATCCTGAACAGATAGCAGCTTAACAAACAGGAGTTTGATTAGCAAAGCTTCCTATTTCACTCTTACGAATGCCCGATATCTGCTCCTCGGTGTAACAGGAACCAATGGCAAATAGCCTGACACCACCCGACCCTGCTCCACACACAGCGGATGTTCACGCACATCCCTTACGTGCTGTTTCAGCAAAGCCTCATGGGTGGGAAAGTACTCAATAGAGAAGAATCCTTTGCCATCGGGAACAACGAATCTGTTGCAGAGCGTATGAGCCACGACACCCATGTTCATCCGCAGGTTTACCTCGACATAGGGATTGACAGTATATGTACATCCCTCCTCTGGACGACAAACCATCATGTCTACCCCAAGAAAACCGATATATCCGACACCTAACATTGACGACAGACCTTCCCGAACCGACTCGCGTATGCAGAGAAAGGCATCTAATGGAATGTATTGCTGAATCCACTCTTCCACCTGCGTATCCGTGACCAGCAGATTACCGCGATAGGCACCTTTGCCATCCGTAACAAAACGGGAATAACCCACAAAACGAACATCCCCCTTACCATCGGCATAGAATTCCATCGCAAAATCTTCTACCTTATTATATATAGGTTCTACCCAGAAAGCACCGTCGATACGCAAGGCACGACGACACCAATCCACCGCCTTTTCCGTTGCTCCCTGTCGGCACCAGTAGAGTCCCTTTCCGCTACCCGACCAAAGCGATTTACAGAGACAGCCATGCTCCCGCCAACGGGACAACAGCGTTGCTATGCGCTCATTTTCCCTATCTGCAAAGTCATCGGCCTTCACTAAGATGCCTTCACCCCCACACGTATAAGATACATTTCCTGCGTCATCCCCACACGCATAGAGCAAACGGACATTGGCACGCGAAGCCATTCGACGATAATGGGCAAGGTCATCAACCGAAGGGAGCAACGGCTCTGCCACACCTGCTTTTTGCATGCGCTTACGAAGGGAAGGATTCCATCCCCACGGTGACAACTGCCAGTCTGCATGTCCGGATAGTTCCGGTTCGGTGACCAAGCACACATCCAGTGAAAAAAGTTGCCGCATCCGTTCCATAAATTCGAGGTTGCATGCCGAAGGTGCTAACACACCGCTGCCGGATTGGGCATACCAGAGGGGTAGCACAGCCAAATCTTCCGCCATCCGACGGATAACAGCCGGCGCCATGTAATTATCATTGTTATCGGCCAGTGCCATATCTGTCTCCGGATTGAAAAGATGAATCGTCATAGCTATATCATAATAGGTCATGGAGCATTCCTGCCCGCTCCGTTCGTTGAATATGCAAAAATATAGAATAATTTGCAAACTCCACTTTGCAAATCAACAAAAAATGCGTTATCTTTGTCGCCCGATAGCTAACTACTTAAGTTCTCGAATGGCTACGAACCTGTTGAATAGCCACAGAGAATCTCAATAAACGTACAGCATGGAAGCATTTTATCGCACACACGCTTATCTTGTAGAGCACACGAACGCTCCCGTCCGGCGCGACCTCATGGATGAGATTGACTGGAACGACCGCCTTATCGGCATCAAGGGAACTCGTGGCGTGGGCAAGACCACCTTCCTGCTGCAATATGCCAAAGAGAAGTTTGGCACCAACCGCTCCTGTCTCTTCATCAACATGAACAACTTCTACTTTGCCGGACACAGCATCGTAGAGTTTGCCGGCGAGTTCCAACGACGCGGAGGCAAGGTGCTGCTCATCGACCAGGTATTCAAATATCCCAACTGGAGTCGGGAACTGCGTAGGTGCTACGACCGCTTCCCGCAACTGAAGATTGTCTTCACCGGGTCGTCGGTGATGCGTCTGAAGGAGGAGAACCAGGAGCTGCACGACATCGTAAAAAGCTACAACCTGCGCGGCTTTTCGTTTCGCGAATACCTGAACCTGCAGACGGGCATGAAGTTCCACTCGTACACACTGGAAGAGATTCTAAGCAATCACGAGCAGATTGCCAAAGGCGTCCTCTCCAAGGTACGTCCGCTGGAGTATCTGCAGGATTATCTGCACCATGGTTTCTATCCGTTTTTTCTCGAAAAACGTAACTTTTCGGAAAACCTGTTGAAGACCATGAACATGATGGTGGAAGTAGATATACTACTTATCAAACAAATTGAGTTAAAATATCTCTCAAGAATAAAGAAATTACTATATTTGCTCGCTGTAGACGGGCCGAAGGCACCAAACGTCAGCCAGCTGGCCAATGACATAGACACTTCGCGTGCCACGGTGATGAACTACATCAAGTATCTGGCCGATGCACGACTTATCAACATGGTCTATCCCAAGGGAGAAGAGTTCCCCAAGAAGCCATCGAAGATAATGATGCACAACCCCAATCTGATGTATTCCATCTACCCGGTAAAAGTGGAAGAGCAAGATGTACTGGACACCTTCTTTGTCAATGCACTGTGGAAGGACCACAAAGTCAACAAAGGAGACAAAAATATCTCGTTCCTGGTGGATGGCATGATTCCCTTCAAGATATGCCCTCAAGGAATGAAGATAAAGAACAACCCTGAAGTCACCTATGCATCGCACAAGGCCGAGATAGGCCGAGGCAATGTCATTCCGTTGTGGCTTTTCGGGTTCTTATATTAAGAGTATAGAAGAATTACTCACTTTATTATAAACATTTAGTTATGACTAAACAGAAGAAATTCATTACTTGTGATGGCAATCAGGCCGCTGCACATATCTCGTATATGTTCTCTGAAGTGGCCGCTATCTACCCCATCACTCCGTCGTCTACGATGGCAGAATACGTAGACGAGTGGGCAGCCCAAGGTCGTAAGAACATCTTTGGCGAGACTGTCTTGGTACAAGAAATGCAGTCGGAAGGCGGTGCTGCAGGTGCCGTTCACGGTTCATTGCAGGCCGGTGCGCTGACCACCACGTACACAGCTTCTCAGGGTCTGTTGCTGATGATCCCCAACATGTACAAGATTGCCGGTGAGTTCCTGCCCTGCGTATTCCACGTATCTGCACGTACACTGGCATCTCACTCACTCTGTATCTTCGGCGACCATCAGGACGTAATGTCCACGCGCCAGACAGGTTTTGCCATGCTGGCTGAGGGTTCTGTACAAGAGGTTATGGACCTGGCCGGTGTCGCTCACCTCTCTACCATCAAGAGCCGTGTACCTTTCGTTAACTTCTTCGACGGTTTCCGTACATCACACGAAATCCAGAAGATCGAGATGCTAGAGAACGAAGACCTCGCTCCGCTCATCGACCAGCAGGCACTGGCAGAATTCCGAAGCCGTGCGCTCTCACCCGAGCATCCCGTTGCCCGCGGTATGGCCGAGAATCCTGACACCTTCTTCTCACACCGCGAAAGCTGCAACAACTACTACAACGCAGTTCCCGCCATTGTAGAAGAGTACATGAACGAAATCAGCAGGATTACGGGTCGTCAGTATGGTCTGTTCGACTACTACGGTGCTGCTGATGCCGAGCGCGTCATCATTGCTATGGGTTCGGTAACAGAAGCTATCCGCGAGGTCATCGACTACCTGACTGCCAAGGGCGAAAAGGTTGGTTTGGTGGCTGTTCACCTGTACCGTCCCTTCTCAGCCAAGCACTTCCTGGCAGCTGTACCCAAGACGGCCAAGCGTACTGCCGTGCTCGACCGCACGAAGGAGCCGGGTGCAAACGGCGAACCTCTCTACCTCGACGTGAAGGACTGCTTCTACGGCGCAGAAGACGCTCCCGTCATCGTAGGTGGCCGCTATGGCCTGGGTTCAAACGACACCACTCCTGCACAGGTTCTCTCTGTGTACGAGAACCTCGCTCTGCCCGAACCCAAGAACCACTTCACCATCGGTATTGTGGATGACGTGACCTTCACCTCTCTGCCCCAGAAGGAAGAGATTGCCCTGGGTGGCGAAGGCATGTTCGAGGCCAAGTTCTACGGTCTGGGTGCCGACGGTACAGTAGGTGCCAACAAGAACTCTGTAAAGATTATCGGTGACAACACCAACAAGCACTGCCAGGCTTACTTCTCTTACGACTCCAAGAAGTCGGGCGGCTTCACCTGCTCTCACCTGCGTTTCGGCGATACGCCCATCCGTTCTACCTATCTGGTAAATACGCCTAACTTCGTGGCTTGCCACGTACAGGCTTACCTGCACATGTACGACGTGACTCGCGGCTTGCAGAAGAACGGTACCTTCCTGCTCAACACCATCTGGGAAGGCGAAGAGCTGGCCAAGCACCTGCCTAACAATGTGAAGAAGTACTTCGCAGAAAACAACATCACAGTTTATTATATCAACGCAACGAAGATTGCACAGGAGATTGGTTTGGGCAACCGTACCAATACCATCCTCCAGTCAGCCTTCTTCCGTATCACAGGCGTCATCCCCGTAGATTTGGCTATCGAACAGATGAAGAAGTTCATCGTGAAGTCTTATGGCAAGAAGGGTGAAGACGTGGTGAACAAGAACTATGCTGCTGTGGATCGCGGTGGTGAATACAAGCAGCTCACTGTCGATGCTGCATGGGCCAACCTGCCCGCTGACGAGAAGGCTGCCAACAACGATCCTGCATTCATCAACGAGGTAGTTCGCCCCATCAATGCACAGAATGGCGACTTGCTGCCTGTCAGCGCATTCAAGGGCATCGAAGACGGTACGTGGCCGCAGGGTACAGCTGCCTACGAGAAGCGTGGCGTAGCTGCTTTCGTTCCGGTTTGGACTGCCGAGAACTGTAGCCAGTGTAACAAGTGTGCTTTTGTATGTCCTCACGCTTGCATCCGTCCGTTCGTCATGGACGAGCAGGAAGCAGCCGGCCTGAACGCAGCCACACTCGACATGAAGGCTCCTGCCGCTCTGAAGGGCATGAAGTTCCGTATGCAGGTAGGCGTTATGGACTGCTTGGGTTGCGGTAACTGCGTTGACGTATGTCCGGGTCTCCCGAAGACAGGTCCTGCCCTGAAGATGGTTCCGCTGGAAGGCGAACTGGGCGAAGCTGCCAACTGGGACTACCTTGTAAAGAACGTAAAGAGCAAACAAGACCTCGTCGACATCAAGTCGAACCCCCGTGTATCACAGTTCGCTACTCCACTCTTCGAGTTCTCAGGTGCTTGCTCTGGTTGCGGCGAAACTCCGTATGTCAAGTTGATTTCTCAGCTCTTCGGTGACCGCGAAATCGTTGCCAACGCTACCGGTTGCTCATCAATCTACTCCGGTTCTATCCCCTCTACTCCGTATACGACCAATGAAAAGGGTCAAGGTCCCGCTTGGGCTAACTCCCTGTTCGAGGACTTCTGCGAGTTCGGTCTCGGTATGACGCTGGCCAACAAGAAGATGCGCGCACGCATCCAGGCTCTGCTGCAGGATGTGATTGCTGCAGAAGAGGCACCTGCCGAATACAAAGCCGCTGCAGAAGAGTGGATTGCAGGCAAGGAAAACGCTGATGCCAGCAAGGCTGCAGCAGCCAAGTTGCTGCCCTTCATTGAGGCCGGTGCTGCCAAGGGTTGCAGTGCATGTGCACAGCTGAAGGAACTGAGCCACTACCTCGTGAAACGTTCACAGTGGATTATCGGCGGTGACGGTGCTTCCTATGACATCGGTTACGGAGGTTTGGATCATGTCATCGCTTCCGGCGAAGATGTGAACATTCTGGTACTCGACACCGAAGTTTATTCGAACACAGGCGGTCAGTCATCCAAGGCTACGCCGCTGGGTGCCATCGCCAAGTTTGCCGCAGCCGGCAAGCGCGTACGCAAGAAAGACCTGGGTATGATTGCCACTACCTACGGCTATGTATACGTAGCTCAGATTGCCATGGGTGCCGACCAGGCTCAGTGCTTGAAGGCTATCCGTGAGGCTGAGGCATATCCCGGCCCGTCCATCATCATTGCCTACGCACCCTGTATCAACCACGGTCTGAAGAAGGGTATGGGTAAGGCACAGGCCGAAGAGGCTGCTGCCGTAGCATGTGGCTACTGGCATCTGTGGCGTTACAATCCCGCTCTGGAAGATGAGGGCAAGAATCCGTTCTCGCTCGACTCCAAGGAGCCGGCTTGGGAAGGCTTCCAAGACTATCTGAAGGGTGAGGTACGTTTTGCTTCTGTCATGAAGCAATATCCTGCTGAAGCAGCCGACCTCTTCCAGGCTTGTGAAGACATGGCCAAGAAGCGTTACCAGAGCTATGTGCGCATGACGCAACTGGATTGGAGCAAGTAAGCTATTTGAGTTTTTAGGTTTTTTGAGTTTTTGAGTTGATAAGCTTAAGAATTTGAAAACTTAAAAACTCACCAATTTAAAAACCTAAAAAACACAAACTTATGATTTCATTCATCATTTGGATTATTGGTCTCGTATTGGCTATCAAAGCCGTACTGGAGATTTTGAAGTGGCCGGTAGACGGCGTAAAGAAATTATTAGTCGCCATCCTGGTACTGCTGACCAGTTGGATTGGTCTTGCAGTCTATTACTTTTGGGGTCGTGAAAACCTCCCCTCTATCTTGAAGTAATCCATACGGACTGAACGAAAAAAGAACTGGAGGCATGAAGAGAATTTTCTTCTTCATGCCTCTATTCTTTTTAATCAAATCTATCAGAATCCTATTTTATGCTCTTTCATTTTGTTAAATTGCCTTCGCTGAGACAGAAAAAATTGTCGTAAATCGTTTCGCCTATTCAAGTAAATCGTTATATTTGCAAGTCTCTTGTAGAGACATGAACTTCAATTCATCTTTTTAATTTTAAACGAACTATGGCAGACAGTAAAGAAAGACTCTTCTCGGACTTTCCACCCGTCACTACCGAAAAGTGGATGGAGAAAGTAACCGCTGACTTGAAAGGAGCGGACTATGAGAAGAAACTCGTTTGGAAGACAAACGAAGGATTCAAGGTGAAACCTTTCTATCGCATGGAAGACCTCGAAGGTCTAAAGACCATCGATACGCTTCCTGGTGAATTCCCCTACCTGAGAGGTACAAAGAAGGACAATAACCAATGGCTCGTCCGTCAGGACATCCAAGTGGAGTGTCCGAAAGAAGCCAATGCCAAAGCACTGGACATCCTGAACAAAGGCATTGACTCACTCTCGTTCCATATCAAGGCCAAAGACCTCAGTGCCGACTATATCGACACGCTGCTGAAGGATATCTGCGCCGACTGCATCGAACTAAATTTCTCAACCTGCCAAGGCCATGTGGTAGAGCTGGCCAACCTATTGGTAGACTACTTCAAGAAGCAAGATTACGAACTGGCCAAACTACAAGGTTCCATCAACTTCGACTACTTCGGTAAAATGCTGACCCGCGGTAAGGAAAAAGGTGATCTAATTGCTACAGCCAAGGCACTGATTGAAGCTACTGCTGAACTGCCGAAATACAGAGTACTGAACGTCAATGCACTGTCACTGAACAATGCCGGAGCCTACATCTACCAAGAGCTGGGCTATGCCTTGGCATGGGGCAATGAATATATGAACCAGCTGACCGATGCCGGACTACCCGCAGCCATCGTGGCCAAGAAACTGAAATTCAACTTTGGTATCAGCTCAAACTATTTCCTCGAAATTGCCAAATTCCGTGCAGCCCGTATGCTGTGGGCCAACATCGTAGCAGCCTATCAACCGGAATGTCTGCGCGATTGCCCCAACAAGGGGAGCAACGGTGAGTGCCGCTGCGCTGCCAAGATGCGCATCCATGCAGAAACATCGACCTTCAACCTGACGCTGTTCGACGCTTACGTCAACTTGCTGCGTACACAGACTGAGGCCATGAGCGCCGCATTGGCCGGTGTGGATTCGATGACGGTAACACCTTTCGACAAGGCCTATGAAGCACCCAACGACTTCTCTGAACGACTGGCACGCAACCAGCAACTGCTGCTGAAGGAAGAGTCGCACTTCGACAAGGTAATCGACCCGGCTGCCGGATCGTATTACATCGAGAATCTGACGGCATCCATCGCACAGCAGGCATGGGCCCTCTTCCTGAATACGGAAGATGAAGGCGGATTCTATGCATCTATCAAGGCCGGCAAAGTACAGGAGGCTGTCAATGCAAGCAATGTCAACCGTCATGCAGCCGTGGCCAAGCGCAAGGAGATATTGCTGGGCACCAACCAATATCCTAACTTCAACGAGAAAGCCGATGGCAAACAACCGTTGGAAGCCACTTGCTGTTGTGGTGGTGGAGAGACCTGTCAGAAAGACTGCGACACCTTGCTCACCGACCGTGCAGCCAGCGAATTTGAAGCCCTGCGTCTGCAGACTGAAGCCAGCGGCAAGCGTCCGAAAGCCTTCATGCTGACCATCGGCAATCTGGCCATGCGCCAGGCTCGTGCCCAATTCTCATGCAACTTCCTGGCATGTGCAGGCTACGAAGTGGTGGACAATCTGGGATTCCCCACTGTAAAAGAGGGTGTAGAAGCCGCCGTGAAGGCCGGAGCCGACATCGTGGTACTCTGTTCGAGCGATGATGAATATGCAGAATATGCTCTTCCTGCCTTCCAGGCATTGGCTGGTCGTGCCATGTTCATCGTTGCCGGCGCTCCCGCCTGCATGGACGAATTGAAGTCTGCCGGTATCGAGCACTTCATCCATGTACGGGTCAATGTGCTGGAGACACTGAGAGAATATAACAAGATGTTGTTAAGCTGATGACAATAAAACCATGAGAAAAAATTTCAAAAACCTCGATATTTATGCTGCTTTTCAGCCCACAGATGGCAAAGAGTGGCAAAAGGCGAATGGCATTCACGCTGACTGGAAGACTCCGGAACACATTGAAGTGAAGCCTGTCTACACCAAAGAAGACCTTGAAGGTATGGAGCATCTGGACTTCGCCGCCGGCATCCCGCCTTATTTACGTGGTCCATACTCCGTCATGTACACCTTGCGTCCATGGACAATTCGTCAATACGCAGGTTTCTCGACTGCCGAAGAATCCAATGCGTTCTATCGCCGCAACCTGGCCAGCGGACAAAAAGGTCTGTCCGTAGCTTTTGACCTCCCCACACACCGCGGCTACGATCCCGACAACGAACGTGTTGTCGGAGACGTAGGTAAGGCCGGTGTGTCTATCTGCTCACTCGAAAACATGAAAGTACTCTTCGATGGCATTCCTCTCAACAAGATGTCCGTCTCCATGACCATGAACGGTGCCGTGCTGCCTATCCTCGCGTTCTATATCAACGCCGGACTCGAGCAGGGTGCCAAAC
>SAMEA3663248__coassemble_381_pt1 | contig 16479 bp, 11 predicted proteins | sample SAMEA3663248__metabat2_low_PE_023 | metagenome-assembled genome bin SAMEA3663248 (sample SAMEA3663248) | pig gut metagenome | biome: pig gut; feature: pig-associated habitat; material: faeces | place: China | collected 2013
TCCAGCTCGTGGTCGAGGTCGTCAAAATGGGTGCCGTCGTTGCCCACAAAGCCGTGCATGCCCTGCCCTATCATGCGGAGTCCCTTCTGGATAATCTCCTCGAAAGAGCGGCCGATGGACATGATTTCGCCCACCGACTTCATGCTGGAACCAATTTCACGGCTGACACCCACAAACTTGGTCAGGTCCCAACGCGGTATCTTGCAGATGAGGTAGTCGAGCTGCGGAGCCTCGTAGGCCGAGTTGGGCGTGCCCATCTCGCCAATCTGGTCGAGCGTGTAGCCTAACGCAATCTTTGCAGCCACAAACGCCAAGGGATAGCCGGTAGCCTTGGAGGCGAGGGCCGACGAACGGCTCAGGCGGGCATTGACCTCGATGACGCGGTAGTCGTTGGTCTCGGCATTGAAGGCATACTGGATGTTGCACTCGCCCACAATGTTGAGATGGCGCACACACTGGCGCGAAAGAGCCTGCAGCGTCTCCACCTGCTGGTCGGTAAGCGAGCAGGTAGGTGCCACCACGATGCTTTCGCCCGTATGGATGCCCAGGGGGTCGAAGTTCTCCATGCTGGCCACGGTGAAGCAGTGGTCGTTGGCATCGCGGATGACCTCAAACTCAATCTCCTTCCATCCCTTGAGCGACTCCTCCACCAATATCTGATTGGAGAAGGTGAAGGCACTCTCGGCCAGCTTCAGGAACGTCTCTTCATCGGGGCAGATACCGCTGCCTTGTCCGCCAAGGGCGTAGGCCGAACGTACCATGACGGGGAAACCTATCTCACGGGCGGCCTTCAAAGCCTCTTCCATGCTCTCCACGGCATGGCTCTTGGGGGTTTTCATGGGAATCTCGTCCAGCTTCTTCACAAAGAGGTCGCGGTCTTCCGTATTCATGATAGCTTCCACCGAAGTGCCCAGCACCCTGACGCCGTATTGCTGCAGGATGCCCTGCTGATAGAGCTCGGTACCGCAGTTCAAGGCCGTCTGGCCGCCGAAGGCCAGCAGGATGCCGTCCGGACGCTCCTTCTTGATGATTTCTGTTACAAAATGGGTAGTCACAGGCAAGAAGTAAACCTGGTCGGCAATGCCTTCCGACGTTTGGATGGTTGCGATATTAGGATTGACCAATACCGAACTGATGCCCTCTTCACGCAACGCCTTCAGTGCCTGCGAGCCAGAGTAGTCGAATTCTCCGGCCTGTCCGATTTTCAACGCGCCCGACCCGAGGACGAGCACCTTCTTCAATTTGTTGTTGTCCATATCTCTTGTTGTTGTCAAAATGATGATTCGTACAAAAAATGCGTCATCCCCACAGAAGGATAAACGCATTCCCTTTCCCCGATATCGTATGGGGGCGTCACATAGTGTTTCCTGCTTGCAAAGAAACGACTAATTTCCTGAATAAGCAAAGAAAATGAGCAAAAAAGAGAGAGGCTGCTTGCCATCGCTCTGATAAATCACTACCTTTACGCCCCGATAGCAACAGACTGCACATTTCGCACTCCCACAAGGGGGACAAACCAAAAGCATTCGTCATGATACAAGAGTACCAGTTAAGAGTCATTCCCGAAATAGCGGCCAGCGAGCAACAGCTGAAGGCCTACCTCGTCAATGAAAAGGGGTTGGAGGCACGGAACCTCAACGCCATACGCATCCTGAAGCGAAGCATCGACGCACGCCAGCGCACCATCTACGTCAACCTGACCCTACGGGCCTACGTGAACGAGATTCCCGACAAAGAGGAATTCACACCTATTATATATAATAGCGTAGAGGGAAGGCCGCAGGTGATTGTGGTAGGTGCCGGTCCCGGCGGACTGTTTGCCGCCTTGCGGCTGATTGAACTGGGACTGCGCCCCGTGGTGGTAGAGCGCGGGAAAGATGTACACGAACGGAAGAAAGACCTGGCACAAATCAGCCGGATGCAAAGCGTGGATGCCGAGTCGAACTACAGCTTCGGCGAAGGAGGGGCGGGTGCCTACTCGGACGGCAAGCTCTACACGCGCAGCAAGAAGCGGGGCAACGTGGAGAAGATTCTGCAAGTGTTCTGCCAGCACGGTGCCTCTACCTCCATTCTGGTAGATGCCCACCCGCACATCGGGACGGACAAACTGCCGCGGGTCATCGAGCACATGCGCAACACCATCTTGCAATGTGGCGGCGAGGTACACTTCTGCACACGCATGGAGTCGCTGCTCTGCAAGGGAGACCGCGTGCAAGGCATCGCGACAAACACGGGCGAACACTTCATCGGACCCGTGATATTGGCTACAGGCCACTCCGCCCGCGACGTGTACCGATGGCTGGCCGCCAACGGAGTGGAAACGGAAGCGAAAGGCATCGCCGTGGGGGTGCGCCTGGAGCATCCCGCCGCACTGATTGACCGCATCCAGTATCACAACAAGACGGGGCGCGGAGCCTTCCTGCCGGCCGCAGAGTACAGCATGGTGACGCAAGTGGACGGACGGGGCGTGTACAGTTTCTGCATGTGCCCCGGCGGATTTGTAGTACCTGCAGCCAGCGGGCCGGAGCAGATTGTGGTCAACGGCATGAGCCCCAGCAACCGAGGCTCCCGATGGAGCAACAGCGGCATGGTGGTGGAACTGCGGCCCGAAGACGTGCCTGCAGCGGAAGGGGACGACACGCTGAAGATGCTGCGCTTTCAAGAAGAGCTGGAACGGCTGTGCTGGCAGCAGGGCAACCGCAAGCAGACGGCACCTGCCCAGCGCATGGTAGACTTCACACGCAGGAAGTTGAGTTACGACTTGCCCGAGAGTTCGTATGCTCCAGGGCTGATTTCATCGCCGCTCCACTTCTGGATGCCCGCATTCATCACCGACCGCCTGAGCCGCGGCTTCCAGCAGTTCGGACGGACCAGCCATGGATTTCTGACCAACGAAGCCGTGATGATAGGCGTGGAGACACGCACCTCGGCCCCCGTACGCATCGTGCGGGACAGAGAGACACTGCAGCACGTCCGCCTGCAAGGTCTCTTTCCCTGTGGCGAAGGGGCAGGATATGCCGGAGGCATCGTATCGGCCGCCATCGACGGCGAACGTTGCGCCGAAGCGGCCCGCGACTACGTCAATGCCCATCACGACTAACCCAGCCATATGCCCGATACCACCATGCCCGAAATTGCCATCATCGACCCCAACACGCTGCTCTGCCTGGGACTGCGCAACCTGCTGCAAGAGCTGATACCCGTGGCCGTCATCCGTTCGTTCCGCTCGTTCGACGAACTGATGGCTGACACGCCCGACATGTATGCCCACTACTTCGTCTCCTCGCACATCTACTTCCAGCATACCGCCTTCTTTCTAGAGCGCAGACCCAAGAGCATCGTGCTGACCGCCGGCGAGCCGCTCCCCCAGCTGAATGCCGTACCTGCACTGAACACCTGCCTCAGCGAGCAGGAGCTGGTCAAACACATCCTGCGTCTGCACCAGCACGGACATGCCGAACATCCGCACCGCCTGCCTGCGCCGGCCGACGGACGCAGTGAACGGGAGCTGACGCGCGACCTCTCGACACGCGAAATCGAGGTTCTCGTACTGATTGCCAAGGGACTCATCAACAAAGAGATTGCCGACAAGCTGCATATCAGTCTGACCACCGTCATCTCGCACCGAAAGAACATCACCGAGAAGCTGGGCATCAAGTCAGTCTCGGGACTGACCATCTATGCCGTGATGCACGGGTACATAGAGGCCGACCGCATCTGAGCAGGCACACACGTGCTCAAAAAAAAACAGGCACGCAGATTTTGTTCTCCCCGCGGATTGCACTATCTTTGCAAAAACGTTCCCTGCCGGCAATGGAGGGGGGATGCTACCTAACAACGCTACCGCTTATGGAAAACTATATCGTATCTGCCCGAAAGTACCGCCCTTCGACATTCGACTCCGTCGTAGGCCAACGTGCACTGACCACTACCCTGAAGAACGCCATCGCATCTGGCAAGCTGGCACACGCTTACCTTTTCTGCGGGCCGCGCGGCGTGGGCAAGACCACCTGTGCGCGCATCTTCGCCAAGACCATCAACTGCCTGCATCCTACCGCCGAAGGGGAAGCCTGCAACGAATGCGAGTCGTGCCGCGCCTTCAACGAACAGCGGTCCTACAACATCCACGAACTGGATGCCGCCTCCAACAACTCGGTGGACGACATCCGGCAACTGGTGGAGCAGGTGCGCATCCCGCCCCAGATAGGGCACTACAAGGTGTACATCATCGACGAAGTACACATGCTCTCGCCCTCGGCCTTCAACGCCTTCCTCAAGACGCTGGAAGAGCCGCCCCGACACGCCATCTTCATTCTGGCCACTACGGAGAAGCACAAGATTCTGCCTACCATCCTTTCCCGCTGCCAGATATACGACTTCAACCGCATCAGCGTGGAGGATGCCGTGGCCCATCTGGCCTACGTAGCCTCCAAAGAGGGCATCACGGCCGAACCCGAGGCGCTGAACGTCATCGCACAGAAGGCGGACGGAGGCATGCGCGACGCGCTCTCCATCTTCGACCAGGTGGTGAGCTTCTGCGGCGGCAACATCACGTACCGCAGCGTCATCGAGAACCTGAATGTACTGGACTACGAATACTACTTCCGCCTGACCGACCACTTCCTGCACAACCAGGTGAGCGACGCCCTGCTGCTACTGAACGACGTGCTGAACAAGGGATTCGATGCCAGCCACTTCATCACGGGGCTGACCTCGCACCTGCGCGACCTGCTGGTGAGCCGCGACCCCGTCACGCTGCCGCTGCTGGAGGTAGGTGCCAGCATCAGGCAACGCTACCAGGAACAGGCGCAGAAGTGCCCGCTACCCTTTCTGTACAGGGCCATGAAGCTATGCAACGACTGCGACCTCAACTACCGAGCCAGCAAGAACAAGCGGCTGCTGGTAGAACTCACACTAATACAAGTGGCACAGCTGACCGCGGACGAGGGCGATGCGGCTGGTGGGCGTAGCCCTAAACAAGTCATCAAACCCATTGCGTCTACACAGACCACCGCCCAAGCAGCCCCGCAGGCCACCTCACCTGCCGTCCGTCCCTCCACTCCACCGGCACAGACCGTCCCCACCGCACGAAGCGGAGGCGAAAACGTCGTCCGCACCGCACCTGCCGCCCTGCAGCTGGCGCAGGCAAGCGGCGAGAAGAAGATACCAAGCTTCAAGCGGACAGGACTGGGCGTATCCATCCGGCAAGTGCGGGCGGAAGAGAGCAACCGCCAAGAGCAGACCGCAGCCGCAGCAAGCACACCGCCTGCCAACCAGAGGCAACCGGAGGAGGACCTCATCTTCAACGAGAAAGATGTGAACTACTACTGGCAAGAGTATGCGGGACAGATGCCCAAAGAGCAGATAGCCCTCAGCCAACGTATGCGAGCCATGCGCCTGACCCTGCACGAGGGCACCCATGCCGAAGGCATCGTCGAGAACGACATCATAGCAAAAGAGTTCAATGCGCTGCTGCCCCAGCTGCAAGAGCACCTGCGCGCACGGCTAAGAAACAGCCGCTTCACCTTGAGCTTCCACGTCAGCGCACCTACCGAAAAGACACGCGCCTACAGCAAAGTGGAGCGATACCAGCTGATGGCACAAAAGAACAGTGCCCTGCAAGAGCTGCAACAGGTATTCGGACTGGAACTCTATTAGTACGAAGCGTATAGAAGGCAGGCATTATTCAGCCCAAGTATTGCAAGTCTAACGCCCGAAATTATTTAGAATGCATACAAATTATGAGTTTTTCTCATCCTTTATTAACAACGAATGAAGAAAACCGTTACTTTTGTGACACAAATTAGTGTACTAATAATAATTTAAAAATTGAAGAAAAATGGCTTACGTAATTAGTGACGACTGTATTGCTTGCGGAACTTGCATTGACGAGTGTCCGGTAGGCGCCATCTCTGAAGGTGACAAGTATTCTATTGACCCTGAAGCATGTACTGAATGCGGTACTTGCGCAGACGTTTGCCCCTCTGAAGCAATTCACCCGGGAGCTTGATAGAAAAACCTTCTTAAAATGCAGAGGCACGAATCGTCTTCACGAGCCTCGCACAAAGGAACAAAGAGGTGAAAGTCACAACGGCTTTCGCCTCTTTTCATGTCACCTCCGCTCCACGCAATCCCCTTTTTGCCCTCAGAACAGCTATAAAAAAAAGAAATAATTGGCCTCTCTTTTTTGATAATTGAAAGAATAACGCTAATTTTGCGGGCTCATTTATAAATGGAATAAAGTATAAATCAAATAAATAATAGTCAGAATGAACGTTTCATTACAAAACATTGACAAGGTAAACGCTCTGCTTACCGTGAAGCTGGAGAAAGCAGACTATCAAGAAAAAGTGGACAAATCGCTGAAGACTTTCCGTCAGAAAGCACAGATACCGGGATTCCGCAAAGGCATGGTGCCCATGAGTCTGATCAAGAAGATGTACGGAAAATCTGTCATCGCAGAAGAGGTAAACAAGCTCTTGTCCGAAACTGTATATAAGTATATTCAAGATAATAAGGTGAACATCTTGGGCGAGCCCCTGCCGAACGAGGAGAAACAGCAACCCATCGACTTCGACACCATGGAGGAGTTTGAATTCCTGTTCGACATCGCACTGGCTCCCGAATTCAATGCAGCAGTAAGTGCCGCCGACAAGGTAGACTACTATACTATCGAAACTACGGACGAGATGGTGGAGCAGCAGGTCAAGAGCTATACACAACGCACCGGCAGCTACCAACCGGTTGAAGCCTATGCCGAGGGCGACATGCTGAAGGGGCTGATTGCCGAACTGGACGAGAACGGAAACACCAAAGAGGGCGGAATACAGGTAGAGGGTGCCGTCATGATGCCCGCCTACATGAAAAACGACGAGCAGAAGGCTAAGTTTGCCAATGCCAAGGTGAACGACGTGCTCGTGTTCAACCCGCACACCGCATGGGATGGCAATACGGCCGAACTGGCTTCGCTGCTGAAGATTGAGAAAGAGGCTGCAGCCGAAATGAAGTCTGACTTCAGCTATCAGGTGACTGAAATCACCCGATTCACTCCTGGCGAACTGAACCAGGAAATCTTCGACCAAGTATTCGGCGAAGGCAACGTCAAGAGCGAGGAAGAGTTCCGTGGCAAAATCAAGGAGAGCATCGCCGCCCAGCTGAGTGCAGACAGCGACTACAAGTTCCTGCTCGATGCCCGCAAGATGCTGATGGAGAAGGTGGGCAAGCTGGAATTCCCCGACGCACTGCTGAAACGTGTGATGCGCCTGAACAACCCTGATAAGGACGAGAAATTCGTTGAGGAAAACTATGACAAGAGCATCGAGGAACTGACCTGGCACCTGATTAAGGAGCAGCTGGTAAAGGCAAACGAAATCAAAGTGGAGCAGGAAGACATCACCCGCATGGCCAAGGAGGTCACCCGTGCCCAGTTCGCCCAATACGGCATGATGAATGTACCCGAAGAGCTGCTGGAGAACTACTCCAAAGAGATGCTGAAGAAGAAAGAGAGCGTCGAAGGACTGGTAAACCGCGCCGTAGAGACCAAGCTGGCTGCCGCATTGAAGGGACAGGTTACGCTGGAACACAAGAGCGTATCGATGGAAGAATTCAACAAAATGTTTGCATAAACCGGTCACTTCCGTTTCATACAGCGGCATTCTTTTCGCAGAACAACCGCCCGAAGGAACCGAATTATCATAGAAAAACACAGAGTTATCGTCGGATAACCCTGTGTTTTTTTTGTGCTCTCTTTTCTTTTTCGTTTCTTTGCAGCCTCATTCTCCCGATGAGAAGGAGAGCGGGTTTCCCCAAAAAGGAAAGGGAACCATACGCTGAACAAAACAGAATACAAAACTCAAAAAAAATTCTATACATAATGGATGATTTTAGAAAATATGCAACCCAACATCTGGGCATGAACAGTCTGGTACTGGATGATGTCATCAAATCGCAAGCCGGATACCTGAATCCATATATTCTGGAAGAGCGTCAGCTCAACGTAACACAGCTGGACGTCTTCTCGCGCTTGATGATGGACCGCATCATCTTTCTGGGCACACAGATTGATGACTATACAGCCAACACCCTGCAGGCACAGCTGCTTTACCTGGACTCAGTAGAGCCGGGCAAGGACATCTCCATCTATATCAATTCGCCGGGCGGATCGGTCTATGCCGGCCTGGGCATCTACGACACCATGCAGTTCATCAGCAGCGATGTCACCACCATCTGTACAGGCATGGCAGCCAGTATGGCAGCCGTCCTGCTGGTAGCCGGCACTGAAGGCAAGCGTTCGGCACTGCCACACTCGCGCGTCATGATTCATCAGCCTCTGGGAGGCGCACAAGGCCAGGCATCGGACATCGAAATCACCGCACGCGAAATCATGAAAATGAAGAAAGAACTCTATACCATCATTGCCGACCACTCGCACACGCCATTCGACAAGGTGTGGGCCGACTCCGACCGCGACTATTGGATGACCGCCCAAGAGGCAAAAGAGTATGGTATGGTTGACGAAGTACTGACGAAGAAATAATTATGGCTGAAACGAATAGAAAGAGCAAAGACAGATGCAGCTTCTGCAGAAGAAGCAGAGACGAGGTGCAACTCCTCATCTCGGGAGTAGACGGATTCATCTGCAACGAATGCGCCAGCCAGGCCTACGAGATTGTGCAGCAAACATTCAAGCAAGCCCTTTCGGATACCCAGTTGAACCTGGACGAGCTGCCGAAGCCGCAAGACATCAAACGCTTCCTGGACCAATACGTCATCGGCCAGGACGACGCCAAGCGATACCTCTCCGTGTCTGTGTACAACCACTATAAGCGGCTGCTGCAGAGCGACAAGGGAGACGATGTGGAAATAGAGAAATCGAACATCATCATGGTGGGACGGACCGGCACCGGCAAGACGCTGCTGGCACGCACCATCGCCAAGCTGCTCCACGTACCCTTCACCATTGTAGATGCCACGGTGCTGACCGAAGCCGGCTATGTGGGTGAAGACATCGAGAGCATCCTGACCCGCCTGCTGCAGGTAGCCGACTACAACGTAGCCCAAGCCGAGAAAGGCATTGTCTTCATTGACGAAATCGACAAGATAGCCCGCAAGGGCGACAACCCCTCCATCACGCGCGACGTGAGCGGCGAGGGTGTCCAGCAAGGTCTGCTGAAACTGCTGGAAGGCTCCGTCGTGAACGTACCGCCACAGGGCGGACGCAAGCACCCCGACCAGAAGATGATTCCTGTCAACACCAAGAACATCCTGTTCATCTGCGGCGGTGCCTTCGACGGTATCGAAAAGAAGATTGCCCAGCGCCTGAACACCCACGTGGTGGGCTACAACGCCGTGCGCAATACAGCTACCATCGACAAGGAGAACCTGATACAATACATTGCACCGCAAGACCTGAAAGCATTCGGACTGATTCCAGAAATCATAGGACGTATGCCTGTGCTGACATACCTGAACCCGCTGGATAGAGCTGCGCTGCGATCCATCCTGACCGAGCCCAAGAACTCTATCATCAAGCAGTACGTGAAGCTGTTCGAGATGGACCATGTGGCTCTGACATTCGACGAAGAGGTATTCGAGTACATCGTGGACAAGGCCATCGAATACAAGCTGGGGGCACGCGGCTTGCGCTCCATCGTAGAGACCATCATGATGGATGTCATGTTCGAACTTCCCTCTGAAAACAAGGACAAGTACGTGGTCACACTGGACTATGCCAAAAAGCAGATGGAGAAGGCAAATATCGCAAGAATGCAAAACTCTTAAAATCAGCACGTAGCGAATAGGCGGAATACTTTTTTCATTTTTTCATGAAAAATAATAGGCCGATTATGCTTGGAATTTGAGAAGTTGTTTATAACTTTGTTAGGAATCTTAGTTAAGAGAGATGAAATGTGCTTGTAGCACACCTTAATGAAACCTAAAAACAACTACCTATTTGAACCATGGCTGGGAAGAAGAAGATTAACTTGACAGAAGAGCTGAAGAGATATTTCGGTTTTGACACCTTTAAAGGAAATCAGGAAGCAATCATCCAAAACCTGTTGGATGGGAACGACACCTTTGTATTGATGCCTACCGGAGGTGGAAAATCGCTGTGTTACCAATTACCATCTCTGTTGATGGAGGGAACAGCTATTGTTATCTCTCCGCTAATCGCCTTGATGAAGAACCAAGTCGATGCAATGCGCAACTTCAGTGAAGAAGACGGCATCGCACACTTCATCAACTCCTCTCTCAACAAAAGCGCAATCGACCAGGTGAAAAGCGACATCGTCAACGGAAAGACAAAACTCCTTTATGTTGCCCCAGAGTCACTGACCAAGGAGGAATACGTAGGATTCCTGAAGACGGTGAAGATTTCGTTCTACGCGGTAGACGAGGCCCACTGCATCTCAGAGTGGGGACACGACTTCCGCCCGGAATACCGACGCATACGACCCATTATCAACGAAATCGGAAAAGCTCCGCTCATCGCATTGACAGCTACGGCCACACCAAAGGTGCAGCACGATATCCAGAAGAACCTGGGTATGATAGAAGCCAAGGTGTTCAAGTCGTCCTTCAACCGTCCCAACCTCTATTACGAAGTACGTCCCAAAACGAACAATGTAGATAAAGACATCATCAAGTTCATCAAGAACAATCCGGAGAAATCGGGCATCATCTATTGCCTCAGCCGCAAGAAAGTAGAAGAGCTGGCCGAAATACTGCAAGCAAACGGCATCAACGCCCGCGCCTATCATGCAGGAATGGATTCGGCCACCCGTACCCAAAACCAAGACGACTTCCTGATGGAAAAGATTGATGTAATCGTGGCTACCATCGCCTTCGGCATGGGTATCGACAAGCCGGATGTGCGATACGTCATCCACTACGACATCCCCAAGAGCCTGGAAGGATACTATCAGGAGACAGGACGTGCCGGACGAGATGGAGGGGAAGGACAGTGCATTACATTCTATACAAACAAAGACCTGCAGAAGCTGGAAAAATTCATGCAGGGCAAACCTGTGGCAGAACAGGAAATCGGCAAGCAGCTCCTGTTGGAGACTGCTGCATACGCCGAGTCATCCGTGTGCCGCCGAAAGACACTGCTGCACTATTTTGGCGAAGAGTATACGGAGGACAATTGTGGAAATTGTGACAACTGTTTAAATCCAAAGAAACAAGTGGAAGCTCAAGAATTATTGTGCACCGTCATCGAAGCGATTCTGGCGGTGAAAGAGAATTTCAAGGCAGACTATATCATAGATGTCATACAAGGCAAAGAGACTTCAGAAGTGCAGGCACACCTGCACGAAGACCTGGAAATCTTCGGATCGGGCATGGGCGAAGAAGACCGCACCTGGAACGCTGTCATCCGCCAGGCCTTGATTGCCGGCTATCTGAGCAAGGATGTAGAGAACTACGGACTGCTGAAAGTGACGGATGAAGGCAAGAAGTTCCTGAAACATCCGAAGTCGTTCAAGATTGTGGAAGATACCGATTTTGATGAGATAGAAGAGGAGGCTCCGGCACGTGGAGGCGGTGCCTGTGCTGTCGACCCTGCCCTCTACTCCATGCTGAAAGACCTCCGCAAGAAACTCTCCAAGAAGCTGGAGGTTCCTCCCTACGTCATCTTCCAGGACCCCTCGCTGGAGGCAATGGCCACCATCTATCCCATCACGCTGGAGGAATTGCAGAACATACCGGGTGTGGGAGCCGGCAAGGCCAAGCGATATGGCGAAGAGTTCTGCAAGCTCATCAAGCGCCATTGCGAGGAGAACGAGATTGAACGCCCCGAAGACCTGAGGGTGCGCACGGTAGCCAACAAATCAAAGATGAAGGTGGCCATCATCCAGGCCATCGACCGCAAAGTGGCATTGGACGACATCGCCCTGTCGAAAGGTATCGAGTTCGAAGAACTGCTGGACGAGATTGAAGCCATCGTCTACTCTGGCACCAAGCTGAACATAGACTATTTCCTGGAGGATATCATGGACGAAGACCACATGCTTGACATCTATGACTACTTCAAAGAGTCGACGACCGACGACATCGACGATGCAATGGACGAGCTGGGAGATGACTTTACGGAAGAAGAAATCCGCCTGGTACGCATCAAGTTCATCTCTGAAATGGCGAACTAACCCTCCACAAACAAAAAAATATTGCGTGCAGATATACGAAAATGGAATAAAAACCGTATATTTGCACGCAATAAATTTTAAACGCATATATACCCTATGTCATTTATTGCTGATAAGATTGTAATGGATGGATTGACATACGATGATGTATTGTTGATTCCCGCTTATTCTGAAGTCCTGCCCAAAACTGTCGCTCTCACGACGAAGTTCTCACGCAACATCGAGTTGAAAATACCTTTTGTAACGGCTGCCATGGACACAGTCACCGAAGCCAAAATGGCCATCGCCATTGCACGCGAAGGCGGTATCGGTGTCATACATAAGAATATGTCCATCGAAGAACAGGCCCGCCAAGTAGCCATTGTCAAACGTGCTGAGAACGGTATGATTTACGATCCTGTAACCATCAAGAGAGGCTCCAGTGTGTCTGCGGCTTTAGACCTGATGGCCGAATACAAGATTGGAGGCATACCCGTTGTAGACGATGAAGGTCATCTGGTAGGCATCGTCACAAACCGCGACCTCCGTTTCGAGAAAGACCACACGAAGCGCATCGACGAAGTGATGACAAAAGATAACATCGTGACGACCAACCAGACAACCGACCTGGAAGCTGCCGCCCAGATTCTGCAAGAACATAAAATCGAAAAACTGCCAGTAGTTGACAAAGACAACAAACTGATAGGCTTGATTACCTACAAGGACATCACGAAGGCCAAAGACAAGCCTATGGCTTGCAAGGACAGCAAGGGACGTCTGAGGGTAGCCGCCGGCGTAGGTGTGACCAATGACACGCTGGACCGTATGCAAGCGCTGGTAGATGCCGGTGCCGATGCCATTGTGATTGATACGGCACACGGACACTCCATGTATGTGATTGAAAAGCTAAAAGAGGCCAAGAAGAGATTTCCCAACATTGATATCGTAGTAGGAAACATCGCAACCGGCGAAGCAGCCAAAGCACTGGTAGAGGCTGGTGCCGACGGCGTGAAGGTGGGCATTGGTCCGGGTTCTATCTGTACGACCCGCGTCGTGGCCGGTGTAGGTGTACCTCAGCTCACGGCCGTGTACGATGTAGCCAAGGCACTGAAAGGTACAGGCATACCTCTGATTGCTGATGGCGGTCTACGCTACTCAGGCGATGTGGTCAAGGCATTGGCAGCCGGTGGATGGAGTGTCATGATCGGTTCGTTGGTGGCCGGCACAGAAGAGTCGCCGGGCGAAACCATCATCTTCAACGGACGTAAGTTCAAATCGTATCGAGGCATGGGGTCGCTGGAGGCTATGGAACATGGTTCGAAAGACCGCTACTTCCAAAGCAGCACTACCGATGTCAAGAAGCTGGTGCCGGAAGGAATCGCTGCCCGCGTACCCTATAAAGGGACATTGTATGAGGTGATTTACCAACTGACCGGCGGCTTACGTGCCGGCATGGGCTACTGCGGTGCTCCCAACATCGAGAAGCTGCACGATGCCAAGTTCACCCGTATCACCAATGCCGGTGTGCTGGAAAGTCATCCGCACGATGTAGCCATCACAAGTGAAGCTCCTAACTACAGCCGTCCGGAGTAAATAGCCCGTTCCGTTTACCAAGACGATTGTATTTTCCTGCCTTCGTCCTTTTCAGGAGAGCCGCATCTCAACTCATCCTCAAAGGGGGCGGAGGCAGGATTTTTCCCCTCTGAACCGATGACAAACAAATTAGGGATTCTACTTTCACTGCTTGTATACTCTTTGGGCCTGGCTGCCCAAACCGATTCCATCCTGCTTGCCCGACTGAAGGTGCAGGCGGCCATTCTTGCCGGCATGGACACCACCCCTCACTTCCAGAAGGAGATGAAGGCTTACCGCCGCCAGCTGTTGTACGAACAGCTGAGCAAGGACGCTGCACCAACGGAGCAGACATCGCACGCCTCCCCCGAGGAAATGATATACATCTGTCAACTGTTCAAACGCATCCCACAAAACGCAGCTCCCGCCTCTTTCAGACAGACGAGACAGTGGATGGATTCGCTTTCCGCCTGCCTCAACGAGCATCCAGACAAGCTACAGACATACATCCAACAATTCTCCGATGCCAAGGACAGTATCTGGATTCATCCGCGCCAAGTCACCATTGAACTGGAGGAGCAGTCCTTCTCGCTCAAGGTTGGAGAGCTGTCTGCCCCCTTCCTTACTCCAGAAGGCATCCACATCATCGCTGTGCTCAAGAAAGAGAACTGCATCCAGTCCTGTGCGCCAAACCCTATCAATTCATCGCTCCGTCCGTCCGCCAACACATTGGATGATTGGAAGAGAAGATGTCACTACGCCCCCCAAGAAGGCATCGAGGAACTATTGACACATGGGAAGAGCACGCACACCCTCTTTACGATTGCAGAAAAGCCCTATACGGGCGAAGATTTTGCCCGCTTTGCCACCGCCCATCCGGCAAGCAGAAAGCGCCAACTCGAATTGTTTACAGTGAAATCATTGCTTGATTATCAAAATGAGACACTGGAACAGAGAGATACGACGGCACACAGGCTCCTTCAATCCTTTCGGAAGAAGAGACTTGTCGAACTGATAACCGAACGTGAAGTGATTCGCCCCAGCCAGGATGAAGAAGGCATCCGGCGCTATTTTGCCGCGCACCATGCCGACTATCAGTGGGAAAAACCACGTTTCAAAGGATGCGTTCTCTATGGTGACACCAAACGAACCATCAAGCGGGCCAAGAAGTTTCTGCGCAAATTGCAGGCTGGAGAGTGGAGCGATGCCATACGACTGACCTTCAATGCCGACGGACAAACACACATCCGACTGCAACATGGCATCTTCACAATGGGGGAGAACGAGGTAGTAGACGCCTTGTTTTTCAAGCGAAAAGGAGCAAGGATTCAGCCTGACGAGACATTTCCCTTTGTGGATGTGCTGGGCGAGAAGCTGACAGGGCCGGAAAGTTATCAAGAAATACACTCAAAAGTAACGGATGACTACCGAAACTACCTGCAACAACAGTGGGAGAGGGCTTTACGGGCCTCCGCTAAGGTTGAAATAGACCAACAGGTTTTAAAAACCGTTAATAATCACTGATGCAACCGATTAAAACACTATCTTCGCCCCTTAAATGATAATTGTCGAATCCATGCGTACAACATTCTTCGGAGCACTATTGGCTTGCCTCTGCCTGGCATGTAGCGAGCAGCACGACCACCATGGGAAAACTCCCTTGGTCGAATTGGAAGGGAATTTTCTCTACCACGAAGATTTGCAGTCTGTACTGCCGAACGGACTTTCGAAGGACGACAGCCTCCTGTTTGCCGAACACTACATCCGCAATTGGGCCGAAGAGATACTGCTGTTCAACAAGGCACGAAACAACATACCTGACAATGCCGAAATTGACAAGCTGGTGGAACACTACCGAAAAGCCCTCATCATGCACACATACCAACAGGCACTGATACACCAGCAGTTGTCGGCCACTATTTCCGACACGGAGATGGAAACGTATTACGAAAAGAATCAGGCACTGTTCAAGGTAGAGCGTCCGCTGATGAAAGGATTGTTCATCAAGGTGCCGTTGAAAGCCCCGCAACTGGCCAACGTACGCCGCTGGTACAAGAATCCGGCACAAGACGCTGTAGAGCATCTGGAGAAATACAGCCTGCAACATGCCGTCAAGTACGAGTATTTCTACGACAAATGGATTCCGGTATCGGAAATGCTGGATTTGATGCCGCTGAACGTAAAAGATACGGACGGATATTTTCAGAACCACCGCCACATTGAGCTGAAGGATACAGCCTATTGCTACTTCCTCAACGTGGCCGACTACCGCGCCATCGGGGACCAAGAGCCATACGAATCGGCCCGCAATCAGGTGAAAGATATTCTGATGAACATGAAGCAGGTGGAATTCATGAAACAGGTGAAGGACGACCTGTACCAACGGGCGGTCAGACAAGATAGAATCAAATATTATTAGTTAGATAGTGAAAACAAGATGAAAAAGTATATGAACCTGAAGTTTGCAGTTTTATTTGCCCTGACATTATTGTCCGGCCTATCCGCTTACGGACAAGACAATGTGATTGATGAAGTGGTCTGGGTAGTAGGTGACGAAGCCATTCTGAAGTCTGAAGTGGAAGAGGCACGCATGAATGCCCTGTACGAAGGACGTAAGTTCGACCGTGACCCCTATTGTGTGATTCCCGAAGAGATTGCCGTACAGAAGCTCTTCCTACACCAGGCCGTACTGGACAGTATCGAAGTCTCTGAAAGTGAGGTCATCCAACGGGTGGACATGATGACCAATATGTACATTGCCAACATCGGCTCGCGCGAGAAG
>SAMEA3663248__coassemble_383_pt1 | contig 16453 bp, 14 predicted proteins | sample SAMEA3663248__metabat2_low_PE_023 | metagenome-assembled genome bin SAMEA3663248 (sample SAMEA3663248) | pig gut metagenome | biome: pig gut; feature: pig-associated habitat; material: faeces | place: China | collected 2013
GATGGGGAACTTGGAGTAGCAGGCCATCTTGTTGGCTCCCTTGTTGTGCCCCACCGAAAGGATACGGTGGTAGGGATATGCCTTCAGCGCCTGCTCCACATCGTGCTGCGTGAGGTGCCGTTTGTCTTCGATGGTGATATATTCCTGCAGACAGAGGATGTCCGCTCCGCTCTTCTGTAGATAGGTCAGGATGGGATTGGTACCGTCGGCCTGCTTGGTGGCTCCGTTGAATCCCATGATGTTGTACGAAAGCAGCTTGAATGACGCTTCGGGCAGCGCATCGGTACGAAAGTTTATCGGGATGTAGAGGCGTATCTGTGCCGTACAGAGTAGGAATCCTGTCAACGGAAGCAGGGCGGCCTTGTACTTCTGCACCACTAACCAGAAAAGGAGGAAACAGCCGTTGAGCACCAGGAAAATGGGGAATGTCAGTCCCATACACGACTCCACAGGGTGAACCGTCGGAGCAATGTGAGGGCTGTAGGCCACCAGCAGCAACAACAAGGTACAGAGGGCGTTGGCCAATATCACCACCAAAAATAGTATATTCCCAAAGTGTCTCATTTTTTTCAGTTACAAGTTACGAGCTACGAGTTACAAGCTACAAGTAATGGATAATACCATTTTAAATTTTAAATTGTTAATTTTAAATTGTTCTTACCGTTTGCTTGCGTCAAAGAGGCTTCGCTTCTCGTCGGTAGTCAGACTGTCATAGCCCGATTGTTTCAGCTTGTCAAGGATGCGGTCTATCTCGTCATTCTGCGCTTTCTTGCGGGCGTTGTAGTCGTACTCCTGCCGTCTGCCTCCGCCCGGATGAACAGTCATCTTCGGTCGGCGCGTTTTTGGGCTGAACAACGACGAAAGGATGTCAATCAGTCGATTGATCCAGGCCGTTGTGTCGTGTCCCTTGTTCAAGGATGCGGCAAACCAAAGGCCTGCCAATGCACCGCCGAGGTGGGCGATATGCCCGCCGGCATTGGCCGACGTTATGAAGAGCAGGTCGAGTCCGATGACTATCAGCGCCAAGTACTTCATACGTACGGTGCCCAGCAGGAGGAAACGGACGGGATAATCGGGGTCGCGATAGGCCACGGCTGCTACGACAGCCAGTACGGAAGCCGATGCGCCCAGCAGGTAAGAGTCTTCGAGCATCGGACGGAAATAGGGGAAGATGTTGTAGGACAGCATGTAGAGCAGTCCGCCACAAATGCCACCCAGCATATAGAGTCCCCTTAGGTGTCTGGCTGAAAAGCTGTTCAGAAACAGCTGGCCGAACCAATAGAGCCACAGCATGTTGAAAAGGATGTGGAGCAGGCCTGCATGCATGAACATATAGGTGAAGAGCGGCCAGGGCTGCACCGCGAACCGTGTGAATGAGGCAGGCAGCTCGACCCACTCCAGCAGGCCGGCCGGCGAGCAGTTGAAAAGTAGCAGCGCAATCTGCATCAGGCTGACTGCAACAAAGAGGGCTGCATTGATATAAATCAGCTGCAGGCAGAGACTGCCCCGACGGAACTTCTCCTTCAAATCAGTGATAATAGTAGTAGCCATTGCCTCTGTCCTTTCTCCTCCAGTACATTATCAAGATGAATCCGAATATCATACCTCCCAGATGGGCGAAATGGGCCACGTTGTCTGCCGGGTTGTTGGCAAAGCCTGAAAGCAGTTCAATCAGGGCATATCCCATCACCAGATACTTGGCTTTGATAGGGAACGGCAGCGGGAAGATGAACATCTGTTGGTTGGGATAGAGCATACCGAATCCCAACAGAATGGCATAGACAGCCCCTGAAGCCCCCACCGTCTGACTGTTCAGCGTGATGTTCAGGCGGGCCATCTGCGGGTCTACATAGTTCATCTGCGACTGCAGTACGCCGCTCCCCTCACGCACCACCACGTCTATCGCTTCGGGCGACAAGCCCTCAGTGGCCATGGTGTATGCAACGGCATTTACCCCCTCCTGTATCAGTGCGGCTCCGATGCCGCACATCAGGTAGTAGAAAAGGAAACGCTTGGGACCCCACACCTGCTCCAGGATACGTCCGAACATCCACACGGCAAACATATTGAAGAAGAGGTGAGTAAAGCCTCCGTGCATAAACATATAGGTGATGAGTTGGGCCGCATTGAAACGGTCGGACAGCACAAAGTGAAGCCCTAAATAGTCGCCCAGGTCAATGCTTCTCCCTTGCACCACGATGGTAGCCAGAAACATCAGCACGTTGATGATCAGGAGGTTCTTGGTTACGGTCGGTAGATTGTTCATAATCTGTAAATTTCATTCATACGGTGCAAAAGTACGAATAAAATTCGTTCCCCCGCAGAAAAAACATCTACTATTCCTATTATTTACCTGCTTTACGTGCTATTTTCAAGGTTTTTAACTCATGTGTCAGAGCAGGAAATATGGGATGTGTCCCATTCGGAATGCCGCCCGTGGCAATCGTCTTCTGTCTGTATGTGCGTAATTTCGTTAAATCTCCTTAACCCCAACCCTATAACTCACTTTTTATTTGTAGTTTTGCACCAAATTTAGGTGTAGTGTGACCCGACGGGTCGGAAGAACACTGCCCGTTCGCAGGCTATCAGAATGAAGAAAATCAACATAACTACTTGTCCGCTGTGTGGCGGCACGCAATTGGAGCGCACGTTGACGTGTGTAGATCATTACGCAACAGGCGAGATGTTCCATCTGTGTCGGTGTGCCCGATGCGGATTCCTCTTCACGCAAGACTTCCCTGCCGAAACGGAGATAGGACGCTACTACGAAACACCCGACTACATCTCGCATACCGACACTCGCCGGGGAGCCATGAACCGCATTTACCATTGGGTACGCACCTACATGCTGGGCCGTAAGGCGCGGCTGGTATGCCGTACGTCGTATCGCAAGGAGGGTCGTCTGCTGGACATAGGCACCGGCACGGGCTACTTCCCACAGGCCATGCTGAAGCGTGGCTGGCAGGTGGAAGCGGTGGAGAAGAGTGCGCAGGCACGTGCCTTTGCCAAGGATCACTTCGGTCTGGAGGTGAAGCCTGAAACGGCGTTGGCCGATTTGCCGGCCGGCAGCTACGACGTCATCACAATGTGGCACGTCATGGAGCATCTAGAACATCTCAATGAGACGTGGGACAGGCTGAACGAACTGTTGACCGAACGCGGCCTGCTGATTGTGGCGGTGCCCAATTGCTCGTCGTTCGATGCCCGTCGTTATGGTGCCTATTGGGCAGCCTACGATGTCCCGCGCCACCTGTGGCATTTCACGCCCGCCACCATGCAGCAGTTTGGCAGCAAGCATGGCTTCATCTTGGCCGAACGCCATCCCATGCCTTTCGATGCTTTCTATGTTTCCATACTGACCGAGAAGCACATGCGCCATTCGATGGCCTTTCTGCGGGGCCTGCTGACAGGCACGCTGGCTTGGTTCAGTGCATTGGTGAAGAAAGAGCGGAGTAGCTCGATGATTTATGTATTCAGAAAAAAAAGATAAGAACGAATGAGCAAGGCAAACACCAGAAATCGCGCATCCAGTGGCTTTGAATTTGTCACGTCGTGCATCAGCACTACCTTGGTACTGCTTCTGTTGGGGTTGGTGGTATTCTTTGTATTGGGAGCCCACAACCTCTCTGTCTATGTGAAGGAGAATATCAACTTCTCCATCCTCATCAGCGACGACATGAAGGAGACCGACATCCTGAAGTTGCAGAAGCGTTTGGATCAGGAGCCCTTCGTGAAGCAGACGGAGTACATCTCGAAGAAGCAGGCGCTGCGTGAGCAGACGGAGGCCATGGGTACCGACCCGCAAGAGTTCTTGGGCTACAATCCGTTTACAGCCTCTATCGAGGTGAAACTGCATTCGGCATACGCCAACCCGGACAGCGTTGCCGTGATTGAGAAAGTTATCAAACAGAAAAGCAGCAACATACAGGAAATCCTCTATCAGAAGGAACTGATTGCTGCCGTCAACGAGAACATCCGCGACATCAGCCTGCTGTTGTTGGGACTGGCTGCCATTCTGACGGTCATCTCGTTCGCCTTGATCAACAATACCATCCAGCTGACCATCTACTCCAAACGGTTCCTGATTCACACCATGAAGCTGGTGGGAGCCAGTTGGTCGTTCATCCGTCGTCCTTTCTTGTCGCGTTACTTCTGGACGGGCGTGTTGGCTGGCTTTGTGGCCGATGCCCTCTTGTGGGGAGGTGCCTATCTGGCTGTGCGTTGGGAGCCTGATTTGGTGAAGATTATCACGCCGGGAGTCATGCTGCTGGTGTCGGCATCCGTCTTGCTGTTTGGTGTGCTGATCACATCGTTGTGTGCACTGTTCTCCATCAACAAATATCTGCGGATGAAGGCCAGTGCCTTGTATTATATTTAGCTACAAGCTTTAAATTTTTAATTTTAAATTTTAAATTGACAAAATCATTCAATATGGATAAAAAGAAATTTGCATTTGACAAGACCAACTTCATACTGCTGGCAGTAGGCATGGCAGTGGTTATCATCGGTTTTCTGTTGATGACAGGGCCTTCCTCTTCCTCGGCTAACTTTGAGGCCGACATTTTCAGTGTACGCCGCATCAAGGTGGCACCAGTGGTCTGCCTGTTAGGGTTCGTGTTCATGATATATGCTGTGCTGCGTAAGCCGAAAGAAGAAAACAACTGATAATTTAAAATTAAGAATTTAAAATTTAAAGTTATAAGCTCGTAGCTTGTAACTAAAAACTGAAAACTGAAAACTGAAAACATGGATGTAATAGAAGCATTGATATTGGGCCTGTTGCAGGGCCTGACCGAATATCTGCCCGTAAGCAGCAGCGGCCATCTGGCCATTGGAGCCGCTCTGTTCGGCATAGAGGGAGAAGAGAATCTGGCATTTACCATCGTGGTGCATGTGGCCACCGTGCTCAGTACGTTGGTGATACTCTGGAAGGAGATTGCCTGGATATTCAAGGGCCTCTTCCAAGGAAAGTTGAACGAAGAGACGCGCTATGTAGGCAACATCATTGTCTCCATGATTCCCATCGGTATCGTCGGCGTTTTTTTCAAGGATCAGGTAGAGGCAATCTTCGGCTCGGGTCTCACCGTGGTGGGATGCTGCCTGCTGCTGACTGCCCTGCTGCTGGCCTTCTCTTATTACTACAAGCCGAAGCAGAAGGCGGACATTTCTGTCAAAGATGCCTTCATCATCGGTCTGGCACAGGCATGTGCCGTATTGCCTGGCCTCTCCCGTTCGGGCAGCACCATTGCTACAGGCTTGCTGCTGGGCGATGACAAGGCCAAGCTGGCCCAGTTCTCGTTCCTCATGGTGATACCTCCCATTCTGGGTGAGGCGTTGCTGGACAGTCTGAAGATGGTGAAGGGCGAAGCCGTTGCGGGCGATATCCCTGCCCTGTCGCTGTTGGTAGGATTCATTGCCGCCTTTGTAGCAGGATGCCTGGCCTGCAAATGGATGATAGGCATTGTAAAGCGTGGCAAACTAATCTATTTCGCTATCTATTGTGTCGTTGCAGCCGTTGTGGCACTGGTTCTATAAACGCATGTATATCGGATGAAGCCCATGGATTTCAAAGAAGGAGAGGTGCTCTGTTTCAACAAACCTCTGGGGTGGACCTCGTTCAAGGTCGTAGGCCATGCCCGTTACCACATCTGCCGCCGCATGAAGGTGAAGAAGCTGAAGGTGGGACACGCCGGCACATTAGACCCGCTGGCTACCGGGGTGATGATAGTCTGCACCGGTAAGGCAACCAAGCGCATTGAAGAGTTCCAGCAACATACCAAGGAGTATGTGGCTACCATTCGTCTGGGAGCCACGACACCGTCGTACGACCTGGAGCATGAGATAGACGCCACCTATCCTACCGAGCACATCACACGCGAACTGGTAGAGGAGACGCTGAAGCGGTTTGTGGGACAGATAGAGCAAGTACCTCCTGCCTTCTCTGCCTGTATGGTCAACGGCAAGCGGGCCTACGACCTGGCCCGTCGGGGTGAAGAGGTGGAACTGAAGCCCAAACTGCTGGTCATTGACGAGATAGAACTGTTGGAGTGTCATCTTGATATACCAGAAATCAAGGTGCGGGTGGTGTGCAGCAAGGGGACGTATATCCGCGCACTGGCTCGTGACATCGGCATAGCCTTGCAGAGCGGTGCCCACCTCACGGCACTGGTACGTACCCGTGTAGGCGACATCCGCCTTGAAGAGTGCCTCGACCCGCTGGCTTTCCGCGATTGGATAGACCGCCAAGAGGTGGTATTGGAGGAGGCGGAATCTGAAAACAATGAAAACTGAAAACTCAAATAATCAATCCACATGAAACTGTCACAATTTAAATTCAAGTTACCTGACGAAAGAATCGCCTTGCACCCCACCCGGTACCGCGACGAGTCGCGCCTGATGGTGCTCCACAAGAAGACCGGCGAGATAGAGCATCGGATGTTCAAGGACATCCTGGAGTATTTTGACGACAAGGATGTATTCATCTTCAACGATACGAAAGTGTTCCCCGCCCGTCTCTACGGCAACAAGGAGAAGACGGGTGCCCGCATCGAGGTGTTCCTGCTGCGTGAGTTGAACGAAGAGCTGCGTCTGTGGGACGTGCTCGTTGACCCGGCCCGTAAAATCCGCATCGGCAACAAGCTCTACTTTGGCGATGACGACTCGATGGTGGCTGAAGTGATAGACAACACCACCTCTCGTGGCCGTACGCTCCGTTTCCTTTACGACGGTCCGCACGACGAGTTCAAGCGTGCGCTCTTTGCCTTGGGTGAGACGCCGCTGCCGCGCAGCATCATCAACCGGCCGGTAGAGCCCGAGGATGCCGAGCGTTTCCAATCCATCTTCGCACGCAACGAAGGGGCAGTGACGGCTCCCACGGCCAGCCTGCACTTCAGCCGCGAGTTGATGAAGCGTATGGAAATCAAGGGCATTGAATTCGCCTATGTGACGCTACATGCCGGTCTAGGCAACTTCCGCGAGATTGATGTGGAAGACCTGACCAAGCACAAGACCGACTCCGAGCAGATGATTGTCGATGCCAAGGCCGTAGCCACCGTCAACCATGCCAAGGACCTGAACAGGCAGGTCTGCGCTGTGGGTACCACTGTGATGCGTGCCATTGAAAGCACCGTCAGCACCGACGGACATCTGAAGGAGTATGACGGCTGGACCAACAAGTTCATCTTTCCGCCCTACGACTTTACGGTGGCCACCTCCATGGTGAGCAACTTCCACATGCCGCTCTCCACGCTGCTGATGATAGTGGCGGCGTTCGGCGGCTACGATGAGGTGATGAATGCGTACGACGTAGCGCTGAAGGAGGGTTACCGCTTCGGTACCTACGGTGACGCCATGCTGATAACCGACCGATGAGCACGACCGTCTACTTCAGCCTTGGCACCAACCTGGGTGACAAAGAGCAGAATCTGCGCACTGCGATACAACAACTGGAACAGAGGGTAGGCCATGTGCTTGCCCTCTCGTCGTTTCACGCCACCGAGCCGTGGGGGTTCACTTCGTGCCACACTTTCCTCAATGCGGCTTGCAGTGTGCAGACTGACTTGGAAGTCATGGAAGTGCTTCGCGTCACGCAGCAGATAGAGCGTGAGATGGGACGCACCCTCAAGTCGGTTGACGGTACGTATCACGACCGCCTGATTGACATCGACCTGCTGCTCTGCTACGATGCCGACGGACGTAGCATCACCCTGCAGACACCCGAACTGGTGCTGCCCCATCCGTTGATGTATCAGCGCGACTTTGTGATGCGCCCGCTGCGCGAGATTCTGTCCCTACAGGCGGAGAGGTGAAACTTAGACTTGAAGCTCTTATCGTTTCAGCAACGACTGAATATCAGCAATGCTCAATCCTGTGATGCCAGCGATGGTCTCTACGGAGAATCCTTGCTTGTACATGGCTTGTACAATTTCGGTATCCCTTTCTGCTCTACCTTCTGCTTTTCCTTCCATTTTAGCGGTATCCAACACGTCGTTTTGAATCATGATGGCATTGATATGTTCATCGTAGGCGGCACGTTCTTGCTTGGACATCGTAAGATATTGAAGTTTCTTTCGTGCTTCTTTGAGCCCGGGAGCTGAGGTGTTCTCACGGATAATCCCATTCTTAAGGTATTTCATCCATTCCTCTAAAGGGGTAGTGGCCACCTTGTTGAACTCATTGACACGGATAATATAGTATTCGGGGAAAATTTCCGAAGGAGTGCGCATACGTATCAGGTCACCCTCTTTCATGTTGACTTGCAGTTCGTCACCGGTATGTACTCCCACGAATCGGGTAGTACCGTGGTACAGATAGTCACCTCCCTTGCCTAAGTCAAAATAGAGGATGTTGATGGAATAGACTTTCTTTATTGACTTATAGCGTTGTTTCCAATTAGTAATGTCGATGATTTGTGGCTCTCCCAACACAATACGTTCATAATAATGCAGTTTACGTGATGGCTGAATTTTCACGATAATATCTTCTCCTTGGCTGTTTGTGGCCTGAAAGTCCAAACGATAGAATTTCTCATCCGAAAACGCCTGATTGGATTCACTTTCCAAGAGTTGCTGGATGTGTATGTTCTCTCCAATCAGCACCGTCAGCAGTCCTTCGAGCACGCCGAAGTTGGCCTTGTCGCGCAGGATGCGTTTGGCTGCCCAATCAAATCGGATGATGCTATTGTTTTCGTACATAGGCGGATATCGTTGGTTTAGGATGCGAAGATAATCATTTTCATTCAAAATCCTTACGATAAACCCCAAAAACTCCATCAGTATCCTTTTCTTTTCCTTCGTATCGTAGGATAACGCAGCACTGTGTGATGTGTTGTTAACTAATAATAAACAGACGGAAATGTTTCGTGATTCAAAACTTTGCAGTAACTTTGCGCCCGCAAAACAAAATGTGGAAAGATTTGAGTAGCTTGCAACCACAGAAAAAAATGCTAAAAGCAGATTCTTCTATCCGAAATCCTACTCTCACTTCCCCATTGTGCATTTAATTTTTAATGTTTCATTTTTAATTTTAAATGAAAGAAATGGGATATCTGTTTACATCCGAATCGGTGTCTGAAGGACACCCCGACAAAGTGGCCGATCAAATATCGGACGCTGTGCTTGACAAACTGCTGGCCTATGACTCCAGTTCGAAAGTAGCTTGCGAAACGCTGGTAACCACCGGTCAGGTAGTGCTGGCAGGAGAAGTAAAGACAAAAGCGTATGTGGACCTGCAACTCATTGCACGCGAAGTCATCAAGAAAATCGGCTATACCAAAGGAGAGTATATGTTCGAAAGCAATTCGTGCGGCGTGCTGAGTGCCATTCACGAACAAAGCCCCGACATCAACCGGGGTGTGGAGCGCCAAGACCCCATGGAGCAGGGAGCCGGCGACCAAGGCATGATGTTCGGCTATGCCACCAACGAGACGGAGAATTATATGCCGCTCTCGCTCGACCTGGCGCACCGCATCCTGCAGGTGCTGGCCGACATCCGTCGCGAGGGTCAGGTGATGACCTATCTGCGTCCCGATGCCAAGAGCCAGGTGACCATTGAGTACGATGACAACGGCACGCCTGTCCGCATCGATACCATCGTCGTATCTACGCAGCACGACGACTTCATCCGGCCTGCCGACGAAAGCGAAGCTGCCCAATTGAAGGCCGACGAAGAGATGCTGGCCATCATCCGCCGCGATGTCATCGAAGTCTTGATGCCCCGTGTCATCGCCTCCATCCATGCAGAGAAGGTGCTGGCACTGTTCAACGACGACATCAAATACCATGTCAACCCCACGGGCAAGTTTGTCATTGGCGGACCTCATGGCGACTCCGGACTGACCGGCCGTAAAATCATTGTAGACACCTACGGCGGCAAGGGGGCACACGGAGGAGGTGCCTTCTCAGGCAAAGACCCCTCGAAGGTAGACCGCTCTGCTGCCTACGCAGCCCGTCACATCGCCAAGAATCTGGTGGCTGCCGGCGTGGCCGACGAGATGCTGGTACAGGTGAGCTACGCCATCGGTGTGGCACGCCCCATCAACATCTACGTCAATACCTACGGACGCAGCCATGTGCAGATGACCGACGGCGAGATAGCCCGCAAGATTGACCAGCTGTTCGACCTCCGTCCCAAGGCCATTGAGGACCGTCTGAAGCTGCGTAACCCCATCTATCAGGAGACGGCAGCCTACGGCCACATGGGCCGCGAGCCGCAGGTAGTGACCAAGCACTTCCGCAGCCGCTACGAGGGCGACAAGGACATTGAGGTGGAACTCTTCACGTGGGAGAAGCTGGACTATGTAGACCGCGTCAAGGAGGCTTTCGGCCTGCAATAACCGCGCAGGCACCCTCTGCCGCTATATAGCTGGATATCGGGCTTCCGTGTACTGAATCTATTCCTTTCAGATATGGTTTGGTACACGGAGGTCCGATGTTTTTTGTTATTCCCCATGCCGCTTTCATTCTCTCTTGATGCCGGTTCTTAATGTGCTTTGTACTACTTTAATGGGTGGCCGACCTTGGTCAGCCGATTGATTGACCTTGGTCGGTCAAGTGATTGACCAAGGTCGGTCGATTGGCCGACGTCGTCCGGTCGATATTGGGAGCAGACTTTTTCATGATAAGAGTCTATATTTACTCTGGTCATAATGGCATTTCGTGCTTTGTCAGACCGTCCTTTCGTAGAGCCAACATCTGCCCAAAGGGCACAAAAAAAGCATTGCAACATTGGCGCGTGTGATGGCGGCACACGGCCAAGTTGCAATGCAAAGCTTGTTCTTCTTTAAACTCTAAATAAAAATAACAAGCAAGTTATCACTGTTTTACAATCATGATCAATAACCGGGGTTCTGTTTCCAATTGGTGTTGCTCTTCATCAAATCCTTGTAAATAGGATAAATGCGGCGGAACTTTTCAGTTTTAGCCTGCGGATTGATTACGTGCTTGAGGCCCCAATCGTCTTCAAACTTGCCAAAACGAATCAGGTCGTTACGACGCCAACTTTCATCAAACAATTCGCGGCCGCGTTCATCAAGCAAATCTTGCAGTGAGGGTGCTTTGTCAATGGACGGAGCGTGAACATATTGACGAATTTCATTCATCAAAGATTGTGGAGTGTCGCCCTTGGTTGCCGATCCACCGCGCAGAATTGCTTCGGCTTTTTCCAACAAAATATCAGCATAACGGAAGATAGGAACATCGTTACTCTGATTACGTCCGTTCAGATAATCATCATAATGAGGGAACCACTTGATGGATTTATAACCCATTGACCATCCGGCCACATTCTTACCAACGTTAATCTCGGTGGGAACGCTACCCTCCTTAATCTTGATTTCTTTGGTAAATACCAATTGCTCTCCATTGTACAGGCAGGGCTCTGAAGTCAGTTTACGGTTGGTATCAAACATATATACGGGACCACCAATGATGACAGCGTTGCGGTCATCTCCTTCCAAACAGAAGAGATCAGCCATTTCAGGATTGACAGCCATGTTGCCACCTACAGATGCGTTCAACTTGAATCCATAGTAAGATGCATCCAGCTTGTTGGCTTGACGCCAAGTGCGGAAACGTGCATACGTCATACCTTGTTGTGTAATGCGGTCGAAAGGCATGGCATAGATAAAGTCCTTGATGTGCGAACCGTTTTCGGGGAAGAACTTCTCGCGATAGTTGTCACTCAGGTTGAACAGTCCCGATTCAATGATTTCGTCGCAAGCTGCGATACAGTCATTCAATTTAGGATTGCTCATGGTAGGCTCATACGTAGTGACATCTCCGCAGGTATATACGCTCCAGTTCAGATAGAGCTTGGCCAGCAAAGCTTTTGCCATCCAATAGTTAGGTTTCCCATATGTGGAAATATCGGATTTCTTTGAAAGGTTGGGAAGGGCTTTCAACAAGTCACTCTCAATGAACTCTGCCACTTTTGCACGCGGGGCACGTTCTACGGCTTCATCATCTGCATACAAGTGATCCATGATAGGGGTGTCACCGAAATTGTCCATCATGATGAAAGTGTAGAATGCACGCATCGCAACGGCAGGAGCTGCCATAGGAGACTCATCGCCACCCAAATCGAGAATTACACGGTTGCAACGAGTGATACCGCCAGGAATCTCTACGGACCAATAGAGGGATACATCATCCGTAGTCAGAGAGTGAAGTGTAGGGTGGGAGTTCTCGCCTTCGTTGTAATAGTCACCATCGAAGCTGACTCCTGTAAACTCGTCAGAAGAAAACGACTGAAGGTCATTGTAGCGACGGCCTAAAGGCCCTCTGAAGATATAGTAAGTATCGGACAGTTTTGCCTCGGCTGCAATTTCCGAATCAGGAAACTCGGTATATTGCGACTTGATGTCAACGTCCAAGTCTGTACAGCCGGCAGTCACAGCCAGCAATCCGGCTGATATAAACAGTTTGAAATTATTTTTCATAATCATCTTTCATTTAGAAATTAACGTTCAGTCCTAACATAAATGTACGTGTGCGAGGATAATAGGTCTCACGGCTGTCGATGCCCGGCGTGATGCCACCCAGATTGATTTCAGGATCGCGTCCATCATATCCAGTCAACGTGAATACATTGTTGCAGGTAGCTGTCACTTTCACATTATTCAGCCAATTGCCAATCTTGCCGAAGTTATAACTCAAACTCAATGTAGAGAGGCGCAGGTAGCTGCCGTTTTCCAGATAGCGGTCAGACGGAGCGTGTGCGTTTGTATCATTAGGCTTGTTCAGATCAATGATTTCGCGCAGGCCATTCTTTCCCACCTTCAGGTTCGTCACATTGTTATACTGGGCACGAGTAGAATTCAATATCTTGTTGCCGAATACTCCTTGGAAGAAGGCGGTCAGCGACCAGTTCTTGTAGTTCAGCGTGTTGTTCCAACCCAGTGTCCACTTAGGCTGTGCGCAGCCTACCTTGCGACGATCCTTGTCCTGAGGAGAATCCGTTGTACCTATCAGATTGCCATCTTCATCGTATTCGTTGAATACTGAAACACCAGCGTCGTTATAACCGGCCCACTCCCACATATAGAACGTTCCGATGGCTTCTCCTTCCATGATGCGTTGCGTGTTCACACCTGTAAAGCCACCTACGTTCGGATTGGCTTGGTCAATATACTTCACAGAGTAGAGGTCGTTAGAGAGCTTCACAACTTCATTCTTGTTGTGAGAGAGATTCATGGTAGTTGACCATTCGAAGTTCTTTGTCTTGACGGGTGTGGCATTAATGGTGAACTCAATACCCTTGTTGCTGATTTCACCCACATTGGCAGTCATCCAACCATAAGGGTAACGATTGGTAGAAACGGGATAATCGTAAATCAAATCCTTTGTCTTTTTGCTGTAGTACTCAATGGTACCGCTCAAGCGTCCGCTCAAAACTGAGAAGTCAACGCCGATATTAAACATGCTGGTAGTTTCCCATTTCAAGTCAGGGTTCGCATTGCGGGTTGCTCCCAATGTACGATAGTCTGCAGTATTGCCGTTTGCGTCTGTATAGCTGAACCAACCGGTAGCACCATAGATGGGCTGAGCTGTGTAAGCATCGAATCCCAACGAGTTACCACTTACACCATAACCTACGCGGAACTTCAAGTCATCAAACAGGTTTTGGTCTTTCATGAACTCTTCTTCTGTCACACGCCATGCCAGCGAACCAGAGGGGAACGTTGCCCAACGGTTGTTCTTACCGAAGGCGGAAGACCCGTCCCGACGAATCGTAGCCTGCAACAAGTATTTGCTCTTGTAAGAGTAATTGAGACGTCCGTAGAACGAAATCATACGTAATACGGATTCTGCTGAAGCCCAAATGTCGGAAATATCCATCTTGTTGGCAACTCCCATATTCATATAACCCAAATTGTCGTTATAGAAATCGTAGACACTCAGACCATAGCCGTCAGCCGTGGAACTCTCTTCCCATGAATAACCGGCCATCAGACCAATCTTATGGATATCATTGAATGTTTTATCGTAATTCAAATAGGTTTCGAATACCTTTCGATGGTCAGAAGTAGTATGGCGGTGTGCCTTACCGTTCTTCTTCACTATCTGAGAGTTTTGAGAGTTGTAGTCACTCCACAGGAACTGTTCATTCTGATAAGAAACGGATGCATTCCAAACCAATCCGTCTACAATATCCAAGGCAGCTTTTGCTGTGCCTTGTAACTTCTTTGTTTCGTGGTCGTGGCGATCTTCATTGATGATAGAGAGTGGGTTGTAGTTCTGAGAAACACCCTGATATTCTGTCCAGCCCCCATTTTCATTGCGAACAGGCACCAATGGAGAGTAGTAGTTCATGGCATCGTATACGCTGACACCATCTTTACCGGTTTCTACAGAATGGTTGTTGGTGACACTGGCATTGACGTTGAATGACAAAGTCAAACGGTCATTCAAAGCCTTCGTTTGTACGAAGGCACGGCCAATCAGGCGATCCATATCTGTTCCGCGGATGATACCTTGCTTCTCTTGATAGTTGATGCTTGCATTGTATTGCGTGTCATCCGTACCGCCAGAGATGGATACATTGTGATTATGGCTGATGGCAGTACGTTGTACTTCCTTTTGCCAATCAGTATCAGCACCAAAATCATTGTCAATTGTGAAATCGTGTGCTTTAGCATAGGCACGGAGTTCACTTGCTGACATCATATCTAGATTTTTCAGCACATTGTCCATTGCTACATAACCATTGTAGTTGACTGTAGCCTTGCCACTTTTGCCCTTCTTGGTAGTTACGATAATCACACCGTTGGCAGCTTTCGAACCATAAATGGCTGTTGCAGTTGCGTCACGCAACACGTCAATGCTCTCGATATCGTCAGGAGCAACCATTGCCAGTGACATGCCGGGCACACCATCAATGACATAGTAGGGTTCCATGGCAGCACCTGAACGCAATGAAGAGGCACCACGCAATGTGATAGAGGCTGTACCACCATTCGGGTCGCTACTCTGTACGATTGTCAGGCCCGGCACTTTACCTTGCAGCAACTGTGCGGGATCGGAATAGGTACCCACATTTAATTTGTCGGCTTTTACTGTGGTAATTGATGATGTCACGTCCTTGCGGGTCATGCTACCGTAACCGATGACAACCACTTCGTCCAAAAGCTCGGAGTCCTCGGCCAGGACAATGTTCAATACATTCTTGTCGACAACGACTTCTTGCGTAGCATATCCGATGAATGAGAAAACGAGCGTCGCTCCCTTTTTCACGTTTAGTGAGAACTTGCCGTCGATGTCGGTGATGCAACCGTTGGTTGTTCCCTTCTCCAGGACGTTGACACCAATTGCAGGTTCTCCCGATTTGTCTGTAACGGTACCTGTAACCTTGTTTTGAGCAAATGCCAAGGTACTGCTTAACAGGAACACTACAAGGAGCAACCCCTGCATCCAAGTTCCTCTGCCTTTCAATTGTACATTCAGCATAAATTTAAGTTTTAGTTAGTAATTTGGTTCTTTTCTCTATTTCTGTTGTTATGTTTTTCCGGCTTTCGCCGGCAAATATATGCCATCCATGTTACATGCATATTTCAGTAACCGTTGAAATCCAAGCCTGCAAAAACTAAGCGGAGATGTACCACCCGATGCTGCGGATGAGAGTGAGGGCCGTTTCATAATGCTTAGATTTAACCGAATGCAAAACTACGCAAACATATGTTGAGGGAGGTAGAAAATGATGCAAAAATAGAGGAAAATAGTGAATAATGCGGAATTGGGATTTCTTGTAATCACTCAATAATCAGGATTTTATCTGTATTTCTCTAAAGTGGTGGCATAGAGCCTGTGTAATCTTGCCTTCAGGCAATCTGCCACTCTTCTATCGTGTGCCTCTCTGATTGTTTACGTTAAGGTATAATCCGCCTAAAGCTACACGACAGCAAACTTAGGACGCAACATGTTATAACCGCACTTGATTGATCTGTTGACGTGAAACCGAAACTTGAATAAGAGCGTCATTGCACTATCAGACTCTTTACACGCGGAATCCCTTCAGCAGGAATTGTCGGAGATGGAGGTGGATAATGCCGTCGGCATCTGTGCGGGTGACAAGCGGTGTCATGGAAATGACATACTTGGGATAGTTGTCCTTGATGGCACGCAGATTGCCAAACTCCCGTTCTCTTGTAACATCATCGGCAATAAGGTACGAGGCTTGTACATAGACCCTTTGTCCTTCAGGCTTCTCGCAGACAAAGTCAATCGCACCCACCTGAAGCTGGCCTACGCAGACTGCATACCCCATGCGCAACAGCTGGTTATAGACGACATTCTGCAAAGACAGTATTTTTGTCTTTTATAGAAGATAAAAATCTGATTTTTCTGCATTTCACCTTCTATAAAAGATAAGCTTGATTGATATATAATGTGTCGTTCCCTTTACCCCGCCCAATCCTCGCGGTCAAGGTTGCGGTAGCCGATGGCTTCGGCCAGGTGGT
>SAMEA3663248__coassemble_387_pt1 | contig 16438 bp, 7 predicted proteins | sample SAMEA3663248__metabat2_low_PE_023 | metagenome-assembled genome bin SAMEA3663248 (sample SAMEA3663248) | pig gut metagenome | biome: pig gut; feature: pig-associated habitat; material: faeces | place: China | collected 2013
GTGTCCAGCAGGGCGATGATTCCCTTGCCGCCTATCCAGATTGTGCCTTGGGCATCCTGCGTGCTGCAAAAGGCTTCGGTGGGGAGAGCCAGTGAGTCGGCACATTGCAGGTCCTGCAAGTTGATGCGCCTGGCGTAGGTGGGCTTCACGTCCCAGAGCGATCCTTCGGCATCGATGTAGCACTGGCCATGGCGGTAGTTCTGCGGGTCAAAGTTGGGCAGGAGACATTGGAAGCTGTTCGTTTCAGGCGAGTATTGCAGCAGACGCTCATGCTGGTTCAGCAGGATGTGGCCGTCGGCCGTTTCCAGCAGTTGCACTCCGTTCTTGTTCAGGCCGGGAATGTCGATGCGCTCGAAGCGGTCCTGGTCGGTGTAGCGGCAGGCACCATGTACGGTGGTAATCCAAAGGTTGCCCTTCGAGTCACGCAGCATGTGCTGAATCTGGTTGTCGGGCAGGGAGGTGGAGTCGTGGTCGTTGCAAAGGTATTGGTGGTACTCGTGGGCATCGAATCGGTTCAGTCCGCGGAGGGTTCCTATCCAGATGTGTCCTTCGGCATCTTCACAGATGGATGTCACCTTCTGATTGCTCAGGTAGGAGGCGGTCTGGTAACTTGTCTCCGTGGTGGCAGGCATCGGTCCGGTGGTGCCATCCAAGTCGGGGTGGCAGGCTGACCAGACAAGAATCAGCAGAAGGCTGCAGGGTAAGAGTCGCTTCATGGTATGGGTACATTAAGTTGGGGTTAACACTGCAAAAGTACACTTTTCCACTTGAATCCTGTCGATGGATGGGGATTTTTTTGTCGGTGCAGGGGTGTTATTGAGCAGGTTTTGAACAAATACGCAACGATTTGAACATACAGAAAAGTGGGGTGGACGAATTTGATAACCGATTGTACACCTGAGAAAGTCTGTGCTCGTGGCTTGCTCTACTTTTGCCGATGTAAAAACGAACCAAAAACATTTCAATTGCCATGAGACACTATTTGCTCTTTGCTTCGTGCGCGGCCCTTTGCTTGTGGACCGCTTGCACCCACGCTCCGCAGGCGTCGTCTTCTTGCACGCAGGCGGGCGAAATCATCGCTTCGTCCCAGACGGCCATTGCCAACACCCGACAGGGAAAGGTGGCCGGTTATCTGGAAATACGTACAAGAGCTCAATTGCCTTCTAAGTCAAATGTTACGATGGATGACTTAAAGCTGGAACGTCGGTTAGAACTTGCTATGGAAGCAGTGCGTTTCCAAGACTTGATACGTTGGGGAGATGCACCTATTGTGTTGGCTGATAAAGGTAAGAAATTGCCAAACTTCCTTATAGTTCCTAAAGAAGGAAATGATTTGACTACTGCTAAAGGTATATATAATGCTCAGTATGATACTTCTGTATCTTATACAGAGAATGAAAGAGAATTGGCAGGTTGGACACCTAATCGTGATGAATTACTGCCATATCCGGAAAATGAGATTGAGGTAAATCCTAATATTGTTCAAAACCCGGGATATTGATGTGGATTGATGAGATAGCCTCTCTCTTTTTGCTGGGGGGAGGCTGTCTCTAGTTTATATGAAAGTTGATTATGTAGTTTATAATGTATTATCTGTGTCAAGAGATTCTTAAATATATGATTATGAAGAAAGGTTTATTATTTATAGTTGCTCTATTTTCTTTTGTGGGAACATGGTCACAAGTTGTTTTCAAGAATGATGAGGTGACTGTAACTAAGCTGAAAGATAAAACATGGGTGTTTGAAACATGGGATTTTACTACTATGTATTTGTTGGAGGGTAATGATAAAGCTGCATTGATTGACGCGGGTACTCGTTGCGCTGATTTGGATAAGATTGTAGAGAGTATCACTAATAAACCTTATGATGTCATTATCACTCACGCACATCCGGATCATGCTGGGTGTATCGGCTATTTCGACGAGGTTTGGATGCATCGTAACGATAGTATACTTATCAAGGAACGAACAGTGAACTATACTGGTAAGGTACGTTATATGGAGGAAGGACAAGTATTTGATTTGGGAGGACGTAAACTGGAAGTTATGCTGATGGCAGGACATACACCGGGTTCTATTGTTCTTCTTGACCGTGAACAAGGAGATTGTTATTCGGGTGATGCTTTCGGCTCAGGAGAGGTATGGTTGCAATGTGTACCAATGTCTCCAATAGAAACTTTTTATCAATCTTGTTGTCGTATGGAGAAACTGATGACGGATGGAAGTATCAGTAGAATATGGTGTGGACATTATCCATATTTAAAGAATTATCTGTCTCTAAGCTATGTTCAGACTATGAAAAAAATGTCCCGCCGGTTGGCTGATGGAGAACAAAATGGAGCCAGACCATACAATAATTTTGCAATTCCGCAACCCTCTACAACTCGTAGTATATCTGACGGTTTTTGCAAGATTGTTTATGATGTCAGAAACATTGTCATTAAAAGGAAAAGTATTGACCCGCATCATGCAATTATATTGGATCGTCTCCCCAAAGTAGAGCAAGAAGCATATATGTATCGTGATACTTGTACGCAGGTTGATGGCCGTTTTGCGGGCTTTTCTCCTTTTTTCCTTATATATCCGGATAAACGTTGTGACGTAACTCAAGCTGAATCCTTGATTAAGGAGATGGGGATGGATAGTATTCTACATAAATTTTCTGCATCGGTATGTGTTATGAATCCTTTGGGTAATACTTATGATATGGAAAAAGATTTGTCGGCTTTCCAAACTTTTTTAAAAGGTATGCGTGTTGTTAATAATCTAAAAGTTATAGGTATTGGACAAGGAGCAACTTTTGTGAACAAGGCCATGGCACGGAACGCTGAGGCTGTGGCTGGTATAGTTACTATTGGCGGTAATCCTAGCAAGTATGAACTAGATGATTGTCCTGTACCGACATTCGTTGCTGGTGCTAGAAGTAAACAGGTGACCAACTCTTATGTAAAACTTAATAAGGCTGTTAAGACTGCAGTAAAGGGCAACCTAACATTCTATGTCAATACAGATGAAGAACTGTTGCAAGTAGTTTCATCGAGCGATACAAGTGCGTCGTTGAAAGAGATTTTTTTGGAAGCTTGGGTTCAAGTGTTGTCTAAAAACTATCGTTTTAATAATTATAAACATACATGGTATATGGGAGGTACTCCTGAAAAGTATGGAACTTATGAGCTTGAACCATATATCATGCCTGAAGAGTGGGGGATAACTCGGCGGGTTATGGAAACGAATTTGCTGGGTACTGGAACTTTTTTGTGGTATGAATTTCATCCTGAAGCAACATTGAAAGCGCCTAGAGGAACTGTACCTTTATTGCTCTTGCTGCATGGCAATGAGAATGATCCGCGTACACAAGCTGAGACTTCTGGTTTCATTGAACTCTGCGCAAAAGAAAATTTTGTAGTTGTGGAACTTGAATGGCAGGGTAGTAAAGATTATGCCCGGATGGGTATGGATGGTATTGAACAGGTTGTATATTATTTGTTGAAGACTTATCCTCAGCTTGATGCTTCACGTGTCTACACAGAAGGTTTGTCTGCTGGATCTGCCACTTCTACAGGATTAGGAATACGAAAATCATATCTGTTTGCTGCGGTAGGTGGCTTTTCGGCAGGTATATTGCCTGGAAGTTACCGGTTTGATTGTGATCGGCAATCTTTGTTGGGTGAAGCGATCCAAAAGAGTGGTGCAGTAGAAATGCCCTATTTTTCTGCAACAGGAACCAGTGATACTGTAGTACCATTTATAAATAAAGATAATTGGCAGAAGAATGCTTTTTTTGCTGCATGGCAAATATATCAGATTATGAATGGTATGTCGGTTACAGAACGCCCAGATTTTAGTAAGGACACTATTTTTGGTATTACTCTTGAGAATCGTGAAACAATTTGGACGAATAAAGGTATTTCGATGGAAACTGGTGTGTTGAGTAAAAATGGGGTACCTCTTATTCAGATGGTTGCGGTCAATGATTATGGACATTGGAATTTTAAACCTGCAGCAAAAATGATGTGGGATTATTTTATGCAATTCTCACGTGATCCACAAACGAAGGAGCTTATTTATCATGGAAGAAAATAATAAAGTAGATGTCTTGATATAATATATAGTGAAGCATTAGAGATGTTTTATAAAAATGATGCGAAATAGGTATCTTTTTTATTGAAACAACGGTCTTCCCTCCCACCTAACTTAGATTGCTTGTACGTGAATGTATGGGTGACGGCGATGAACGATGGTACGAAGCTAAACTAATAATTAAATTAGGGATAGTCATTTAATTCATTCAATCTGAGTTAATCGGCAGACTATCCCAAATTTTTCTGCTCAAACTCATCGTTTTTATATCATCAGCTCTGATTTTACGGCCGATATTTTCGTTTTCCGTCACGTCTGAAGCCACCACTCCCGTAAAGTTGGGTTCCATGCGTAGGACATCAGGCTGTGAGAGGTAACCGGATAGACTCTCGTCTTGCGAGGTTAACCACATTCGCCGTGTGGATACCGAAGAAAATCAGCATGATTTCTGTCGATTTTATCCTCGCAGCTATCTTTCGCAATCCGTAATGTTCCTTCTGAGTGCCGAATGAGCCCTCCATGGCTGTGGCTCTCACTCTGGCCAATTCTCTCTTGGTTGCGTTCTTCACTTCGTTCGTGCCTGCCTTGCCTTTCTGAGTGAAGGAAGTCTCGATATTGTTGTCCTTACAGAAGGTTCTGTTATCGTTTCCCGAGTAACCCTGGTCGCCACCCACTTTCTTCACGGGAACTCCGGTGAGCTTTTGGGCCAAAGAGATGCAATGTCTCAGTCTCATGCCTTCATGGAAGGCGTTGAACGACACTCTCTCAATGAATGAGATCCCATCAATCAATATGTTGTTGCATTTTGCACCAAACTCTACAGTCTTATTCTCCTTGCCTCTGACTATCGGCCTCACATAAGGCTTGCTGATGCTTACGATTCGGTTCGGGATGCTCTCGCGCGAGTCGCCACTTTTGAAGTGGTTCTTCTGTTGACGATATACCCTTGTAATGGTCTCAAGGATGTCCAACTGCTTCTCATTCAGCAGTCCTTCATCAGAATGAATGCGCATCTGTCTGCGGATTTCTCCGAGCATCTTGCCCAGCAGTGCAAGCAGTCTCATTATCATCTTTCGTGTCTGCTTGTGAGTATGCCTGCGCTGCTTCCTGTAGGCCAGGTTCGCTTTTTCAATGTCATTGTACTTCGTCCTCAATCGATGTTCGCCCAGCTGAGAACTGATGCCACACATCATCATGTATGCTCTCACGGTACATTCCCAAAGCAACTTCACGTCAGTGGGGAAACGCATCAGACTTTCATAGCAGCTTGCATCCGTATAAACAGTATCAAGGTTCTTCATGTATGGTTTCCAAGCATCTGCCAGAACCTTCTGCTGCTCTTGGACCTTCAACTTCCTGGATAGTTCCAACAATATGCCGTCTATCAGCTTGTAGTTTGTCAACTGGTTCTCAGGACTAATCCTGATGTCGCAGAAGATTTGATAATGGATGTTCCCATTCAGAGCCTCCATCAGCTTCGGAGCGGACAAGCCTGTGTACATCTTCAGAAAGGCTAATGCAACCTTACCTTCGGGGGTGAAGAAGGACTTTCGGCCTCGTTTAACTCTTTTGTGCATCGGACGCTCTTCCATCAGATTGAACGATATAGCCATCTCGCGAAGAGGAAGGAGTGACTTGATGCGTCCAAGTTCAGAGGTTTTGAACGTTTCTGCATATCTCTGATAAAAATCAAACTCTGTATATGCAATTTCTTGCTGAATTTCGGATAAATGTCGTATCTTTGCCATGAGGTTTTCAACTTCATTTCCCCCGAATTTGTCCTTTTCCAGAGGTTCGGGGGAATTCCTTATTTCCGTCTGCTAAGATACAAAATATTTATCACATTGACAATCAATCCGTTGTGTTTTTAATTTGATTTCACGACTGCCCCTAAATTAATTTGTAAATGAAAAAATAAAGAATACTCTGTTTTGAATATACCCGTTATCAGGATATTATCCGTTGGAAAGATGCGGAGGCTTTGCTTAAGGATCAGGGTGAAAGAACACCTATCTTGTCAAATAAGGCAGGAAAAGATGAGCCGGATAATGTAGCGGTAGAATACATTCAGTATAACAAGGATAAAACGCGTTATGGTTTCAAGGAAAGACATTATTTGTTGCCTATTCCGGCAAAGGAGATCCGCTTGAATCCGAATATGGAACAAAATGCAGGTTGGTAAAGCGTATAAAGAATCAAAATCTAATTTCGTCGTCTGATGCAGATAAACAAAATTAGATTTTTCTAACTGATTAATTGTTTGTAGAAGAAGTCCCCCGTGGGAATCAGCTAATTGTACGGGGGCTTCTTTTGTGGTTTTTTAAATATAATATATATGAGAAGATTGTCAATTACTTTATTTTCACTCTGTCTGGCATCTGCCTTGATTGCACAGACGACCGGTTCGAATCAGTCAGTCAGACTGCGTGCCGACAATATCGACGAAGTGGTCAGTGCTATGACCCTCGAAGAGAAGGTACACCTCGTCATCGGTTGTGGGATGTCGATGGGAAGTGATACCAAGTTTCCCGGAACAGCGGGACGTACTTACGACATTCCCCGACTGGGTATCCCTTCCGCCTATCTTGCCGACGGACCGCACCGGTTGGCGATGGCTGCCAAGCGGGAATTCGACAGCCGTACTTATCATGCTACGGAATTTCCTTCCAGCACCACGGTGGCAGCTACTTTCAATCCGGATGCAGCCCATAAGGTGGGACGTACTTTGGGTATGGAAGTGAAGGATTATGGTTTGGATGTGTTGCTGGCACCGGGTGTCAACCTGATGCGAAATGTGCTTTGCGGACGTAACCATGAATATTATTCGGAAGATCCGGTGTTGGCTGGTAAAATGGCTGCTGCCTATATCAACGGAATCCAGAGCCGGGGGACAGGTACCTGCCTGAAACACTTTGCCGTAAACAACCAGGAGACCAACCGCAATAACAACGACTTTCGCCTTTACTCCGCTGCCCCGTGCCGAGGAGTTCCTGCCCACTGCCGAGGAACTGGCTGCACAAGTGAAGGCCAACGACATTGCCGTGCTTACGCTGGGGCGTGTCAGTGGCGAGGGCTGTGACCGCCGTGTGGAAGATTTCCTCCTGAAGGAGAACGAATTGGCTCTGATTAAGCAAGTGTCTGCCGCTTATCGTGCTGCAGGCAAGAAACTGGTGGTGGTTCTCAACATCTGCAGCCCGGTGGAGACTGCTTCTTGGAAGGGACTGGCAGATGCAGTGGTTTGTGCCTTCCAGCCGGGACAAGAGGTGGGTAATTGTATCACGGACATCCTGACCGGAAAGGTGAATCCTTCGGGCAAGTTACCCATGACGTTTGCCGTGAAATATGGCGATGCGCCGTCGGATGCTAACTTCCCTTTTGATTACGAGTTCAAGATGCCGTCGTTTGCTATGGGTACCGGCATGAACTTCAAGTCCGAAAAGAAAGAGGAGAAACCGAAGGAACCGGAGAAAAATGTGGATTTCACCAACTATGAAGAGGGAATCTATGTGGGTTATCGCTATTTCGACACTTTCGGTAAAGAGGTTTCCTATCCGTTCGGTCATGATTTGAGCTGTACTGCTTTTGACTATGCGGTAGAGAACGCCCAAATGGATGCCGACTGCTGTGAGTTGAAAGTGAGCGTGAAGAACATCGGCAAGGTGGCAGGGCGTGAAGCTGTACAACTCTATGTGAAAGCTCCGAATGGGGGACTTGACAAGCCTGCCAAGGAGTTGAAGGCCTTCGGCAAAACTGCCTTGCTCCAGCCGGGCGAGAGCCAGACACTGATTCTGACTTGGAACGTGATGGACATGGCTTCCTTTAATGAGAAAAACAGCTCTTGGGAGTTGGCTAAGGGTGAATATCAGTGGATGGTTGCCGCATCTTCGGCCGATGTGCGTTGCACAGCGGTACAGAGGGTGACAAAGGCACGCAAGCAGAAAGTGCATGATGCCATGCGGGCGCAAGTGCCTGTGGCTGTGTATCCGATGGTGAAGAGATGAGGGGGATATGCATGAAAAGATTGATACTCTCTCTTTTAGCCGTCTGCTTGCTGTGGATGGCAAATGCACAAAATCCTGCATGGGGACCGCAAAGCAAGGTAGTGACCGACAGCATCTACAGCCAGGTATTGAAAGCACACCGTGCCTACACCATCTATCTGCCGCAAAGCTATAGCAATGAAACGGATAGGAAATATCCTATCCTCTATTTGCTGCACGGCATGTCGGGGGTGAATACCAGTTGGTTTACAGACTAGCGTGTGAAGGACGTGATGGACCAGTACGTCGGGCAGCGGACAGAGGTGGCGTGTACGTGTGTCCAGCAGGGCGATGATTCCCTTGCCGCCTATCCAGATTCTGCCTTGGGCATCCTGAGTGCTGAATCTGGTTATCGGGCAGGGAGGTGGAGTCGTGGTCGTTGCAAAAGTATTGGTGGTACTCGTGGGCATCGAATCGGTTCAGTCCGCGGAGGGTTCCTATCCAGATGTGTCCTTCGGCATCTTCACAGATGGATGTCACCTTCTGATTGCTCAGGTAGGAGGCGGTCTGGTAACTTGTCTCCGTGGTGGCAGGCATCGGTCCGGTGGTGCCATCCAAGTCGGGGTGGCAGGCTGACCAGACAAGAATCAGCAGAAGGCTGCAGGGTAAGAGTCGCTTCATGGTATGGGTACATTAAGTTGGGGTTAACACTGCAAAAGTACACTTTTCCACTTGAATCCTGTCGATGGATGGGGATTTTTTTGTCGGTGCAGGGGTGTTATTGAGCAGGTTTTGAACAAATACGCAACGATTTGAACATACAGAAAAGTGGGGTGGACGAATTTGATAACCGATTGTACACCTGAGAAAGTCTGTGCTCGTGGCTTGCTCTACTTTTGCCGATGTAAAAACGAACCAAAAACATTTCAATTGCCATGAGACACTATTTGCTCTTTGCTTCGTGCGCGGCCCTTTGCTTGTGGACCGCTTGCACCCACGCTCCGCAGGCGTCGTCTTCTTGCACGCAGGCGGGCGAAATCATCGCTTCGTCCCAGACGGCCATTGCCAACACCCGACAGGGAAAGGTGGCCGGTTATCTGGAAATACGTACAAGAGCTCAATTGCCTTCTAAGTCAAATGTTACGATGGATGACTTAAAGCTGGAACGTCGGTTAGAACTTGCTATGGAAGCAGTGCGTTTCCAAGACTTGATACGTTGGGGAGATGCACCTATTGTGTTGGCTGATAAAGGTAAGAAATTGCCAAACTTCCTTATAGTTCCTAAAGAAGGAAATGATTTGACTACTGCTAAAGGTATATATAATGCTCAGTATGATACTTCTGTATCTTATACAGAGAATGAAAGAGAATTGGCAGGTTGGACACCTAATCGTGATGAATTACTGCCATATCCGGAAAATGAGATTGAGGTAAATCCTAATATTGTTCAAAACCCGGGATATTGATGTGGATTGATGAGATAGCCTCTCTCTTTTTGCTGGGGGGAGGCTGTCTCTAGTTTATATGAAAGTTGATTATGTAGTTTATAATGTATTATCTGTGTCAAGAGATTCTTAAATATATGATTATGAAGAAAGGTTTATTATTTATAGTTGCTCTATTTTCTTTTGTGGGAACATGGTCACAAGTTGTTTTCAAGAATGATGAGGTGACTGTAACTAAGCTGAAAGATAAAACATGGGTGTTTGAAACATGGGATTTTACTACTATGTATTTGTTGGAGGGTAATGATAAAGCTGCATTGATTGACGCGGGTACTCGTTGCGCTGATTTGGATAAGATTGTAGAGAGTATCACTAATAAACCTTATGATGTCATTATCACTCACGCACATCCGGATCATGCTGGGTGTATCGGCTATTTCGACGAGGTTTGGATGCATCGTAACGATAGTATACTTATCAAGGAACGAACAGTGAACTATACTGGTAAGGTACGTTATATGGAGGAAGGACAAGTATTTGATTTGGGAGGACGTAAACTGGAAGTTATGCTGATGGCAGGACATACACCGGGTTCTATTGTTCTTCTTGACCGTGAACAAGGAGATTGTTATTCGGGTGATGCTTTCGGCTCAGGAGAGGTATGGTTGCAATGTGTACCAATGTCTCCAATAGAAACTTTTTATCAATCTTGTTGTCGTATGGAGAAACTGATGACGGATGGAAGTATCAGTAGAATATGGTGTGGACATTATCCATATTTAAAGAATTATCTGTCTCTAAGCTATGTTCAGACTATGAAAAAAATGTCCCGCCGGTTGGCTGATGGAGAACAAAATGGAGCCAGACCATACAATAATTTTGCAATTCCGCAACCCTCTACAACTCGTAGTATATCTGACGGTTTTTGCAAGATTGTTTATGATGTCAGAAACATTGTCATTAAAAGGAAAAGTATTGACCCGCATCATGCAATTATATTGGATCGTCTCCCCAAAGTAGAGCAAGAAGCATATATGTATCGTGATACTTGTACGCAGGTTGATGGCCGTTTTGCGGGCTTTTCTCCTTTTTTCCTTATATATCCGGATAAACGTTGTGACGTAACTCAAGCTGAATCCTTGATTAAGGAGATGGGGATGGATAGTATTCTACATAAATTTTCTGCATCGGTATGTGTTATGAATCCTTTGGGTAATACTTATGATATGGAAAAAGATTTGTCGGCTTTCCAAACTTTTTTAAAAGGTATGCGTGTTGTTAATAATCTAAAAGTTATAGGTATTGGACAAGGAGCAACTTTTGTGAACAAGGCCATGGCACGGAACGCTGAGGCTGTGGCTGGTATAGTTACTATTGGCGGTAATCCTAGCAAGTATGAACTAGATGATTGTCCTGTACCGACATTCGTTGCTGGTGCTAGAAGTAAACAGGTGACCAACTCTTATGTAAAACTTAATAAGGCTGTTAAGACTGCAGTAAAGGGCAACCTAACATTCTATGTCAATACAGATGAAGAACTGTTGCAAGTAGTTTCATCGAGCGATACAAGTGCGTCGTTGAAAGAGATTTTTTTGGAAGCTTGGGTTCAAGTGTTGTCTAAAAACTATCGTTTTAATAATTATAAACATACATGGTATATGGGAGGTACTCCTGAAAAGTATGGAACTTATGAGCTTGAACCATATATCATGCCTGAAGAGTGGGGGATAACTCGGCGGGTTATGGAAACGAATTTGCTGGGTACTGGAACTTTTTTGTGGTATGAATTTCATCCTGAAGCAACATTGAAAGCGCCTAGAGGAACTGTACCTTTATTGCTCTTGCTGCATGGCAATGAGAATGATCCGCGTACACAAGCTGAGACTTCTGGTTTCATTGAACTCTGCGCAAAAGAAAATTTTGTAGTTGTGGAACTTGAATGGCAGGGTAGTAAAGATTATGCCCGGATGGGTATGGATGGTATTGAACAGGTTGTATATTATTTGTTGAAGACTTATCCTCAGCTTGATGCTTCACGTGTCTACACAGAAGGTTTGTCTGCTGGATCTGCCACTTCTACAGGATTAGGAATACGAAAATCATATCTGTTTGCTGCGGTAGGTGGCTTTTCGGCAGGTATATTGCCTGGAAGTTACCGGTTTGATTGTGATCGGCAATCTTTGTTGGGTGAAGCGATCCAAAAGAGTGGTGCAGTAGAAATGCCCTATTTTTCTGCAACAGGAACCAGTGATACTGTAGTACCATTTATAAATAAAGATAATTGGCAGAAGAATGCTTTTTTTGCTGCATGGCAAATATATCAGATTATGAATGGTATGTCGGTTACAGAACGCCCAGATTTTAGTAAGGACACTATTTTTGGTATTACTCTTGAGAATCGTGAAACAATTTGGACGAATAAAGGTATTTCGATGGAAACTGGTGTGTTGAGTAAAAATGGGGTACCTCTTATTCAGATGGTTGCGGTCAATGATTATGGACATTGGAATTTTAAACCTGCAGCAAAAATGATGTGGGATTATTTTATGCAATTCTCACGTGATCCACAAACGAAGGAGCTTATTTATCATGGAAGAAAATAATAAAGTAGATGTCTTGATATAATATATAGTGAAGCATTAGAGATGTTTTATAAAAATGATGCGAAATAGGTATCTTTTTTATTGAAACAACGGTCTTCCCTCCCACCTAACTTAGATTGCTTGTACGTGAATGTATGGGTGACGGCGATGAACGATGGTACGAAGCTAAACTAATAATTAAATTAGGGATAGTCATTTAATTCATTCAATCTGAGTTAATCGGCAGACTATCCCAAATTTTTCTGCTCAAACTCATCGTTTTTATATCATCAGCTCTGATTTTACGGCCGATATTTTCGTTTTCCGTCACGTCTGAAGCCACCACTCCCGTAAAGTTGGGTTCCATGCGTAGGACATCAGGCTGTGAGAGGTAACCGGATAGACTCTCGTCTTGCGAGGTTAACCACATTCGCCGTGTGGATACCGAAGAAAATCAGCATGATTTCTGTCGATTTTATCCTCGCAGCTATCTTTCGCAATCCGTAATGTTCCTTCTGAGTGCCGAATGAGCCCTCCATGGCTGTGGCTCTCACTCTGGCCAATTCTCTCTTGGTTGCGTTCTTCACTTCGTTCGTGCCTGCCTTGCCTTTCTGAGTGAAGGAAGTCTCGATATTGTTGTCCTTACAGAAGGTTCTGTTATCGTTTCCCGAGTAACCCTGGTCGCCACCCACTTTCTTCACGGGAACTCCGGTGAGCTTTTGGGCCAAAGAGATGCAATGTCTCAGTCTCATGCCTTCATGGAAGGCGTTGAACGACACTCTCTCAATGAATGAGATCCCATCAATCAATATGTTGTTGCATTTTGCACCAAACTCTACAGTCTTATTCTCCTTGCCTCTGACTATCGGCCTCACATAAGGCTTGCTGATGCTTACGATTCGGTTCGGGATGCTCTCGCGCGAGTCGCCACTTTTGAAGTGGTTCTTCTGTTGACGATATACCCTTGTAATGGTCTCAAGGATGTCCAACTGCTTCTCATTCAGCAGTCCTTCATCAGAATGAATGCGCATCTGTCTGCGGATTTCTCCGAGCATCTTGCCCAGCAGTGCAAGCAGTCTCATTATCATCTTTCGTGTCTGCTTGTGAGTATGCCTGCGCTGCTTCCTGTAGGCCAGGTTCGCTTTTTCAATGTCATTGTACTTCGTCCTCAATCGATGTTCGCCCAGCTGAGAACTGATGCCACACATCATCATGTATGCTCTCACGGTACATTCCCAAAGCAACTTCACGTCAGTGGGGAAACGCATCAGACTTTCATAGCAGCTTGCATCCGTATAAACAGTATCAAGGTTCTTCATGTATGGTTTCCAAGCATCTGCCAGAACCTTCTGCTGCTCTTGGACCTTCAACTTCCTGGATAGTTCCAACAATATGCCGTCTATCAGCTTGTAGTTTGTCAACTGGTTCTCAGGACTAATCCTGATGTCGCAGAAGATTTGATAATGGATGTTCCCATTCAGAGCCTCCATCAGCTTCGGAGCGGACAAGCCTGTGTACATCTTCAGAAAGGCTAATGCAACCTTACCTTCGGGGGTGAAGAAGGACTTTCGGCCTCGTTTAACTCTTTTGTGCATCGGACGCTCTTCCATCAGATTGAACGATATAGCCATCTCGCGAAGAGGAAGGAGTGACTTGATGCGTCCAAGTTCAGAGGTTTTGAACGTTTCTGCATATCTCTGATAAAAATCAAACTCTGTATATGCAATTTCTTGCTGAATTTCGGATAAATGTCGTATCTTTGCCATGAGGTTTTCAACTTCATTTCCCCCGAATTTGTCCTTTTCCAGAGGTTCGGGGGAATTCCTTATTTCCGTCTGCTAAGATACAAAATATTTATCACATTGACAATCAATCCGTTGTGTTTTTAATTTGATTTCACGACTGCCCCTAAATTAATTTGTAAATGAAAAAATAAAGAATACTCTGTTTTGAATATACCCGTTATCAGGATATTATCCGTTGGAAAGATGCGGAGGCTTTGCTTAAGGATCAGGGTGAAAGAACACCTATCTTGTCAAATAAGGCAGGAAAAGATGAGCCGGATAATGTAGCGGTAGAATACATTCAGTATAACAAGGATAAAACGCGTTATGGTTTCAAGGAAAGACATTATTTGTTGCCTATTCCGGCAAAGGAGATCCGCTTGAATCCGAATATGGAACAAAATGCAGGTTGGTAAAGCGTATAAAGAATCAAAATCTAATTTCGTCGTCTGATGCAGATAAACAAAATTAGATTTTTCTAACTGATTAATTGTTTGTAGAAGAAGTCCCCCGTGGGAATCAGCTAATTGTACGGGGGCTTCTTTTGTGGTTTTTTAAATATAATATATATGAGAAGATTGTCAATTACTTTATTTTCACTCTGTCTGGCATCTGCCTTGATTGCACAGACGACCGGTTCGAATCAGTCAGTCAGACTGCGTGCCGACAATATCGACGAAGTGGTCAGTGCTATGACCCTCGAAGAGAAGGTACACCTCGTCATCGGTTGTGGGATGTCGATGGGAAGTGATACCAAGTTTCCCGGAACAGCGGGACGTACTTACGACATTCCCCGACTGGGTATCCCTTCCGCCTATCTTGCCGACGGACCGCACCGGTTGGCGATGGCTGCCAAGCGGGAATTCGACAGCCGTACTTATCATGCTACGGAATTTCCTTCCAGCACCACGGTGGCAGCTACTTTCAATCCGGATGCAGCCCATAAGGTGGGACGTACTTTGGGTATGGAAGTGAAGGATTATGGTTTGGATGTGTTGCTGGCACCGGGTGTCAACCTGATGCGAAATGTGCTTTGCGGACGTAACCATGAATATTATTCGGAAGATCCGGTGTTGGCTGGTAAAATGGCTGCTGCCTATATCAACGGAATCCAGAGCCGGGGGACAGGTACCTGCCTGAAACACTTTGCCGTAAACAACCAGGAGACCAACCGCAATAACAACGACTTTCGCCTTTACTCCGCTGCCCCGTGCCGAGGAGTTCCTGCCCACTGCCGAGGAACTGGCTGCACAAGTGAAGGCCAACGACATTGCCGTGCTTACGCTGGGGCGTGTCAGTGGCGAGGGCTGTGACCGCCGTGTGGAAGATTTCCTCCTGAAGGAGAACGAATTGGCTCTGATTAAGCAAGTGTCTGCCGCTTATCGTGCTGCAGGCAAGAAACTGGTGGTGGTTCTCAACATCTGCAGCCCGGTGGAGACTGCTTCTTGGAAGGGACTGGCAGATGCAGTGGTTTGTGCCTTCCAGCCGGGACAAGAGGTGGGTAATTGTATCACGGACATCCTGACCGGAAAGGTGAATCCTTCGGGCAAGTTACCCATGACGTTTGCCGTGAAATATGGCGATGCGCCGTCGGATGCTAACTTCCCTTTTGATTACGAGTTCAAGATGCCGTCGTTTGCTATGGGTACCGGCATGAACTTCAAGTCCGAAAAGAAAGAGGAGAAACCGAAGGAACCGGAGAAAAATGTGGATTTCACCAACTATGAAGAGGGAATCTATGTGGGTTATCGCTATTTCGACACTTTCGGTAAAGAGGTTTCCTATCCGTTCGGTCATGATTTGAGCTGTACTGCTTTTGACTATGCGGTAGAGAACGCCCAAATGGATGCCGACTGCTGTGAGTTGAAAGTGAGCGTGAAGAACATCGGCAAGGTGGCAGGGCGTGAAGCTGTACAACTCTATGTGAAAGCTCCGAATGGGGGACTTGACAAGCCTGCCAAGGAGTTGAAGGCCTTCGGCAAAACTGCCTTGCTCCAGCCGGGCGAGAGCCAGACACTGATTCTGACTTGGAACGTGATGGACATGGCTTCCTTTAATGAGAAAAACAGCTCTTGGGAGTTGGCTAAGGGTGAATATCAGTGGATGGTTGCCGCATCTTCGGCCGATGTGCGTTGCACAGCGGTACAGAGGGTGACAAAGGCACGCAAGCAGAAAGTGCATGATGCCATGCGGGCGCAAGTGCCTGTGGCTGTGTATCCGATGGTGAAGAGATGAGGGGGATATGCATGAAAAGATTGATACTCTCTCTTTTAGCCGTCTGCTTGCTGTGGATGGCAAATGCACAAAATCCTGCATGGGGACCGCAAAGCAAGGTAGTGACCGACAGCATCTACAGCCAGGTATTGAAAGCACACCGTGCCTACACCATCTATCTGCCGCAAAGCTATAGCAATGAAACGGATAGGAAATATCCTATCCTCTATTTGCTGCACGGCATGTCGGGGGTGAATACCAGTTGGTTTACAGACTAGCGTGTGAAGGACGTGATGGACCAGTACGTCGGGCAGCGGACAGAGGTGGCGTGTACGTGTGTCCAGCAGGGCGAT
>SAMEA3663248__coassemble_398_pt1 | contig 16137 bp, 13 predicted proteins | sample SAMEA3663248__metabat2_low_PE_023 | metagenome-assembled genome bin SAMEA3663248 (sample SAMEA3663248) | pig gut metagenome | biome: pig gut; feature: pig-associated habitat; material: faeces | place: China | collected 2013
ATCCAATAGAAGCCTATCAGTATGAGAAATATCAGGACTAGGCCTGTGATGCTTTTCTTGTCCATTAAGTAGTGTTTAATTTGGGTTTAAGAACGATTATTTGACGTTGGCGTTGGAGTTGATTGCGGCATCCACAAAAGCCATGAAGAGCGGGTGCGGCTTGAGCACAGTGCTGCTGTATTCGGGGTGGAACTGAGTTCCCACAAACCACTTCAGTGCCGGTATCTCTACAATCTCTACCAGGTCGGATTCGGGGTTGATGCCCGTACACTTCATGCCGGCAGCTTCGTACTGCTCCTTGTAGGCGTTGTTGAACTCGTAGCGGTGGCGATGGCGCTCCTGGATGTGTTCGGTGCCGTAGGCCTCGTATACCTTGCTGCCCGGTTGGAGCACACACTCGTAGGCTCCCAGACGCATGGTACCGCCCATGTTGGTGATGGATTTCTGCTCTTCCATGATGTCGATGACATTGTGCGGTGTCTTCTCGTTCATCTCACGGCTGTTGGCATCGGCATAACCCAGTACGTTGCGTGCAAACTCGATGGCGATGCACTGCATGCCCAGACAGATGCCGAAGGTGGGGATGTCGTGCGTACGTGCGTACTTGATGGCAACAAACTTACCAGGGATGCCACGTTCGCCGAACCCCGGCCCTATCAGTATGCCTGACATACCTTTCAGGGCTTCGGCCACGTTGTCGTCGGTCAGCTTCTCGCTGTTCACAAAGTCAACCTTCACTTTGCGGTCGTTGTAGGTGCCTGCCTGCGACAGTGCCTCGCGGATGGACTTGTAGGCATCCTGCAAATCGTACTTGCCCACCAGAGCGATGTGAAGAGGTTCCGTGTCTTCGGCCTTGTGACGACGTTCGAGGAAGGCCCGCCAAGGACCGAGGCCCGGAGTGTCGCCCACGGGAAGTCCCATCTTGCGCAAGATGGTTTCGTCCAGTTTCTGTTCCTGCATCAGGATGGGCACCTCGTAGATGGTGGGGGCATCGATGCTCTGTACTACGGCATTGACATCCACGTTGCAGAAGAGGGCCACCTTTCTGCGCAGGTTGTCGTTCAGTTGGTGTTCGGTACGCAGCACCAATATGTCCGGCTGGATGCCGGCGCTCTGCAGCTCCTTCACTGAGTGTTGGGTAGGCTTAGTCTTCAGCTCGCCGGCAGCTGCCAGATAGGGCACGTAGGTGAGGTGGACGCAGAGGGCATCCTTGCCCAGCTCCCACTTCAGCTGACGGATGCTTTCCAAATAGGGAAGGGATTCGATATCGCCCACCGTGCCGCCGATTTCAGTGATGACAAAGTCAAATTTATACTTGTTGCCCAGCAACTTGACGTTGCGCTTGATTTCGTCGGTGATGTGCGGAATAATCTGGATGGTCTTGCCCAAGTAGTCGCCCCGGCGCTCCTTGTCGATGACACTCTTGTAGATGCGTCCGGTTGTGATGTTGTTAGCCTTGGTCGTCTGTATGCCGAGAAAACGCTCGTAATGCCCCAGGTCAAGGTCGGCCTCGTGGCCGTCTACGGTGACATAACATTCGCCGTGCTCGTATGGATTCAGGGTACCCGGGTCGATGTTGATATACGGGTCAAACTTCTGGATGGTTACTTTGTAACCTCTTGCTTGCAGCAATTTGCCGATGGAGGACGATATGATGCCTTTGCCTAACGAAGAGGCTACGCCACCGGTCACGAAAATGTACTTTGTTTCTCCCACAACTATACTGTTTTTAAGTTATATATCTAAGTCTTGGTCTTTACGTCTGGCGGACTTTGGCCCGAAGGCAGGGGCGGATGCCGCCCTGTGGCCGCTCATCTTTTAAAAAGCGCAAAATTACAAAAAAATAGGGAAGAACGGAAAGTTTCCTATGTTTTCTGAACAATTTAATTTAAATTTGCGCTCAAAACGTAGAATTGATGATTGGCTATATGAAGAAAAAGAAGATTTTATTCGGGATAGCTGCCCTGTGTTTCTCTTTGTCGATGGAGGCTCAGGAGGCAGTGACGCAGACATCGACGGAACCTGAACTGGCCACGGAGAGTGCCGATACGCTCTCCTCCATTTTGCAGGAGCAGCTGTTGCTGAAACTTAAGCAAGTAGGGTCGGAGTACCGGCTGGACACGGTATCGGTGCTTTACGACCAGTATCTGGGATGTCTGGAGTACCTGAATGATCCCTTGACTCCACCCCGATACATCGCCTCCAATCCGGATTACTACCGTCTCTTCCTGCCGTTTACCTACTATTATTCGCCCATGAAACGGATTACCGACTTGGATTGGCACTTTACGACAGCGCAGGCAGATGAGGAACAGAAGGAGGTACTCCCAGAGTTTGATCGCCTCCGCTTCACGCAGAAGCAGAAGGCCAACGAAACGGTGGACAAGGCGTTGCTGAGTGCCTATGTGCGCTACCCCTCGCTGGTGGTGAGCACGGAGGAGGAGGTGGAGCGTGGCCGTGTCTTCACCGATAATATAGAAAAGGAGGCCAAGTCGAAACCCTCTGTAGTTAAGCTCTTCGTGCAGGAGAACATGACGCACGTCAAGGAAGAGGCCGGAGTGGTCATCCACAAACCCAACTGGTGGCAGGTGGGAGGAAACGGGTCGCTGCAGTTTACGCAGAACTACATTTCGGACAACTGGTACAAGGGCGGTGAAAGCAACAATACAGTGCTGGCTACCTTGCAGCTCTATGCCAACTATAACGACCGCGAGAAGATACAGTGGGAGAACTTGCTGGATGCCAAGTTGGGATTCGGGTCATCACCCTCGGACGCGGTACACAAATATCTGGTGAATACCGATCAGCTGCGCCTCAACAGTAAGCTGGGTGTGCAGGCGTTGTCCAATTGGTACTATACCATCTCTACCGAACTAAAGACGCAGATATGTAATGGTTATAAGCCGAATGACGAGAAACTGATTGCTGCGTTCCTTGCTCCGTTGGATTGGTCGACCAGTATCGGTATGGACTACAAGAAGAAGGCGAAGAAATTCAACCTCTCCGTCTTCGTGGCTCCCTTTACACATACGATGCGCTATGTAGGCAACAAAGATGTAGACGAGACCAGCTTCGGTTTGGAAGAGGGCAAGAAGACCCGTCACAGCTTCGGTTCGCAGGTGACGCCTACGTTGTCGTGGAATATTATCCCCGCTGTATCACTGGATTCTCGCCTGAACTATCTGACCAGTTACGAATGGGTGCGCGTGGAGTGGGAAAACACCTTCAACTTCGTGCTGAACCGCTACCTCTCTACCAAGCTCTATGTACATGCCCGTTTTGATGACAGCAACAAGCCGACTACGGGTAACAGTTACTTCCAGCTGAAGGAACTGTTGAGCTTCGGTATTAATTATAAGTGGTGATGACATACCGTGCAACGGGCATGGGCGATGCCTGTTGCACGGATGCCGATAGAATAGTTTGAGCGTCGGGGAAATGCCGCAAGGTGGTTCCCGACGCCTTTTTTTTGTTGCTGTTGCCATACAATATGAGCGATAGGCATCATCTGTTCTTGCATATACAGAAATCCTTATGAATTAGCCGTTTCTATATGTTGGTCACTCCTCTGCCCAACCGTTCGTTCCGCACGCAAACTACATATTGTAGATGATACGATAAGTATATATTTTCATATTGTATGAAGTAAGATATGTATTAATTTGAAAAATAATGCTTTATAACATATAATTTTTATCTGTTTTGTTTGATGTAATTAAAAGAAATTCGCTACATTTGCACCGTGAAACCAAAATAATATGCGAAACGTGAAAGAAGATATGCTATTGGCGAACAACCATATTTCAGTGGATTGTGTGGTGATAGGCTTTGATGGAGAACGGCTGAAGGCACTGCTTATCAAACGGGTCGGCGAGGAGGAAGGTGAGGTGTTCCACGACATGAAGCTGCCCGGAAGTTTAATCTATCGGGACGAAGACCTGGATGAGGCGGCCAGCAGAGTACTGGCAGAACTGACGGGGTTGAAGAACGTACACTTGATGCAGTTCAAGGCGTTTGGCTCGAAAAACCGCACCAAGGATCCTAAGGACGTACATTGGTTGGAACGGGCTATGAAGCTGAAGGTGGAGAGCATTGTTACGATAGCCTATTTGGCGCTGGTGAAGATTGACCGTGCCTTGAATCGCGATCTGAACGATTGTCAAGCTTGCTGGGTGGCTTTGTCGGATATCAAGGCACTGGCGTTCGACCATAATCTCATTATCAGAGAGGCAATAGCATACATACGGCAGTATGCCGAGTTCAACCCCTCGGTGCTGTTCGACTTGTTGCCTCGTAAGTTTACGGCCGCCCAACTGCGTGCCCTGTATGAACTGGTGTACGGACGGCAGTTTGATGTGCGTAACTTCCACAAGAAGATATCCATGATGGAGTATGTGGTGCCGTTGGAGGAGAAACAGCAGGGGGTGGCTCATCGGGCGGCCCGCTACTATCGGTTTGACAAGAAGATATATAATAAGATAAGACGCTGAAAAGGCGTTGGAATTCAGTAAACAAGATTATTCATTATAAAAACGGAAAAAGTACTATGTATCTGTTAGGTTATGACATCGGTAGCTCGTCCGTGAAAGCGAGCCTGGTAGATGCCGTCAGCGGCAAATGTGTATCATCGGCTTTCTTCCCCAAAACGGAAGCTGCCATCATTGCAGTGAAGCAGGGATGGGCAGAGCAGAATCCCCAAAGTTGGTGGGAAAATCTGAAATTGGCAACGCAAGCCATCATGACGGAGGCAGGTGTCAGCGGTGGTGAAATCAAGGCCATCGGTATCTCGTATCAGATGCACGGGCTGGTGTGCGTGGACAAGGACCAGAATGTGTTGCGTCCGGCTATCATCTGGTGCGACTCGCGTGCAGTGCCCTACGGACAGAAGGCCTTCCAGACATTGGGCGAGGAGACGTGCCTGTCACATCTGCTGAACTCTCCCGGTAACTTCACCGCCTCCAAGCTGGCATGGGTGAAGGAGAACGAACCGGACATCTATGAACGCATCTACAAAATCATGCTGCCGGGCGACTACATTGCCATGCGTCTGAGCGGCGAAATCTGCACCACCGTATCGGGTTTGTCTGAGGGTATGTTTTGGGACTTCAAGAACAACCGGCTGGCGGACTTCCTGATGGATTACTATGGATTTGATTCGGCATTGATTCCCGACATCAAGCCTACCTTTGCAGAGCAGGGACGGGTGAATGCAGCTGCCGCACGCGAACTGGGGCTGAAAGAGGGTACCCCCATCACCTATCGGGCTGGTGACCAGCCGAACAACGCCGTGTCACTGAATGTGTTCAACCCTGGTGAAATCGCTTCGACGGCAGGTACCAGCGGTGTGGTATATGGTGTGAACGGTTCGGTAAACTATGATCCCAAGAGCCGTGTCAATACCTTCGCACATGTCAATCATACGGCCGACCAGACACGTCTGGGTGTGTTGCTTTGTATCAACGGTACGGGTATTCTCAATTCGTGGGTAAAGCGCAACATCGCTCCCGAAGGCATCAGCTACAACGAGATGAATGTACTGGCCTCGCAGGCACCCATCGGCAGTGCAGGTGTCAGCATCCTGCCCTTTGGCAACGGTGCCGAGCGTATGCTGGAGAACAAAGAAATCAATTGCTCTATCCGTGGTTTGAACTTCAATCTGCATGGCAAGCAGCACATTGTACGTGCAGCGCAGGAGGGCATCGTCTTCTCCTTTAAGTATGGCATCGACATCATGGAGCAGATGGGCATTCCTGTGCAGAAGATTCATGCCGGCCATGCCAACATGTTCCTCAGTTCCATCTTCCGCGACACATTGGCGGGTGTGACCGGTGCTACCATCGAACTGTATGATACTGACGGGTCGGTAGGAGCCGCTAAGGGAGCCGGTATCGGCGCAGGCATCTACAAGGACAACAACGAGGCCTTTGCTACGCTGGAGAAATTGGATGTGATAGAACCGAACCAAAGCAAGCGCAGCGAATACCAAGAGGCTTACGAGCGGTGGAAATACCGTCTGGAGAAATCAATGGCCAAATAAAGCAACTGACAGAAAACAAATAAACAGAATATTAACCCCTTATTAAAAAACAGAAAAATTATGGCAACGAAAGAGTACTTCCCTGGTATTGGGAAAATCAAATTTGAAGGAAAAGAGAGCAAGAACCCCATGGCATTCCATTACTATGATGCCGACAAGGTGATTATGGGTAAGAAGATGAGCGAATGGCTGAAGTTCGCTATGGCTTGGTGGCATACCCTCTGTGCAGAAGGTGGCGACCAGTTCGGTGGAGGCACGAAGAAGTTCCCCTGGAACGGTGATCCCGACAAGGTGCAGGCTGCCAAGAACAAGGCTGATGCCGGTTTCGAAATCATGCAGAAGATGGGTATCGAATACTACTGCTTCCATGATACCGACCTCTGTGCCGAGGCTGAAACCATCGAACAGTATGAAGCTAACCTGAAGGAAGTAGTGGCTTACCTGAAGCAGAAGCAGGCCGAGACAGGTATCAAGCTGCTGTGGGGTACGGCTAACGTATTCGGTCACGCACGCTACATGAACGGTGCAGCTACCAATCCCGACTTCGACGTAGTGGCACGTGCCGCTGTTCAGATAAAGAATGCCATCGACGCTACCATCGAACTGGGCGGTTCCAACTATGTATTCTGGGGCGGACGCGAAGGCTACATGTCATTGCTGAACACCGATCAGAAGCGTGAAAAGGAACACCTGGCTCAGATGCTGACACTGGCTCGCGACTATGCACGCAGCAAAGGATTCACGGGTACCTTCCTGATTGAACCGAAACCGATGGAACCCTCCAAGCATCAGTATGACGTAGATACAGAAACCGTTATTGGCTTCCTGAAGGCTCACAATCTGGACAAGGACTTCAAGGTGAACATTGAAGTGAACCACGCTACATTGGCCGGACACACTTTCGAACACGAATTGGCTGTAGCCGTTGACAACGGCATGTTGGGTTCGATTGACGCTAACCGTGGTGACTACCAGAACGGTTGGGATACCGACCAGTTCCCCATCGACAACTATGAATTGGTTCAGGCCATGATGCAGATTATCCGTGGCGGTGGCTTGGGCAACGGTGGTACGAACTTCGATGCCAAGACCCGTCGCAACTCTACCGACCTGGAGGATATCTTCATCGCTCATATCGCTGGTATGGATGCCATGGCACGTGCACTGGAATGCGCAGCCAAGCTGCTGGAAGAGTCACCCTACAAGCAGATGCTGGCCGACCGCTACGCTTCCTTTGACGCTGGTAAGGGTAAGGAGTTTGAAGAGGGCAAGCTGAGCTTGGAAGAAGTGGTAGCTTATGCCAAGGCAAATGGCGAACCCAAGCAGACCAGTGGCAAGCAGGAACTCTACGAGGCTATCGTGGCAATGTATTGCTAATGGATGGCTGTGGAACGTCTTGAACCGAACCATTTGACAAATTAGTACAGAGGGTGTGCTCCTGTTCAAAAAGGGGCGTACCCCCTTCGTTTTGGATAGGGGAACCGTCATTTTTATGTTCCTCTTCCTATCACTAACCCTATTCATATTAAAGTATCATGATGAATACAGACAAAGGCAGTAAAGCCTATCTTTTTTCTATCGTGCTGGTGGCAGTCATCGGAGGATTGCTCTTCGGATATGACACGGCAGTCATCTCAGGCGCGGAAAAGGGTTTGCAGGCTTTCTTCATGGGCGCACAGGACTTCGCCTATACCGATGCCGTACATGGCATCACTTCAAGCAGTGCCCTGATAGGTTGCATCATCGGTAGTGCAATCTCAGGTTTCTTTGCATCCAATCTGGGACGAAAGCGCTCGCTCTTCGTGGCTGGCATATTGTTCTTCTTGTCGGCGCTGGGCTCTTACAATCCCGAATTCATTTTCTTTCATCACGGCGTACCCAGCTATTCATTGCTGGTGGCATTCAATCTTTATCGTGTGTTGGGCGGTATCGGTGTCGGATTGGCATCGGCCATCTGTCCCATGTACATTGCCGAGATTGCGCCGAGCAACATCCGCGGTACGTTGGTATCGTGGAACCAGTTTGCTATCATCTTCGGTCAGCTGGTGGTCTATTTTGTCAACTTCTTGATTTTGGGAAACAATGTCAATCCGGTCATCGACTTGGTGAACGGAGTCAACCAGATTATGACCCCCGAGGCAGCGGCATGGACCATCGAGACTGGTTGGAGACTGATGTTTGTCAGCGAGGCCGTACCAGCCGGATTGTTTGCCCTGTTAGTGCTGTTCGTGCCCGAGACGCCTCGCTATCTGGCCATGTGTGGTAGTGACGAGAAGGCACTGAACGTATTGGCACGTATCAACGGATTGACGCAAGCCAAGGCCATCTTGGCCGAAATCAAGGCAACTGCCCACGAGAAGACCGAACGCCTCTTCACTTATGGTTGGCTGGTCATCTTCATCGGCATCATGCTGAGTGTATTCCAGCAAGCCGTCGGTATCAATGCCGTACTTTACTTTGCTCCGCGCATCTTTGAGAGCATGGGCATGGGCAACCCGATGGTGCAAACCGTGATGATGGGTGTCGTCAACATCCTCTTCACACTGCTGGCCGTCTTTACGGTGGAGAAGTGGGGGCGCAAGCCGCTGCTCATCTCCGGCTCCATCGGTATGGCTATCGGGGCATTCGGCGTGGCCATGTGCAATTTGGTGAGTGGTATGCCGGCGTTGGTGTCGGTCATCAGCATCATGGTGTACAGCGCTTCGTTTATGTTCAGCTGGGGGCCGATTTGCTGGGTACTGATTGCCGAGATATTCCCCAATACCATACGTGGCGCAGCCGTTGCCATCGCTGTGGCATTCCAATGGATATTCAATTTCATTGTCTCATCTACCTTCGTACCGATGTACAACATGCGTTTGGGTGAGATGGGCGACAAGTTCGGCCACATGTTCGCATACGCCCTCTATGGCATCATCTGTGTGGTGGCAGCTCTCTTCGTCTGGAAGCTGGTGCCCGAGACCAAGGGCAAGACACTGGAAGAGATGACCCAACTCTGGAAGAAAAAGAGCAAGTAAACGCCACGGAAAGGTCTCCTCTATCAGTTAGATTGGGAGAGATAAATAAAGGTAGGAACTGCTGATTCGGTCGGAAAAGACCACTCATCAGATGTTCCTGCCTTTTCTTTTTCTTTAGGGTTTAATATTCAATCTTGTCTTCTTTCGCACGCCAGGCATCGAATGAGCGTTGCGCCTCTTCCGGTAGCAGCTCTTCGATATGCTTATGTCGATGTGGCAAATCCAACGCCAACTCATCGTAGATGAAAGAGTCGTCAAACCCTGCCGAAGCCGCATCGCCTTTGTGGCATCCGTAATACACCCGGTCCAAGTGTGCCCAATAGATGGCACCCAGACACATGGGACATGGCTCGCATGAGGTATAGATGTCGCATCCCGTCAGGTCGAATGTCTGAAGCCGCTGGCAGGCGGCACGAATGGCACTCACTTCGGCATGTGCCGTAGGATCGTGATTGGCGGTGACTCTGTTCACTCCTGTGGCAATCACTTCGTCGCCCCGTACGATGACGGCGCCGAAAGGACCTCCTCCGTTGGCCACATTGTCCACGGCCAACTGGATGGCTTGTCGCATGAAATCTTCTTTTCTCATCTTCATCATTGTTTGGTGTACATGCAAATTTAGATAAAATCGAGCGAATAACTTTATACTTGTACGAAAAAGTTGTTCTGTGATGCATCTGCTTAATCAAAATAACTCGTTGATGGGATTTTGTACCCCTATTTTTCCTGTCGATTGGCTTTGAAATGCGGGCGGAATAGCGTATTTTTGCACAACACGATGTTAAACTAATATTTAATCTTATGAAACAGAAAGCGACATTAACGGCGTTGGCTTTGATGCTATGTAGCGGATGGTCTCTATCGGCACAAGACTTCAAGCTGACTTCGTCGGGCTACTTCAACAATCAGGGAGTAGACGTGATGGCCTTTGATGACATCTATCCGGAAGGACATCAGGGGGGAGTATCTTTATTGATGAACGGACATCGCATTGCAACCAATGGCGATATCCGGCTGGAAGCAACGCCCGGGCAGTGGCAACCCGTCCCCAAGCAGCTGGGCAGAAAAGTGGAGGAAAATGCCATTGTGGCTACGTTGTGCTATCCCGATTCGGCTCGTCACATGACGGGATTCAATCCGATGATTTATCCCGACTTGCAGTTCACCTATACGGTGCGTGTAGAGGCGGTCGGCAGTGGGGTAGAGGTGACAGTTGATCTGGATCGTCCCATCCCCGACACCTTTATCGGCAAGGTTGGATTCAACCTGGAACTCTTTCCGGGTGCCCTCTTCGGCAAACCTTGGATTATGGACAAGCAGAGCGGTATCTATCCGCAGCAACCCAATGCGCCGTTCCCAACCATCTGCATCCCGGCGACTACTATACGGGCAAGGGTTCTTTGGCCGACAAACAGCGATTGCTGGGCGAAGGGTATAGCCCCATTGTGGCCGATGATGTCATTGCCGAACCCTATGCAACGGGACGTGTGTTTACCTCGCAACCCGACGATCCCTACAGTCGTTTCACGGTAGAATCGTTGACGGGAGATCTGCAGCTGTTTGATGGACGAATGAACCACAACAACGGATGGTTCGTGTTGCGTACCCCCATTGCTGCTGGTGTTACCCGGGGGGCAATCCGTTGGCGTATCACACCCAATGTGGTGAAGGATTGGATTTATACGCCTGTGGTGCAGACATCCCAGATAGGTTATCATTCGGCTCAAGAAAAGGTGGCAGTCATCGAAACAGACCGTCGCGATACGCGGAAGGGAGAGGCACAGCTGCTCCGTATCGATGCAGCCGAAACCAAGGTGATACGTACCATGTCACCGACAGTGTGGGGGCAGTTTCTACGATATAATTACTTGAAAGCCGACTTCTCTGACGTGCATGAACCAGGACTCTATCAGGTAAAATATGGTGATGCCCTGTCACCGGTATTCCGTATCGCCGACGACGTGTATGCTCGTGGTGTGTGGCAACCGGTCATCGAGTACTTCCTGCCCGTACAGATGTGTCATATGCGCGTCAATGAGAAGTATCGTGTATGGCATGACTATTGCCACATGGACGATGCACTGATGGCATCGGTGGGCGCCCACATCGATGGCTATGACCAGCGTTCGGATTGCTATGGCAACTATAAGGCAGGTGAGCAAGTGAAGAATGTGAACATCGGCGGATGGCACGATGCCGGTGATTTTGACCTCCGCGTGGAGTCGCAAGCCGGTGAATCTTACATCCTGACGCTGGCCTATGAAGCATTTCATCCAGAGATTGACGTGACCTCTATCGACCAAATAAAGCGCATCACCGAGATTCATCAACCCGACGGGAAAAACGACCTGCTGCAACAGATAGAAAATGGAGCGCTCAGTGTAGTAAACAGTTACTTGGCACTGGGACGCCTTTATCGTGGCATCATCTGCAGTGGCTTGCGTCAGTATGTGATGTTGGGTGATGCCTCGGCCATGACCGATGGTAAACTTGGAAATGCTGATGACCGATGGATCTTTACGGAGAACAATCCGTCGCGCGAACTCTCAACGGCGGCTCAACTGGCAGCTGTTTCACGAGTATTGAAGAATTTCAACGATACATTGAGTGTACATTGCCTGGATATAGCCCGTCGTATTTATGATCAGACAGATGCTTCTTCCGGGTGGACGGCAGGAGCCAAGATTCAGGCGGCTGCCGAGTTGTATCTGACGACGGGTGAAAAGCCGTATATGAACTATCTGTTGGATAATCAGGATTTGATTATCAAGATGATATCGAGAACGGGTTGGTGTATGGCTCGTGTCGAACAGTCGTTTGCCGCGCTCAAGGACAAGCGCGCACGTGCCTTCTCAGTCGCTTTCCGCAAGGCATTGCTCGGTTATAAAGAAGAGTTGGAGAAGACCGTGAAAGAAACTCCCTATGGCATCCCGTATCGTCCGCACATCTGGGGGGCAGGATGGGATATTCAGCGCTTTGGCTTCCAGCACTATTTCCTAGCATCGGCTTATCCCGACATCTTCTCGCCTGCACCTGTCTTCAATGCGCTTAACTTCGTATTGGGTTGTCATCCCGGTTCCAATCAGGCATCTTTCGCTTCGGGTGTGGGGGCACAGTCGGCTACGGTCGGCTATGGTTTGAATCGTGCCGATTGGTCGTATATTCCCGGTGGAGTCATTTCGGGTACCGCTTTGATTCGTCCGGATTTCCCTGAGTTGCTTACCTTCCCCTTCTTGTGGCAACAGACAGAGTACGTGTTGGGCGGTGGTTCTTCACACTACATGTTCCTGGTACTGGCTGCGCAACAGCTGTTGGGCAAATAAAAAAATCTCTCCCGCTGCCGTTTTGAGCAGCGGGAGAGAAATAACTTGGAACATAAGTGAATCGCCTCACGCACTTATGTTAAAATGGCTTTTAACATAAGTTCTCCGGCCGATGAACATATGTTCCTTATTTGGCCCACTCTTTTCCTTCGGCGGTTCTACGCCAGCTGAAATATTCATCAAGTACTTTCAGTGAGGCTTCGCTGGGCACTTCACCGGCATAAGGTTCCGGTCCGGTCAGGTGCATGACTTGTGGCTGTTGATTGTCAAAAGCCGGCCATTGGGGCAAACCCTCTCCGTTGGGGTCGCCACAGGTGGCAAAGTTTACCCAATAACGTCCCATGATGTCAGAGAGCGGACAATCTACCTCAGGATGTTCAAACCCTTTGGTGTGTTGGAATACAAAATTGACATCTTGTCCGTGATAAGATCCCTTCCCAAAATTCTCAGAGCCTTCCGGATAATCGGGATGTTGGTCGAAATAGTATAGGAATACCTTTTGCTTGCCGGTTTGTGCTTGCAACTGCGCCCATTTCCATGTCTGCCATCCGAAGGCCGCATCACGTATCAGGTCACGTGCGCTCTTTCCACCGTCTGCTGTGGTATAGGGGTAGGCTTTCAGCAGTGCCTCTGCGTGCGGACCGTAACGCAGGCGGGTGCTCTGTTCGTAGCGTTCCTGGCTGCTCATGCCGAATGAGAAGCTGGCACCTTCGTCCGAATTGTATCCAATCAATACAGGCACATCGTTGTATTGACCTGCAGCGTAGAGTTCTGATTGGTCACCGGGTATCACATATCCGTCTACAATGGGCCATCCACCGGCTCCCAGTCCCCTGCCTGCAAACTGGCTGGCATCCATGGCACGAAGCTCTGCCAAGGATTTGGCACCGTGTGACTGCATGATGCGTTGGCCGTCGTTCTCGGCATCGGCCAATGTCTTCATGTTTTCACCTGGATAGGTGGTCGGGCGGGTAGGGCCAAACGAACCGCCGCTCTGTGAAATGGCTCCGTGGAACAGTCCTTTTGCCAAAGGTGAGGCGCACAACATGCTGACTGATATGCCGCCGGCCGATTCACCGAAGATGGTCACTCGGTTGGGGTCACCGCCAAATCGTTCGATGTTCCGTTGGATCCAGGCCAGACCTGCCATCTGGTCCAGAAGACCGTAATTACCGGATACGTGATGCTCGTTCTCAGCACTCAGTTCCGGCAAAGCCAGGAAACCAAGTTGCCCTACGCGGTAGTTAATACTGGCCATTACAATGCCGCCCTTGCGTGCCAGCTCTTCGCAGTCATAGTTAGGATCAGCCGTCGTTCCGAATGAAAAGCCCCCTCCATATATCCATACCAGGACTGGCAACTTTTCGTCAGATCGTTGGGCAGGAGTCCAGACATTCAGGTAGAGGCAATCTTCGCTATACATGGGTGAAGGCTCTCCTTGGATAGGTCCTGCGGCATACTCTTTAGTCGTCAGCTTCTTTGTCCAAGGCTTCACCGGTTGGGGAGCCTTCCAACGCAGTTCACCTACGGGTGGTGCGGCAAAGGGGATTCCTTTGAAGATTTTCATACCTTCCGCTTCATACCCTTCGATAGGGCCTGATTCGGTAATCACTTCTGTAGTCATTCTTTTATCTTCCGTGCATGCCATGTGGATGCCGAGTAGCAGGATCGCTGCAATTTTCAGTAGCTTCATACGCATTCTATTTTAAATGAGTTAGTAAATACATCTACAAATGTAGGAATTTGTTTGGAAACAAGCAAAGAAAAAGCCAACCCGACACCTCTCCATTCAGAAATTAGTGTCAGATTGGCTTGTATGCCTTCAGATTTTCGTCTGTTATTTCACAATGCCCAGCTCCTTAAAGCATTTTGTCAGGTGTTCGACAGCGTAATCCACCTGTTCCTTGGTGTGTGTAGCCATCAATGCCACGCGAACCAATGTATCTTGCGGAGCGCAAGCGGGTGGAATGACGGGATTGATGAAGATGCCTTCGTCAAACGCCATTTTAGTTACCAGAAATGTCTTGTCTGTATCGCGCACATAGAGAGGGATGATGGGCGACTCTGTATCACCGATTTCGAAACCGGCATCACGGAATTTTTCAAGTGCGTAGTTGGTGATATTCCACAAAGCCTGGATGCGTTCTGGTTCGTTCTGTATGATGTGAAGCGCTTCGCGGGTAGCAGCTGTAGCTGCGGGAGTGGCACTGGCCTGGAAAATGTACGAACGTGCCGTATGGCGCAGCCAGTTAATGACTTCTTTGTCTCCGGCAATGAATCCGCCGATAGATGCCAATGACTTGCTGAAGGTTCCCATAATCAGGTCAACATCGTCGGTTACGCCGAAGTGGTCGCAAACACCGCGTCCCTGTTTGCCGAACACGCCCAATCCATGTGCTTCGTCTACGTAGATGCTGGCGTTGTATTTCTTCTTCAGCCGTACAATTTCAGGCAGGTTGGCCAGGTCACCTTCCATGGAGAAAACGCCGTCTACCACTATCAGTTTGATGGCATCCGGCTCGCACTTTTGCAGTTTTTTCTCCAAGTCCTCCATGTCGTTGTGCTTGTATTTCAGCTGAGTGGCAGCCGAAAGTCGCCGGCCGTCTACGATAGAGGCATGGTCTCTGTCATCGCAGATGATGTAATCTGTACGTCCTACCACGGCAGGGATAATTCCCTCGTTCACAGTGAAACCCGTTGAGAAGCAGAGAGCGTCATCTTTACCTACAAAGGCAGCCAGTTCTTTTTCCAGCTCGACATGGATGTCGAGTGTTCCGTTCAGGAAGCGTGAACCGGCACAGCCTGTTCCGTATTTCTCGGTGGCAGCGATGGCTGCATCAATGATTCGCTTGTCATAAGTCAGGCCCATATAGGCATTGGAACCAAACATCAGAACCTTTTTACCGTCCATCATTACTTCTGTATCCTGATGGCTGTCAATTTCGCGAAAATAAGGATATACGCCCTGAGCCATATATTGTTGCGGCAAGTCGTATTTCGCATATCTTTCTTTAAGTAAACCCATGAAATGTTCCTATTTATATATATGAATATTCTTGTCTTTTGTCCAATATCTTTTTAAACCAGGCTACAAAGATACGAAAAAGTGTTGTTATATGATTCTTTTTAGTCAAAAAAACTATTCAAATATCGTTTTAGACGAGGTAAATGAACAAAATATGAATAAAATGTATTACTTTTGTGATACGAAACAAAATCAAAACAACCCATTTCGCGCATGGACGAACAGAAGAAACACATAGTATTTGTCATTAACCCCATATCTGGAACCCAAAGCAAAGAGCAGATTTTGAAGTGGCTGGATGAGAAACTGGATAAAGAGGTCTATCTTCCTGAAATCGTCTATACCGAGTATGCCGGTCATGCCACGGAGATTGCTGCAGATCGGGCCAAGAAGGAAGCCTTTGCTGTGGTGGCGATAGGCGGTGACGGTACCATCAATGAGATTGCGCGGGCGCTGGTACACACCGACACGGCATTGGGCATCATTCCTTGCGGCTCGGGCAACGGATTGGCGCGTCACCTGCAGATACCTATGGAATCCAAGCGGGCCATTGATATCCTGAACGAAGGAGTGATGGATACCATTGATTATGGTATGATCAACGACCTTCCCTTTTTTTGTACCTGCGGAGTGGGATTTGATGCTTTCGTAAGTCTGAAGTTTGCCCAGGCTGGCAAACGGGGACCTTTGACCTATCTGGAAAAGACGTTGACCGAAAGCCTGAAGTACAAGCCC